>OCTW013416262.1_pt1 | contig 20625 bp, 18 predicted proteins | sample 1539671 | NCBI WGS metagenome assembly OCTW01 (sample SAMN02144230, study PRJEB22623) | gut metagenome | biome: sheep rumen | host: Ovis aries | place: New Zealand
CCAGTTCGTAAATACAGCGATGTATCGTATTGGCTTCCCTTCCTGTCTTTGAACTGAGAACCCTTGCTGCCCTGCCTGTCGGAGCCATTAAGATAGGAACCTTATCCTGGTTAGCCACCTCATTTATAATATGACTAATCATTGTTGTCTTACCCGTACCAGCGTATCCTTTGAGGATAAAGACGGATGCGTCATTTATTAGAAACTCCTTAATGAAGTCTAATACTTGTTGTTGCTGTTTAGTCAAAGTCATACTACTCGTCATTTTATGATTGATACTACACGCCATCTGCCATCAGGCATTTTCTTAGCCTTGGCGCTTACTGAATCACCTGATCTGAGGTTGTGGGCCTTAGTCAGTTTTTCTGGCACGAAATACTGATGGTCAATAAAGCAGAATTCACCCTGTTCAGGAAAAGACACCATTCCTTTTATTGTACATATATTAGTGTTGTTAGATTGATTGTAAGGCGTCTTTCCTACTGGCGAATCATTTCTCTTCCCCGTTGGATGAATTGTCAAGACTGTTTTTCTATTCTGACCTTCATAAACTCTCACTGAGAATACATCGCCAACAGAGGCTTTCCTCAGTAATGGACTCATTGGAGACTGAACGAAAATTCTCTTCTGTTTATTTATAAGGCTAGCCTTTTCTTTCCCTGCATGATTTTTCACAACACCGTTGAAAGTAAGCTCTTCCACGGGAATTTCCGAATAAGCATATTCTTCAGCCTTCTCAATATTGTTCCTGTAGAACTGCTTAGCTTGGTTTGAAGGTATTATTCCAATCAACTTATTTCGAAGAAGATAGACCTCGCCAGATATTTTCCAGCCATTTACCTTGTATGTGTTCAGATATCTTTCTATCTCGTAGGCTGCCTGTTCTTTATTTGATTCCAATAGCAGTTTAGCTAAGCCCAGTCGAAGTTCACCAATATATTCATCTTTGCCCATCATGGTCATAGCCTTGCAATACAATGATATTTTTATTTCATCTTTCTCACATATATCGCCTAGATGCTTCCATATAAACCATTCAGGAGTCGTTCGAAGAATTGACTTGTATTCATTGATTGCTTTTTCTCTGTCACACTGCCAATAGTACAACTGAGCAATATACATTCCGATGAATCTGTTGTTGGGACACCTTTCTCTTATTGTCACAAAGAAAGGGAACAACTTTTTAACAAATTCTTCAGTATGGCGAGTTTTGAGTTCTTTGTAAAGACGTGTAGCCACATTTTCTGCTAAAGATTGGAATTCGATAGACTTGCCATTTGCCATAGTCCCCCTAGTAGAAACAAAATCTTCATCACGTAGATTTTCTAGTCTCCACATTTGACAGAACTCCACAAATCTGAAATCATTCTCATGCTTCTTCTCTAGATTAGCAGCCTGCTTCATGATGCATGAGTGCAACAAACTTGGCTTACATGAAGCAAAAGCGAGATAGAATGCTAATGCTTTTCTAATATCTAAAGAGGACAGCTTGCTCTCATTGGATTTTAAATATTTGTAAATAGTCCACCCACATACCTCTTCATAATAAGTAGGAATTTCTTTTGCCTCAAAGTGAGGCAAAAGAACTAGATAGGCCTCTTCATATTTTTGTTCCTTACACATCTTATATGCCTTGGCTATATCGGGTGCTAATGAATTGATATGTTCCTGAGAATTGATGTCCATTATTCTTGATATTGTTCTAAATGTACAGTTAAGCGATTCTTGATTTCCTTTCTAACAGACAGGGGAGAGAGTACAACGAGATCACCACCAAATGAACAAAGTTCGCGAATCAGTTCATAATTGGGGATACAGTCAATACTAAAAAACATTCCTCCCTCTAAACGTGGATATTGTTTATGCATTTCAAGATCCTTTTCCCCCTTATAAACAGTATAACTTTCGTGAATTGGTTTAGTATGTACATAGCCTTTAGATACATCACTTACCCAACATACGATATGCTCACATGGTTGTTCTTCATATAAAGTAACACCGACTATATCTTCAAACCGCTCGTAGAGGTCATCAGGACATACGATGTATTTCTTCTCTGGTAACGACTCTACTTTGTCTATTCTATCCAATGCAAAGTTTAGTATCTTTTGGTCGCCATCCACGGCACCCAACAAAAACCATCTTTCATTATATTGCTTCAGGAGATAAGGATGGAAATCAATACTTCTAACGGTTTCATCATTAAAAGTATGGTATGAAAGACGTATAACGACCTCATTCGATATATTATCGAATAGGGTTCCGAGCAGATTGGAGTTTTGTAAATATGGATTGTTCGCAAAACTAATAATCTGCCTGCGCTCCTCAATATGTAGTCCTATCTTGAAGTCTTCTAACCACCCAAAATTGTCCAGACCATCAAATTGTCCTATTGTACTCAAAACCTCTCGAAGAAGGTTCTGTTCTTCCCAGCTGATTTCCTTCTTGAATATTGAAAAAGAACGGTCGACATAATGAATGCAACGTTTCCCGTATTTATTGAAACGTTCTATCGGTGCAGAAAACGGAGCGTATTCTAGTGTATTGATGTCCTTCTCTATACAACGCTGTGTTACCTCTGGGAACCCATCCTCATACAACATATCATTCACTTTCTCTGTCAAATCGTGAATGTCATAGAAATGATGGTAATCAGACAACAATTTGTCTAAATATTTGTACCTTATGAGTGCATTCTTATTCGTCGGCATAATTCCTGTTTTTTTTGCAAAGTTAGCTATCTGTAGCGAACTATATGTTCGCTGTTCGAACGTCTATACAAAAAGACAATATTTTTTATTATATCTGTAATAATAACATTTAGGTCTATTGCTTAATTAAGGTTCTTTTTTTTCCTATATTCTGCCCACCCTGTTGGTGGGTGTTGGTATTAGAACTGCTACAAAGCTACAAAATAATCTTGAAATATCACAAATATTCAGGGGGAGTTTTTCAAAAAAATATGTGTGTACGCACACACGTACACACATAGTATTGATTGCATTAAAATTTGCGTAATAACCTATCGTCATTCTATATCTTCCGCCGCCATCACATACTCCTCCTCCGGAGTATCATAACGTTTTACACTGTGATCATGCAAGAAAAGCCTGTCAAGCTGATACACAAGGGAGAGTAAAGTCCTCTCACGCACTTTCGGTTTCAACTCGCACTCCCATATCGTAATACTATGCCACCCCATAGCCGCCAACTTACGCTGCACCTCACCGTCACGCTCCTTGTTCCTCCGTATCTTATTAACCCAGAACTCCGTGTTCGTCCTTGGAATTCTGCAACACTCAGAACCCTCAATCATGAATTGTGAATCATGCATTGTGACTTGCGTGTGATGCCCGTGCCAGAAACATCCATTTACAAATATGCACGTCTTATACTTCCTCAGCACCACATCAGGCTTCCCCGGCAGCCGCGGATGGTTAAGACGATAGCGGAAACCGTGCGCCCACAGGAAGTGCCTCACTATCATCTCCGGCTTAGTATCCTTACCATGGATAGCCGCCATATTTATATGTCGCTGTTGCGGTGTCAGAGTATCCGCCATAATCACCCTCTCCCCCTCTCCTATTATACTTTATATAGATATAAAACAACTATAACCATAGCCATACAAAATACAAAATTACAAATAAAATCACACAATCCCCCATTTTCATTCCCTTTTCGCTATCAAACAGAAGAAAAAAAAGAAAAAATAATAATCCCCATCATTGAACCATTACAGAAAATTCTTGATGAGATAGCGGCAGAACCCGTACTCAATGGATAGATATATCTCACAGAGCATGGGGCATGCTACAGACAAGACCATTACGGAAAGACACATCGCCCAATACCCGTTGGAAACCATGTTCGAGTACAACAACAAGTTGTTAGACTTACAGCCAAAGGTGACCGAGGAAGATGTCAAGAACATGACAGAGGAACAGAACACGGACGCAGAACCTTTCAGCAAGAAGAACAGAGCATTGACGACATTCTTATTGCCAATGACAAAGAAACGTTGAAAACGGCGATTCTGATGGCTCTCAATGACATGGAACACGAATACGAAACCGCTTACATCAAGGCCGCACTCATCCGTTCTCATCATCTTGAACCGCACATTTCCTTTTCTGTATTTCTCCGTGCCATCTGCACTTTCTCTGGCAGAGAGTACAAGAATGATCCCGCCCAAAGGGTTGATACCGTCATCTATCATGATGAAAAGAAATTCATGACATCCAAGAGTTCAAAGTGACAACGTGGAAGAAGAATCGTGTCGTATCTGACAGACATATTTGACACAATACAATAGGTAAACCCTAACCAAGAATGGCAAAAAATCATGGTTTTGTGATAAAAAAGGTGAAAATATAGCAAAAAATCAGAGTTTATTAATTCTGTTTTATAGAAAATGCTTAACTTTGTAAACCAAACTTAATAAAATTGCGTAATTCGTATAAAATATAATTTATATGAGTATCAGTAAAGATGTCATCAAACAGTGCCTGATTAGTAAGCAGCGTGAGGTGGATGAGGCGGTGATTGTGAACCGTCCCGTTGAATTTGAAGAGAACGGCAACTATGTGATAGTTGGCGTTAGACATGCGGGTAAGTCGTACCTGCTGTATCAGCGTGTGCGTCAGCTGCAGGCTGCTGGAAAGGGATGGGACGAGATTCTGTTTGTGGACTTTGAGGATGAGCGTCTGGCGGAATTCCAGACGGAGGACTTCAACAGTCTGCTGGAAGCCCATCTGGAACTGTATGGTAAGAAGCCGGTAGTGTTTCTGGACGAGGTGCAGAACATTCCTCACTGGGATAAGTTTGTGCGCCGACTGGCTGATGCTAAATACCGTGTTTATGTGACGGGAAGCAATGCGAAGATGTTGAGCAAGGAAGTGGCAACTACGCTGGGCGGACGGTTCTTTATCTATGATGCGTACCCATATTCATTCAAAGAGTATCTGGCAGCGCAGCATGTCGAGTTAAAGGAACATTGGGAGTACGACACGATTCAGAGAAGTGAGGTAAAGCGACATCTAAATGAGTACTTCTATTACGGAGGTCTGCCAGAAATCCAGTCGTTTAAGAACAAAAGGGCCATGCTTTCGAGCTTGTACCAGAAGATCTACCTGGGAGACATCTGTGCACGAAACAACATTAAGAACGACAGGGTGCTGAACATCCTGATTAAGAAAATGGCAGAGAGCGTGAAGCAACCGCTGTCGTATAACAGGCTGAAGAATGTGATTGTGTCAACGGGGGCGCCCATCAGTGTGCCTACCACGATTGACTACGCGGGATATGCCGCTGACAGTTGGCTGATACTACCCATGGAGAACGAGGTAGGGAAGCTGACAGAAAAGGAAATGCAGAAGAAATACTATTTCGTTGACAACGGGTTGCTGAACCTGTTCCTGATGAACTCAGAGACATCACTACTGGAGAACATGGTGGCGGTGGAACTATTCAGACGATACGGCAAGGAGAATGTGTATTATCTGAATGCTGATAAAGAGATAGACTTTATAGTGCCTGATGAGAAGCTAGCCATACAGGTATCCTACAGCATCAAGGATGAGACCACTTACAACAGAGAGGTCCCACCACTGGTGAAGTATGCCAAGGCACACGAGGACTGGAAGTGCCTACTTATTACTTACGATGAGGAAGGCACGGAGGAAGGAATTCCCGTGGTTCCAGTGTGGAAGTGGCTGATGAAGGTGTGACTAAAAAACGATACCAATCGCTCTATAAAGTGAACAAAATTCACTAAAAACACTCGTTTTAGTAACTTTTAATGGCCATCAGACCTATGGTCTGAAATAAATTGAGTATCTTTGTGGGCGAATAACAAACATATTGCAATGGCAAGTAACAAAGACCTCAATCGCCTTAAGGTGATACTGGCAGAGAAAAAGAAGTCCAATCTCTGGCTGTCCAAACAGTTGGGATGTGCGCCAACTACTGTATCTAAGTGGTGTACCAACTCGTCACAACCTCCGTTGGAATCGCTGATGAAGATAACAAAATTGTTGGGTGTGGAGTTTAATGACCTTGTTAGGTATGATGAATTAGATAAAGATTGGCTAAGTCATTTGAGAAAGCCATAGTAAGAGCAATGAAAGAAATCAAATCTAAAAGAATAAGAGCCATCATAGACGAGCTAAAGGATCAGTATTTAGAAGATGACCGTTATACTCGTCCTTGGATTATTGGTTTTTCAGGAGGAAAGGACTCAACGGTTCTTTTAACCTTAACTTGGTATGCTCTACAAGAATTGAAAGAAGCAAATCAGGCATTAATACGAAACGTTTATGTGGTTTGTAATGACACCATGGTTGAGAATCCTGTTATCGAAGAATATGTCACCATGGTTCTGGATATGATATCTAAGGCTGCCAAAGAACAGCAAATGCCTATATCTGTTGCTACAACAACGCCGGAATTGGAAGATTCTTTTTGGTGTTGTGTCATTGGCAAGGGTTATCCTGTTCCCAATAATTCTTTTCGTTTTTGTACAGAGAAGATGAAGATCAAGCCCACCTCAAAGTTCATTACCGACCATGTGGCTGCTGATGGCGAGGCTATCGTTCTTGTTGGTACACGACTTTCAGAGAGCCAGGCACGTGAACGCTCTATCAAGCGTCATGAGATAAAAGGTCATCGTCTGTCGAAGCACCCCTTGAATCCAAATACTTATACCTATGCCCCCATCAAGGAACTGATGCTGGAAGAGGTTTGGTGGATTATTAATTCCATCCCTTCACCATGGGGATTTGACAATAAGATACTCTTTAACATCTACTTAGATGCTTCAGCAGATGACTACGAATGCCCAACAGTTGTGACAGATGATAGTCACCGCAGTTGTGGGCAAAGCCGCTTCGGCTGCTGGATTTGCACTGTGGTAAAAGAAGACAAGTCAATGTCTTCGCTTATCAAGAACGGTGTCGACTGGATGAAACCACTTCTTGAATTCCGAAACCGTTTGGTAGAGAATCGTAATGTCTCAGAACTTCGTTGTGAGACTCGTAGAAATGGACAGCGTGCAGTTGATGAAACGGGCCACAATCTTGGCAACTACACTATGGAGTATCGTATTCAAATGCTCCGCGAGTTGTTACAAACACAGAAGACTGTACAGGAAGGACATTCTAGCGTCAACCTTATTACGAACCAGGAACTCATTGCCATTCAGGTCATTTGGTATCGTGATGGCAACTTCTCCACTACCGTCAATGATATTTATAATGAAGTTTACGGCTACACCATACCTAATTTTGAAATTGGTTTGCAAGAGCGTCTCATTTTGGAGAAATCATGCACTGACCCTCAGCATTTCCAACTCATCCAAGAACTCCTTGCCCTACAGAAGAGCAAGGTGTTGCTGATGCGCAAGTTTGGTTTGCAGAATGACATTGAGGAACGATTGGATTCATTCATCAAAGAGAAGGAGGCAAAGGCATGATTATACAGAGCATCACATTGAACAACTACCGCCTCTACGAAGGCGTGAATACCATAAAGTTTGCTCTCAACGAGGAGAAGAACGTACACCTCATATGTGGCGAGAACGGCTTTGGTAAGACCACATTCTTGCACTCACTGCTCTGGTGTCTCTATGGCCGCTTTGTGGGTGACGTACCAGCATCAGGACAGGATGCCAATGTCAACTACAACGCACTTCTTCAGAGTAATCTGAACATCAACGCCGCCAAGCGTTATCAGGCAAGTCTTACTCCAGAGATTACTGCTCTCATCAAGAAACATGGCTACACCAATGAATTTGAAGAGATCAAAAAGGATTCGGTTTACAGCGTGACCATACGTTTTTCGGAGCTTGCCATTCCTGCCATTCCCTGCCGTGTGATTGACGTAATTCGTAGCTATGATTCTATCCTCCAGAAGGAAAAGGTGGAAATAATGATTGATGGAGTGCGCAATGAGCTGACCGAGGAAATAGGACCTGATGTTTTCATCAACGACTTTATCCTGAACAAGGACATTGCACGCCTATTCTTCTTCGACTCTGAAGAAGTTGTTGAACTTGCTGAGACAGGAACCATTGCCGACCGCCGTAGATTGAGTCGCGCATACGAGGAAGTTCTCGGCATCAGCAAATACGAGGATTTGAAGTCAAACCTTGAAAGTCTTCGCCTTCGCTATCGAAAGAAGTCACGCGACATCGGATTGCGTCACGAACTTGAAAAACTCCTTGCACAGAAGGAGGATGCCGACAAGGAGGCTACAGAGATTGAAGAGCAAATTCAAGAATTTAACGACAAGCTTACTACGCTTCGCCAGGAGGACACTTCACTACAGGCAGAGCTCTCACGCGAAGGTAGTAGTGTGAAGTCAGAGGAGATGAATCGTGTAAAGGTCATCATTGAAACCTGCAAGAAGAATGACGAGGAAATGAAGGGCAAGCTCAAGCAGTTCATAGACTACGCACCATTCGCCATTGCCGGAAACGTGTTTGCTCAGGCATACGAACTTGCAAAAGCAGATCACGATACCATCAGCAATAACAACGTTTCTATTGCCCAGAACCATGTGCTTGATTCGCTCAGCAAGGAGCTTCTTGCCATGCTTGCATCCTTGCCTATCGAGAAGAAGAGTAAGGACGATGCCACCAAGAAGCTTGATGCTATTGTGGCAAAATATCGTGGTGAGAAATCTGACCGCGAACCACAGATGATTCTCAGCGATGATGACTTTGCAGAAATTGAAGCAGTCTATAACAGCATAACAACGACTTACCGAATAGAGTTTGAAACGCTGGCAGAGAATTACCGCAAAAACAAGGTAATGCTGGAGCGCAATTCTCGCCGCCTCTCAAACATCCACAGCAAGGAATGTGACGAGGTCATCAAGCAACTGCGCTCGAAGAAGAACGATACGGAAAAAGCAATTCAGGAAACTGATGATGCCATCCGTAAACTGCATGAAAAGACTGGCGAATCAAATCTGAAACTCGCCACACTTGAAAAGAAGATAAAGGATTTGAGCAAACGTGTTAGTGTGGACGATGCAGACGAAAAGAAGGACGTTCTCGCCAGCCAACTTATAGGTGAACTTGACACATTTCTTTCGTCTTTGAAGCGAAACAAAAAATCATCTTTGGAACGCAGAATCAAGACAGCCCTCAATTCGCTCATGCACAAGGAAGATTTCATCGGGCGAGTCGAGGTTACAATTGATGCTGATGCTATGGACATCCTGCTGTTTACTCCCGAAGGCGATGAAATAGACAAGGACAAGCTCTCAAAGGGCGAGAAACAGCTTTATGCCACTTCTCTGCTAAAATCCCTTGTAGATGAAAGTAGCATCAAGTTCCCTGTATTCATCGACTCACCTTTGCAGAAATTCGACAAGAGCCACAGTTCTAAGATTATTACGGAGTTTTACCCGTCAATATCGGAGCAGGTTGTCCTCTTTCCGCTTCTGCATAAGGAGTTGACAAAGTCAGAAATGGACATGATGCTTCCATTTGTGGGTAGTACCACACTCATTACGAATGATACAACACGCTCTGAATTCAAAGCAGCAAAGGCAGAGCATTTGTTTGACGATTATAAATACTAAACGAGTATGATAGCAATAGCACAGATAAAGACAAGCGCCAAGAACAAGGAACTTGTAACACAACTCACTCGAAAGTTTGCTTTGGGTGCAGAGAATGTGATTGCACGTATTGCCATTGCATACTCGCTGAAAAGTGGTATTAAGTTCCAACCAACTGAGATAAAAGATGCAGGAGGTAAGGAGTACAGCAAGAGCGTGCTCTTCGGTAATCTCTTTCCTTTATACGTTGCCATGGTGTGTGCTCACTACGGCATCAAGGACACGGACAAAGACATTCCTCGCTACTTCAAGATGCACCTTGATGATGGTTTGGAGCGTATAGCCGCAGACGTAAAAGACAATCCCAACCTCGTAGGTTTTGACTACCTGTTTGACCACATACACGATGGACTAGAAGAATTATGATAGACCTCACCCTCAGAATGGATTACGCTGACGTATTTGACTTTGACAAGTTTCACGAAGCGTTCAGGCAGATGTTAGCATCCGCCAAGGGCGACGAGTGTATAAAGCTGGAGAGTTGGATTGAATCACGTCCTGACCTTTGGAAGGATTATGACCTCACTTTGAGTTCAAAGATTGCAAGTGTACTTGAAGTGGAGGTTTATGACCAGTACGAATTGAGTTCTGATCCAGATGATAACATCTTCATTCCGAAAGCCCAAAAAGAGAAGCCACATAAGCAACCAGTACAAACTATTCGTGGATTGGCAAAGGACTTTCTTGAAGCACATCCTGAAGAGCCGCAGAAACTGCTAGATATCCTTGCTTATGTGAATTTGCGCAACAAGAAACCGACAACGAGAAGAAATCTTCAATCTTCATTGTGCCAGGACAAAGAAGTTTTCATCCACTTTGATAATGAGACATGGGGGTTATGCAGTATACCGTACGATGGCGACATGAAGCGTATAAAAGGTCGGTATCTTAAAGGACGCAAAAAGGGTGAAGACGGATACTTCTACAATCCGAATGCCAATAAGGTGTGTGAGGACAGCTCTACTGTTTACGGTGATGTGCAGACAGAACTTCACACTCAGGATTTCGAATTGCGTTATTCTACCAAACGAGAACACAAACCTACAGAGTTCTTCACCAAGGCGCTGTCCAACAGTTCAACCCTTGACCTTGGCTTAGGATATTTCAGTAGTGCTTGTTTTAATGTGCTTGCATGTGGTTTTGCCCACTTTGTAAAAAATGGCGGCAGAATGCGTATGTACATCAATCCGAATATCACGGAAGAAGATTACAATCTTCTGAAAGATGGAGATTATGTAGGTTTTGAAGACTACATGCTTAATTCATACGATAAGCTTTTGCAGATTTTCTCGCATCGTGACAAGCTCTTTTTTCAATGTCTCTCTTACCTTATTGCTAATAATCGCATAGAGATAAAGATCGTGTTACTTAAGGAAAGTGGTATTGCTCATGAAAAGTTTGGCATCTTTACCGACTCCTACGATAACAAGGTAGCTTTTAATGGTTCAATGAACCTTACAGCAGCAGGCCTCACTCGGAACATAGAAGCAATTGACTGCGTCTGTTCTTGGCATAATGAAGAAGCAAAAGAACGTATAAAGTGTTACCAAGATGATTTCGATAGCATTTGGAATGGGCAAAACCAAGATGTATTGGTTTACTCTGCTGATGAGTTTTGCCGAAAAGTTGTCGAAAAATATCCGACTGAGAATGTTGATGAGTTGATTCGCTTGGAGAATGAAGTGATGGAAGAAATTGCAAAAGAGGAAGCAGAATCAGCTTTTGATGAGCCATATTTCCCAAAGAAATTCAAGGATGGTCCACGTCAATATCAGATTGACGCTTATGAGGCATGGGCAAAACGTGGCAAACAAGGAGTATTCGCCATGGCAACTGGTACAGGTAAAACTATCACATCACTTAATTGCGCTCTTGAAGAATATAAGGATGATGGTTTCTACCATTTGTTAATACTTGTGCCTTCACTTGCTCTTGTTGAGCAATGGGGCAACGAGGTTGCCAACTTCAACTATCGTAATGTCATCAAGGTTTCCTCAGAAAACCATCGTTGGAAGCAGGATGTAATGCAGGTGGTCACAAAGATGAGGTATGGACGTAATGTGAATTATGTAATCATCTCCACCTACCAATCTTTTGTGATGCAAGACTTTCAGGTACTTTTGTCAAAACTCTCAGAAGGAGCTTTACTTATAGCCGATGAGGCGCACAACATTGGTTCTGCATCCGTAAGACAGGCGTTTCGTCGTCTCACAATAAAAAGACGAATTGCCCTGTCTGCCACACCTAATCGAATCTACGATGAGGAAGGCACACGCGAAATAGAAAGTTTCTTCAACGATACTTATCCATACACGTACAGCTTTTCTATGCGCAGGGCCATTCGTGAAGGACGACTGATGCCTTATCATTATTTCCCATATCTAGCAAAGCTAGAGGAATCAGAAATGGAAGAGTATGCAAGAATCACAAAACAGCTTGTCCAACTTTACAATGGTTCAAAGGGAGGATTCTCCGACCCAGAACGCGCAAGGAAACTCCTACTCGTAAGAAAGAACATCCTACATAAAGCACGCAACAAGATGGATGTCTTCCGTCAAATCATACAGGAGATTGGCGAAGACAAACTGAAATATTGCTTTGTTTATTCGGCAGCAGGTAAACGCACACGTTCTGACGAAGCCGATGACGAAGCGATTGACGAATACATTCTGAAACAGATGCAGGGTGTTCTGAAGTATACATTTCCAAATACCACATGCAATTCTTACACAGGTGTTGACTCAAAGGCAATGCGTAAACACAAGCTTGAAGCCTTTGCAAATGGACAGCTTAACGTGCTCTTTGCTAAGAACTGTTTGGACGAGGGCGTTGATGTGCCACGTGCAGAGTATGGTATATTCACATCAAGCACAGGCAATCCTCGACAGTTTATCCAACGAAGAGGTCGATTGTTGCGCAAGCATGACGACAAGCGATTTGCCTGGATTTACGATATTATCGTTGTGCCAGATTTTTCTTCTCCTTATTATGAGCGACGTTTTTGGACAATGGAAAAACATTTGGTCGAGAATGAAATGAGAAGAGTTGCTAATTTTGGCTCTCTTGCAAGTAATTACTATACTGGTGCTCTTGATATGCTCGACGAAGTAATCAGTTTCTACGATATTGACCTCAATGGCATGGTATTAAACGAAGATGAATAAAAAACAACAAGATATGGAACCACAAGAAATCTTCAAAGAAGTAATGAAGTCCGAAGAGCTTCAGACACATTTCGGCATAACTAAGGAGGAGGCATCGTCAGCTTCTTATACTGGCGTTTCCGACCATACTCCTATTGAAATCATCAAGGATGTAATTAACTGTGTGGCTAATCGTCGCACCATTCCTGCTACATTCCAGGGCATAATGAAAAAAGTATCTGACTAAACTCTTGGCATACTATGGGTACAATAATTAGATCAATTTGTTTCTGCAACTTCTATAATTATTATGGAAGTTACGAAGATAACACTTATACCTTCACCGAGGGTATAAACATCATTAATGCCGACAACAATATGGGTAAGTCAAAGTTTTACAATGGCTTCCTGTGGATATTGCGTGATGAGGTATATGATTCTGATGACAAGAAAATTTATCCCGTCAACGAGTCGTATTTCAAGATGATGTCGGGTAAGGCTCGTCGTGAAAGTAATGATTTTACAATGGGTGTACGAATCGTTTATGAGAACAATGGAGAACGCTACATTGTGACAAAATCTGTTCATTGTACAAAAGAGAATGACTGGTTGTACAATGCCAATACTGATGTGCAGCACACCATTAACAATGAGGATAACTTCATAATGGATAAGGATGAGAAAGCAGAGATTATTCGAAAGCTAATTCCTTATGATATGGAAAAATACTCTTTATTGCAAGGCGAGTCGATGGAGCGCCTTGTTGATCTTTCAACCCTCACAGGTTTGGAAAACACGATTAATGCACTTGCTGACATGAACAACCTTATTCAGATGTGTGACAAGGCAAATGATCTAGTTGGTGAAGCAAAGAAAGAATACAGAGCAGAGGAGAAAAGAAACAACTCTGCTGATGAAGCCATTACATCACTCCAGCAAGTTCGTGACAATCACGAAAAGTGGATTGAGGACGCGATAGCAAAGATTACCCTGGCACGTCAGGAACTTGCTCGCGCCAAGGAAGAAGAGCAACGGTTTGAAGCAGAGTTTTATTCAAGCAAAAAGCGTGAACAGCTTCGTTATGAGTATGAATCAGAGCAAAAGAAATTACAGAATCTTCAGAAGGAAAAAGAGGATCTGGAAAAATCAATAACAAGCCGTTTATTTGATGAGAATTGTCCTTGGCTACTTATGGGATTAGAGGGCGAAACAAGTGATTTTGATGACTTCCGTATTGCGTTGAGTCAAGCACTTGCTCAAAAGAAAATCATGGAGAATCCTGACATACTCTTGCCTGAAGGTTCTCCTGATACACCATCGCTCAAAAGAATGCTTGAACGCTGTCATTGCGAAGTTTGTGACCGCGAAGCACCAAGAGATTCTGAGCCTTGGCTTCACATAAAAAGATTATGTGAGCGTCCACGTAAGGCTATGCATGCCTCTGATTCGTTCATGCAATACTATGGTAAGATACAGAAAACAACAGGACTTTATGAAACTACCATTCCTAAAATTGCAGAAGATTATCAGGCTTACATGAATAGTATCTTCGACCTGGATGATCAAATTGCTGCACAGGAGAATGTCGTTGAACAGAAAGAAAGTGAGATGGCATTGGTCGGAGCTGGTAATACGACTCCTGAAGAAGACCGTAAGACACTTTCTGGATATAACCAAGCAAAGAAAACCATTTCTGACAAGAACGAGGAGATTCAGAAATATACTGGAAAAATAAATCTTTGGTCAGACAAATTAGAAAAGGTTCGGACGGAACTATATAAAAAGCAGAATAGTTCACCTGTCAGGAAAGCAGAAAAGCTGTATAACGACATGCAATGCATCGCCCAAATGTTTGCCGATACCAAGGAACGCATCTTTACCCACATTGTCAACAACCTTCAGACGGTTGCAAACAAAATGTATCGTGATTTGACGGCAGGAAATCAGACACTTGGCGGCAATTTGCATTTCGAACGTGAAGATGGTGGTACTGTTCGCGTTAAGGTTATAGATGACAAAGGCGAAGAACTCTTTGGTAATGGTACTGGTTTCCAACGCATGAAACAATTGGCTATTGTGATGTCAATTATTTCCTCAAAGGAAAATAATCAGAGTTTTGACTATCCATTTATTTCAGATGCGCCATTCTCGGAGTTCGGCATCAAGTTCATCAACAACTTCCTTGACATCGCTCCAAAGGTATTCCGCCAGAGCATCATTATGATTAAGGATTTGTATGATCCTGATTCTGAACAGCTCATCCTTCCGGGAGGCCTTGAGATTGCAAAACGCATGCAGCGTAATGAACTTGATGGTACATTCTACGTGAATTATGTTGAAGAGAAAGCTGATTCTTCAAACCTCGTTACAAAGAAAAAATGTTATTCTGAATAAGACGAACGATTATGAATAGCTCAAAATTAGAAGAAAAGATACTTGATCTACGTCCTCACTACAGCGACAAGTATCGTGCAATGATAGAAGCCATCTCAAATAAAGGCGAGAAGACTGGTACAGGTAATATTGCACAGTTCGGTGCTTTCTACCAAACATTTATGTATGCCTGTATCATAGGGGTTCGCCTTGGCAGGCCAAAGTATTTTGAAGCTCAGGAGGCAACAACCGAGTTTGCCGTAATGTACAAGTGGAAGCCAACTCAGATTCGTGACTACATCATTATGATGATGCTCAATCGTTCTGGCTGCTTCGGCTATGAGTGGATTGATTTGGAAAATGCAGATGATGAAACCATAACAAAATTCCTGCGTGCTCTCGAAAATGAAATTGAAGGTTATGCAAATGCTGGCTTCGAGTATCTTTACAAGAAATGGCAAGAGGAGCGTGTTTTGTTTTCGTCCCCAACGGTGTTTGTTGATATTTTAAAAGAAATTAACTAAGTTAATAGTTTTATGGTACATAATACAATAGATGGTAATCCTACGAAGAAATTCTTCATTGAGATGATTACAAGAGACATATCGATTGAAGATGCAATAATTGATTTGCTTGATAATTCGATAGACGGAGCAAACAACATTAATCCAAATGATTATTCTGGGCTAGAAATAGAATTAAACATTAATAGCAATGAATTCTCTATAAGAGATAATTGTGGTGGTTTTTCTTTAGAAATTGCTCAAAAATATGCATTTAGGTTTGGACGACCTGATGATGCCCCAATAAGTCATAACACAGTTGGGCGTTTTGGCATTGGTATGAAGCGTTCGTTGTTCAAGATCGGTAAGAACTTTGTTGTCGAATCTGAGTCCGCTGAGGATCATTTTAAGGTAGAAGTGAACGTTGATGAATGGAGTCAGAAAAAAAGAACTGTGATAGTTGAAGGAGGTGTGGAAACACTGATTGATGATTGGAATTTCAATTATCAAACAATTGACAACAATTCATTAGGTTATAAAGGCACAATTATAAAAGTATCGAACTTAAACAACGAGGTTAAAGATTTATTCTCTGATAATAGTTTCCTTACAGAGTTGTCTGATGACATTCAGAAACTATTGAATTTCAGTTTACTTAAAGGTATCAAAATAACCTTAAATGGCAAAATACTGAATGGGCAAAAAATAGAAATGCTATATGCCGATACTTCAAGACCATATTATGCAGAAGGGAGGATTGACGATGTAAAATATAGAATAGTTGCGGGTCTAGGCGAAATAGGTGATCCTAAACAATCAGGTTGGTATATTTATTGCAATAACCGACTTGTTATGGAGGCCGACACATCCAATATTACTGGTTGGGGGATTTCCCCAATTCCCAAATGGCATGTAAATTTTGTAATGTTTAGAGGACTTTTGTTTTTAGATTCAGAGGAAACCCTAAATCTACCATTAACAACAACGAAAAAGGGTATCGATGCAACCTCTGACGTGTATAAAGCGATTTTGCCATTAATGAAAAATGCGATGCTTAGTGTTCTTGATTTCTTAAAACAAATCCCACAGATGGGAGATAAAGCAAATGAATATAGACAGATGCTTTGTGATAACTATGAAAGAAAAACAGCCCTAGAGTTGAAAGCGCTTGACTTTCATGAACATATTGCAAAAAGGTTCGAAGCACCAGAATTAGATATGGATATTATATCCCAGAAGAAAGATACTGTTCGAATTGCTTTTGATGCTAAAAAGAATGCAGCAAATGCAGCAAAGTTGCATGCAGAAGCGAGAAGTTATAAGGAGTTAGGGCTGTTAACTTTTGAGTATTATTTACAGATGGAGGATGTTGATTATGAAGAGTCCTGATGTGGTAAATTACGAAATTCGACCATGTAAATTTGTAGAAAGAAGAATATTGTTAGCTTCCTTATATCAGATAGTCATTAATATGAGGCAAGAATATCAGTATATCGGATTTGGTGGTTTGGCTTTTACAGATTTTAAGTTGTTTCATAAAGAACTGAGTGTCGATTCTATGTATAGTATCGAAGGATGTTATACGCCAGAAAAACTGGAATTTAATAAGCCCTTTTCTTGCATAAAGATATTGCATGGATTATCGACGAAGATGTTATTAAAAATTGATTTGTCAAAACCTAGTATAGTATGGCTTGATTATGACGGAGTCTTGACAATGGATATTTTTACAGACATTAATATCCTATTCAACAAATTACCTCACGGAAGTGTTTATATTATGACATGTAATAGTCAGCTTCAAAATGATGATGCTGATTCCATTCGTCCGTATACAAACGAAGAGTTTGTTAAAATATATAAAGGTTTAGTTCCATATGACATTGAGAAGAACTGTTGTGCTAATGTAAACGCGCCAAAAACAATAAAAAAAATGATCGACTCATATTGCAATAAGACTTTAGAAGAACGCAATAAAACAGAAAAGATAGCTCTGAAATATAAGTCATTATATAACATAAAGTACCAAGAGCAAGGAGGAGCTAAAATGTTTACATGCGGGGGCGTTGTTATCAATAAGGATTATGAAGAAAAGCAATTACATGTAAATGATTTTGGATATTTGAACAAAGAAACTCCATTTGAAATTAGTATTCCAAATATTACACGTAAAGAAGCATTATATCTGAATCAAATACTGAATATAGAAGAAAAAGAAAGAGAGATAATAGAAGGAAAGATAGTTAAAACAACAGATATTGAAAAATATAAAAAATTCTATAAATATATGCCTAATTATTACGATGTTCGATTATAATTATAGTCTATGAGAAATAAAAAATGGAATAAATATGAAACAGCTCTTCTGATTGATGGTTACAAAAGAGTTGCGAATGGTCATGCTTCAATAAAAGAAGTGGCTATGAAAATATCAGAAAGGTTAAGGGCATCCAATCTGCAAGATAACGAAACCTATAGAAATGTCAATGGTATCACTCTTCAACTTGGAGCAATTCAGTTCCTTATGACAGATGGCGCTCATGGTATTTCTCATGTAAGTAACCTGTTTCGTGAGATTGTAGAGTTATATAAAAATGATCCCACTGAATTCGCAAGACTTTTAGACGAAGCAAAACAGAGGTACCCCGACAAGATATTTTGACATTTATAGAGGATTACAAACAAATAATAGATATGCACAAACGAATCCTTGTAATAAAAGCATGCGGAAGTTCCGATGAGCCACATGAGTGCAACGGAATATGCGAACAGGCAAAATTATACGGAATAGAGTCTGTCTGCAAGTGTGTTAAGGATAATGAGGACTTAGAGAACATTCTCTATTCTCATGGACTTTTCGACTATATCTATCTGAGTGCTCATGGTAATGCGGAAGGCTTTGCGAGTGAGGATGAAAAAGTCAACATGAGTTGGCAGAAGTTGGCCATACTGCTATGTAAAAGCAAGTGCATGAACGAAGACAGCATCCTTATGTTATCTTGTTGCAGGGGTGGATTGATGGAAGTGGCATATGATATTTTCCTGACTTGCCAGCAGATTTGCTATGTGCTTGGCCCGAGACAAAGCTTGACTTCTGCAGATATGCATATCTGCTTCGGCATCTTCTTGTATAACATGGAGATACGTAGTGCCGATCCTGTCGTGGCATGTGAGAAAATAAAACTAGCGACAGACCAGCGCTTTTCTTGCTATGATCGGCAGGAAGAGAGCATCAGTCTTGAAAACTATAGTTATATGCATATGGGGTACGATTAATAATGAACTTCATTTTAACTCTAAATTAAGAAAAAGGCAAATGAAGAAAGAGAAGATTCTTAATGGAATGAACATCCATGAACAAAATGGACTGCTGAAAAGTAGCCTTGGAACAATTTGTGACGGGCTTTTTCATCTATATTGTCAGTGGAGAACAAGCATTGAAAGCAAAAATTTTTCTGAACCTGAGGCCATTGCTCAGTGTATTATCCAAATAGTTGTTTGCAAAATTCGTACACTCATTTCTTTATGCAATGGCGTGAGCATAATGCCCGAGAATAATAGTATAAAGGTTTTGGATATTCCCTCTATGATTTCCATATTAAGAAGTTTATATGAAATGGCCTTTGTTTTTCATAATATCTATGCTGAACAAGAAACAGAAGAAGAGCGTTACATAGTATTATACATCTGGGAAATCCGTGGATTGAATAATCGACAGAATCTTTCAAATGTTCCTTTGTCTTTTAAAAGAAAAGAAGAGAATGAAAAGAAACAAATAGAAGACATAAAACGGAACATAGAAAGAATAGCAATACGCTTGAACTTATCTGATGAACTTAAAGGGCAACTAACCAAGGTTGTGGCAAGTAAAAGTGTAGATATTAAAGGCTATCGATTTAAAAAAGACGGTGAGAATAACAAAATCATAGCTTTTGAAAGCTACAGATATGAGGATGGTGCAGAAACGTTACTTAGAACAGATGCTCCCACATATCGTTTTTTGTCCATTCACGGGCATCCATCATATCTTGGTGTACTTCAGTTTGGGCAATTGTTTGCTAATGATACAGACAAAGAGTTTTTAAGGACAATTTTAACATGCGCTTGTAAACTATCTTCTACTATAGCCGTAGATTTCTACAAGAACATACGAGGGGCAGACATAATATTCTCACAACTACCTGAAACAGAAAAGGGAATTATCACAACACTACATAATTGTTGATAACCAAAGTGGCACTCAAGATGGCACCCAAGGTGGAACTCAAGAAGAAAATCTTGATAAATGGATAGAAAACCAAATCAGAGAGAATCCTCAAATTACAACAGAGGAACTGGCCAAAAAGAGTAAAAAGGGACTTAGAACAATCAAGCGCCATATTGCAAAAATGCCACACGTTCGATATGTGGGTAGTGGTTATAGTGACCATTGGGAAGTTGATGCCAACGAGGGAGGATAAGTTGATGAAAAAATAGTCTTACTCATATTACTGATATCACTGAATAATATGCAAAAAAATGATTTGCGAACAAAAATAATGAGATTTGCGTACAAAATGAGTGAATCAATTATTGCAGAAAGATTATATTAGTGTTCGCGAAAAGCAATTTTGTTCGCAAATTGTTCGTAAAACAAAGAAAAAGGAGCTACATTTTTGATGTAACTCCTTGATTTTTAGCGTGGACCAGCCAGGGCTTGAACCTGGGACCTCCAGATTATGAGTCTGTTGCTCTAACCAACTGAGCTACAAGTCCGATGCAACGTTTACTGATGGGACAAACCACAAAAGGATGTCTTGTCAGTTTTGCGAGTGCAAAGTTATAAATAATATTTTAATTGTGCAAGTTTTTTTTGTTTTTTTCTTTAATTTTTATGTATAGACGCAACCTATATAGAGTCAACCAGCAAGTGCAAGTTTGTAGCAAAGTTAGGCAAAATGTTTGAAAAAGACCTCATTTGGGGTAAGGAAATTTAGTTT
>OCTW011491194.1_pt1 | contig 20623 bp, 17 predicted proteins | sample 1539671 | NCBI WGS metagenome assembly OCTW01 (sample SAMN02144230, study PRJEB22623) | gut metagenome | biome: sheep rumen | host: Ovis aries | place: New Zealand
CTCAAGTCAAATCGGCTACGGAACAGGTCGCATCTGCAACAGAACAAGTTAAAGTAGCAACAGAACAAGCCAATAAAGCCGAAGAGGCTTCCAAACAGATGCAAATTCAGGTAAAATCAGTTACAGAGCAAGTCACATCTGCCTCAGAACAAGCAAAGATAGCCAAAGAACAAGCGGAACAAGCAAAAAAAGCCGTAGATGAGATAGAAGAATTAAAAAAACATGTGACGGCAATTGAGGAGAAGATAAAACAGGATGCTGTTGCTGCCGAGAAAGCCGCAAATGAAGCAAAAGCAAGCCAACTCTTTACTCAAGCTTTGAACGAAAAAGAATCGTTTATTGCTATAGGGTTATATAATCAAGCAATAGAACTAAAGCCAGACTTTTTTGAGGCATATAATAATCGTGGAATTCGAAAATACAAAATTGGAGATCATCCAGGGGCAATGGTGGATTACAACATGGCGATATCTCTGAAATCAGATTATGCAGAGGCATATAATAATCGTGGAAATTTAAAATCTCGAGTTGGTGACCAAACAGGTGCCTTAGCAGACTACGACAAAGCGATTTCTCTGAATCCGGGCTATGCAGAACTATTTAACAATCGAGCTGTTCTGAAGGCAAACATGGGTGACAAAGAGGGTGCAATGGCAGATTATAATATGGCTATTTCTTTGAAACCAGATTATTCAGAAGCATATAATAATCGCGGAAATTTGAAATCTAAAATGAATGATTATGCGGGCGCATTGGCAGACTATAATATAGCAATATTTTATAATCCTGATAACTCAGAAGCATACAATAACCGCGGCGTTCAGAAATACAAGATGGGCGATTTCGCAGGGGCTTTGGAAGATTATAATAGGGCGATATTCCTAAACTCTGATAATATAGAAGCATATAACAATCGTGGCGTTCTGAAAAATAATTTGGGTGACCAATCTGGCGCTTTGGAAGACTACAACAAGACGATAGCTTTGCGGTCAGATTATTTTGATGCGTATTTTAATAGAGCAAAATGTTATCGAAAAATTGCTGATTCAGAACAAGACCCAGCTAAGAAGGCGGAATTAATTTCTAAAGCGGAAGCTGATGAAGAAAAGGCAAAACCATTAAAGAAGGAACAATGAAATACAAATTCAAAATACAGCAATACCAGACCGATGCGGTGGAAAGCGCCATAGCGACGCTATTAAATTTTAGTATCTTTGCCCTATGAAAACGCTTGACTATTATTTGAATCAACCCGAGGGGCAGACCTACGACAAGAAAAGCGGTCGTATCGAGCCCAAGGCATTGGCTGTCACCATGGTGGCTATGGCCAACGCCGATGGCGGTACCATCGCCGTCGGCATTGAGGATGACGGCACCATCAGCGGCATCGACGGAATGACCGAGCACATCAACGACTTGCTGCGTGTGCCGTTCGACTATTGCATCCCATCGGTCAACGTCCATCCCGAGCGCATCCCCTGCATCGACAAGTACGGAAAAGACAACCACATCCTCATTCTGGAGGTGGAGCAGAGCAGTGCCATGCACGCCATTTCTTCCGATGAGGCCTATTATCGCGTCGGCGACAAATCCAAGAAACTCTCCTTCGACGACCGTATGCAAATCATGCTGGCGAAAGGGGTGCAGTACTGTGAGGATTACCCTGTTGCAAGGGCCACGGTTGATGATTTGGATTTGGACTTTGTTTCGAAGTATTGCGAGAGGATTGGTTACAAGAAGGATGCGTTGACTTTTCTTCGCACCAACGGTGATTATATCCTGAATAAAGACGGCAAGGAACAAGTCAGCGGTGCCGCCATACTGTTGTTTGGAAAAGATCCGCAGCGCTTTTTCCAACGTGCTTGGGTGCGCTTCATCCGCTATGATGGAACGGAAGAGAAGGTGGGGCGCGAAATGAATGTCATCAAAGACGTCATCTTCAAGGGCCGTATCTTGGATATGACGCGCGATGCCATCGCTTTCGTCAAGACACAAATCAAGGAACACACTTATTTGGGGCCCGAAGCACGTTTTGTGACAGAGGTGGAGTATCCCGAGTTTTGTTGGACCGAGCTGATTGTAAATGCCATAGCCCACCGCGATTACTCGATTCTGGGAACGGACATCCAAATCAAGATGTTCGATGACCACTACACGGTCGAAAGTCCTGGCATTTTGCCCGGGCGTGTCCGTATCAACAACATGCGAACCACCCACTTCTCCCGCAACCCCAAGATTGCGGCTTTCATGAAAGAATATGAGTTTATCAAGGAATTCGGCGAAGGCGTTGACCGTATGTATCGTGAACTGGAGGAAGGCGGATGGCCGACGCCAACTTTCCGACAAGATGACTTTATGCTTCGAGCTTCTCTCAAGTCAAGATTCGACTCGGAAGGTTTACAGAAAAATTCAGATAAACAAACTGTAAACCAAACAGATGACCCGAATACTTTACGGAAAACTATACAGAACGATCCAAATTCGATTCAAATTAATCCTCATGCCGTCACAAGTTTGTCCCAAGTCCTGTCCCAAGTTGTCCCCAGCTCGTCCCCAGCTCGTCCCCAGCTTAAAGACAGTCATTTTTCAATGATGGCCATGGTTATGTTGCAGCTGCATTCCCAACAATACTCAATATCTGAACTTATGAACGCTATTGGGGAAAAGAACAAGAACAGATTCCGCCAGTTTGTGTTAAGGCCTCTGATAAACATTGGCTTGGTTGAAGCTACCATCAAAGACATTCCCAATAGTCCAAAACAACGTTATGCCCTTACGGGAAAAGGTAAAGAATTGATGAAGTCCTATGAAATTTAAATTCAAAATACAACAATACCAGTCCGATGCGGTGGAAAGCACCGTTTCGGTTTTTGCGGGACAGCCCTCGCGCGATGCTTTCCAATTCAGGAGAGATCTGGGCAAGCGTAAGTCTCAGCAGAAAATGGAATTCGAAGACGAATTTGTGGGCTACCGCAACAGCGACATCGAGCTGAGCGACCAGCAGCTTTTAGACAACATCCGCAAGATTCAAGACGGTCAGGACATCAAACAGTCGCCTAAGCTCGTCAGTGATTTAGGTCGTCTCGGGTTGGACATCGAAATGGAAACAGGCACGGGCAAGACCTACGTCTATATCAAGACCATGTTTGAGCTGAACAAACGCTACGGCTGGAACAAGTTCATCGTGGTGGTGCCCTCTATCGCCATCCGCGAGGGTGTCAATAAGAGCTTCACCATGCTCGAAGACCACTTTATGGAGCATTACGGCAAAAAAGCCCGTTTCTTCATCTACAACTCGTCTAACCTCCAGCAGCTTGATTCTTACTCCAGCGACGCGGGCATCAACGTGATGATCATCAACACGCAGGCCTTCGCCAAGGACTTGAACGAGGATAAAAAGACCAAGGCGGGCTTGATTATCTACTCTGAGCGCGACGACTTCGGCAGTCGCAAGCCTATCGATGTGATTGCCGCCAACCGTCCTATCATCATCATGGATGAGCCTCAAAAGATGGAAGGCCAGGCCACCCAAAAAGCCCTGCGTCGCTTCAACCCGCTCTTTGTGCTTTATTACTCCGCCACCCACAAAACCCAACATAACTGCATCTATGCCCTCGATGCACTGGATGCTTTCAAGCAGAAACTGGTGAAGAAGATTCAGGTAAAAGGCTTTGAAGTGAAGAACCTCAAAGGCACCAGCTCCTACCTCTATCTCGACGACATCATCCTTTCCAAGAACCAACCCCCGATGGTGCGTCTTGAAATGGAAGTGGAAACCAACTCCGGTGTGAAGAAAATCATGAAGAAACTGGGGCATGGCGATAGCCTTTATAGCGCCTCAGGCCTCCTTGAATATAAAGACTTCACCATTTCCGACATTGATGCTTTTCACAATACCGTCACCTTCCTTAATGGTGTGAAAATTGCCAAGGGCGAAGTCTATGGCGACAGCAGTGAGGAAGCCATGCAGCGCGTCCAAATCCGCGAAACCATCGCTTCACACTTCGAGAAGGAACGCGATTTGTTCAAGCGCGGCATCAAAACCCTGTCGCTGTTCTTTGTTGACGAAGTGGCACACTATAAGAGCTACAACGACGAAGGCGAAGAGATTCATGGCCCATTCTGGAAAATCTTCGAAGAGGAATACACCCGTATTTTGAACGACAACCTGTCCCTGTTTGAAGATGACTACCAAAAGTATCTTCTCCAATTCGATGCCTCACAAGTCCACAACGGTTATTTCTCCATCGACAAGAAAGGCCACGCGGTCAACAGTGCTACAGGTCGCGGCACCGACATTTCCGATGATATTTCAGCCTACGACCTCATCCTGAAGAACAAAGAGCGGCTGCTGAGCTTCGACGAGCCAACCCGCTTCATCTTCTCTCACTCCGCCCTTCGTGAGGGCTGGGACAATCCTAACGTGTTCCAGATTTGCACCCTGCGTCATGCTGCCTCAGCCATTGCCAAACGTCAAGAAGTGGGTCGCGGCCTCCGCATCTGTGTTGACCAACAAGGCAACCGCATGGACTTGGAAGAGCTGGGCGACGAAATGGTACACGACATCAACAAGCTCACCGTCATCGCCAACGAAAGCTACAAGACTTTCGTAGCCGACCTACAACGCGAGACCAAGGATGCCCTTCGTGAACGTCCCAATAAGGCCACTCCAGAGTATTTCCAAGGCAAGATTATCACCTTGGACGGCGAGAAATACACCTTGAACGCTCAGGATGCAATGGCCATCTGTGGCTGGCTGGCAGGGAACGATTATTCCGACGTGAACTACCAAATCACACAGACCTTTAAGGACGACTTGCAGAACGGAACGTTGGAGCCAATGGGTAAGAAATTGGCTGGAAAGGAGGAGCAAATCATTACACTCATCAAAGCCCTCTTTGATGACAGCATCTCCATCGAGGATATGATAGAGGACGGCAACGCATCAGCCGCAGCCACCAACCGCCTCAATGAGAACTTCAAAAAGAAAGAGTTCCAAGCTTTGTGGAATGAGATCAACCACAAGTACGTCTATACTGTTCACTACGACAGCAACGAGCTGATAGAAAAGGCGGTTAACGCCATCAACGCCGAGCTGATGGTCACCGAATTGAAGTATGTGATGACCATTGGCGACCAAGAATCTGTTGACACCTTTGGCGATACCAAAACCACCACCCAGAAGTTGGGGACGGTAAGCACTTCATCGGTGAAATACGACCTTGTGGGCGAAGTGGCCAAGCGCACGACGCTCACCCGTCGCACGACTGCCACCATCCTGAAAAAGATACTCCCCAGCAAGTTGGCCATGTTCCGCAACAATCCCGAGGAGTTCATCAAGAACGTGAGCCGTATCATACGAAACGAGAAAGCCACCATGATTGTGGAACATATCCAATACGACCGCATCGATCAAACCTACGACAGCGAAATCTTCACCCAAGAAAAACATTCGCAGAACGTGTCCAAATCATATTCCTCGAAGAAACACATCATGGACTACGTTTTCACCGACTCCGACGGAGAACGCACCTTCGCCGAGGATTTGGATGCCGCCACAGAAGTGTGCGTCTATGCCAAGTTGCCGCGTTCCTTCCAAATCCCCACACCCGTAGGCAACTACGCCCCCGATTGGGCTATAGCCTTCAACCAAGGCGCAGTGAAACACATCTTCTTCATCGCAGAAACCAAAGGCTCAATGGACTCAATGCAGCTGAAGAAAGTGGAAGAGGCTAAAATCGGTTGTGCCGAAAAGCTGTTCAACAACCTTTCCACTTCCCATGTCCGCTACCACAAGGTGGATAGTTACCAGACCATGCTGGATATAATGAAAGCGATGGATTAAGCGTCATCCCCATATCACTAATCCCTTACTCCAAATAAGTATACCCATACAACCCCGAGCGGTAGTTGGAAAGGAACTCTTTGCCTTCTTCAACGGAGATCTTGCCTTCCTTGACGCACTTGGTGACCCAGGTCTCCACCGTGCGGACGAGCTTCTTCGGACTATATTGCACATATTCCAAAACGTCGGCAACAGTCTCGCCGTCAATCACTTGGTCGATGTAGTAGCCTTTTTCGTCTACGGAGACGTGAACGGCGTTGGTGTCGCCAAACAGGTTGTGCAAGTCGCCCAAAATCTCTTGGTAGGCTCCTACGAGGAAAACACCGATATAATAATGCTCCTTGTCGCTGAGCGTATGCAGCGGGATGGTGTGCTGCGTCGACTTGGCGACGAAGTTGGTGATTTTGCCGTCGCTGTCGCAGGTGATATCCTGCAAGGTGGCCAGGTGGGTCGGGTTCTCATCCAGACGTTGGATCGGGATGATGGGGAAAAGCTGGTCGATGGCCCAGAGGTCGGGCAGCGACTGGAACAACGAGAAGTTGCAGAAGTACTTGTCGGCAAGCAGCTTCGGCAACGAGGTGAAGTCCTCGGGCACGCGCTTCAGGCTGTTGGCGATGTGGTTCACCTCGCGGGCGATGCTCCAGAACAAGCGTTCAATCTTGGCGCGCGACTTGAGGTCGAGCAGGCCGAGGCTGAACAGGTTGAGGGCCTCTTCGCGGATCTCCTGGGCGTCGTGCCAGATTTCCAACGAGGAGCTTTTGGTGAGCTCGTCCCACGACTCGTAAAGTTCCTTGATGAGTTCGTGGTCGTTTTCCTCAGGCTCCTCGTTGTCGTCCCATTCGGGCAGTGAGGTCTTTTCCAACACTTCGAAAATCAGGACCGAGTGGTGCGCCGTGAGGGCGCGGCCCGACTCGCAGATGACGTTGGGGTGGGGGAGTTCGTTCTTGTCGCAGGCATCCACAATGGTGTAGATGGCGTTGTTAGCGTATTCCTGGATGCTGTAGTTGACCGAGCTGGCGCTGCTTGAGCTGGTGCCGTCGTAGTCGACGCCGAGGCCGCCGCCCATGTCGACGTATTCGATATGGTAGCCCATCTTGTAAAGCTGCACGTAAAACTGTGCCGCCTCGCGCAGGGCGACGTTGATTTTCTTGATTTTGCTGACTTGGCTACCGATGTGGTAGTGGACGAGCTTCAGACAGTCCTTCATGTCGTGGTCGTCAAGGAAATCCAAGGCTTCCAGCAGCTCCGACGAGGTGAGGCCGAATTTGCTGCCGTCGCCGCCCGATTCTTCCCACTTGCCCGCGCCTGAGCTGGCCAACTTGATGCGCACACCTAAATTCGGCGTGACTTTCAGCCGTTTGGCAATCTTTGCCGTGGTCTTCAGCTCGTTGAGTTTCTCGATGACGATGATGATCTTGCGGCCCATCTTCTGGGCAAGCAAGGCGAGTTCGATGAACTCCTCGTCCTTGTAGCCGTTGCAAACGATGAGCGAGTCGGAATCGGTGCCGAGGGCGATGATGGCATGAAGCTCAGGCTTCGAGCCGGCTTCGAGGCCGATGTTGCACTTCTTGCCGTGGCTCACGATCTCTTCGACCACGGGGCGCATCTGGTTCACCTTGATGGGCATCACCACGAAGTTCTGGCCGTGGAACTCATATTCCTTGGCAGCCTCTTTGAAGCAGGAGTCGATCTTGTTGATACGGTCGTCCAAGATGTCGGGGAAACGAATCAGCATGGGTGCCGAAACGTCCCTAAGCGACAGTTCGTCAACAAGTTCCGGAAGGTCGACCGAGGCACAGCCTTCTTTCGGCGTGACCGTCATGTGGCCTTTCTCGTTGATGGAAAAGTAATTACCTCCCCAGCCTTTCACGTTGTAAAGGTCTTCGGAGTCTTCAATGCGCCATTTTCTCATTTTTCTTACTTGTTTGCAGTGTTTTGGGCTGCAAAACTAAGAAAAAGTCTGTTTATGAGCTGCCATTTTGTAAATAATGTCTATTTTTGCATCAAAATAAAGCAAATGAGCCCGGTTTTTAGCAGAGAAAGCGGCTATGTTTTCAAAATCTTCTCCAATGAAGAAGAGCGAATGCATATTCATGTTGTCCATGAAAGACAAGAGGCAAAGTTTTGGCTTGAACCTCAAGTTGAGCTTGCAAAAAACTCTGGGTTTTCTGAGCATGAACTGAACACGATAAGGAAAATAGTAGAAAGAAATGCAGAACGATTCAAAGAGCAATACAAACAGCATGTCGGTAAGCGTCTTGATGATTAATGCTCAAGGAATTATGATTAGCGTTGGCGGACAGGATTTCTTCTTGTCGTATAATCGCATTCCTTGGATGCGCGATGCCTCAATCAAGGATGTTTTGAATGTTCAAATGAGTGGTGCCGAGGCAGTTGAATGGCCCGCTTTGGACGTTGACCTTGAAATTGACAGCCTCCGTCACCCCGAGCGTTATCCCCTACTAATCAAACGTAACCCTGGTGAAGCTGTGACGGCATGAAATTAATCATCGACAGCGGATCGACGAAAATGGGATGGATTCTCTTGGACGGCCAAGAGGTCAAGGCCCATTTCGTGACCAAAGGATTCAACCCGAATTATTCTGATATCCAAACCCTTGAATCCCTTGTAGAGACGTGCCATGGCGCGTCTCTACCGAAGGATATCCTTTCCATTCATTATTACGGCACGGGCTGCGGCAACGAACAGAATTGCCAATTGATAAATGAGGTGTTTCATCGCCAATTTCCCCAAGCCCAAATCACCGTCACTCACGACCTGATGGCCGCCTGCCACGCTTTGCTTGGCCATGGGAAAGGCATTGCTTGTATCCTTGGAACAGGGTCAAATTCATGCGTTTACGATGGAGAAAACATCGTTGAAAGGGCGGTCTCGTTGGGCTATCTCGTTGGCGACGAAGGCAGCGGGATGCACATCGGTAGGGAAGTGGTGAGGGCTTATTTCTATGGCTTCATGCCCAATGAATTGCACCAAGCGTTTGAAAACCAATATCATCTGGAACTGAAGGTTTTCATTGACGAACTCTATCACGGCGAACAACCATCAAGGTTTTTGGCCTCTTTTGCTATGTTTGCCGGCGAAAACCAGCATCATCCTTTCATCCACGATTTGGTGAAAAACTGTTTCCAGGCTTTTCTGGAGGCTTTTGTGTTTCGTTTTTCTGATTGCAAAATGCTAAAAATCAGTTTTATAGGTTCTGTTGCACATCATTTCCAAGGGATCTTGAAAGACTGTTTGGACGAAAATGGTCTCACATTGGGCGAGGTGATGGCATCGCCTGCCGAAGGGCTGATACGGTATTATCGAAATCTTCCGGCATAATCCATTGATAACTTGTGTCTTTCCTCAACCACGTCATCTGCCGTTTGGCATATTGCCGCGTGTGGATTTTGATTTGTTCCACGGCTTCGTTGAGGGTGCAATCTCCGTCGAAATAGGCGAACAACTCCTTGTAGCCCACCGTGTTGAGCGCATTTAGGTGGCGTTTTGGATAGAGCGACTTGGCTTCTTCCAACAAGCCTTGCTCCATCATCATGTCAACCCTTTTGTCAATGCGCTCGATGAGCGCCTGACGGTCCCAAAGCAAAGCGTATTTCTTTATGTCGAAGTCGCGCTTGACCGTTTCGCCACTGCGGAACGACGAGAATGGTTTTCCCGTTTGGTAACATACCTCCAAAGCCCTTTGCAGACGGCGTGGGTTTTGTTGGTCGACGGTGGCGAAATACTCTGGGTCAAGGCGTTGCACTTCATCTTGCAAGACTTTCAGTCCGCTTTCTGCCAATATTTTTTCGACTTTTTCCCTTATTTCTGGCTCCACGTCAGGCATGGTGTCGATGCCGTTGCAAACCGCGTCGATGAAAAGGCCTGAGCCACCTGTCAAAACAACGGCATCGTGGGTCTTGAATAGTTCATTTAAGAGTTGGATGGCATCGCGCTCGTAGTCGGCCACGTCGTATTTGTCCTCGATGCTGATGTGGTGCACGAAATAATGTTTGGCTTGGCTCATCTCTTCCTCGGTCGGGGCCGCCGTGCCGATGCTCATCTCCTTGTAGAACTGCCTACTGTCGGCAGAAAGGATGACGGTGTTCAAGGCTTTGGCCACCTTGATGGCGAATGCGGTCTTGCCGGAGGCGGTGGGGCCAGCAATTACTATCAGCGTTTTGTTATTAATAGGGTACGGGCCCTTCGACAGGCTCAGGGACCCTTCGCTTTTCATAAGGCCAAGGTCCCTGAGCTCGTCGAAGGGCCGATTTATATGGTTTATGCCATTATCCATTTCACATTTTATTCGGCACGGGTCCATTATTAGCCACCACAATCGGCTCTTGGATTTCCTTCACCACGCTGAGACCCAACTTTTTGCCTTCTTCTTTCATAAATGCATAGGCTTCTTGGAAATTGTTGCCAATCACGCCGTCGAGGATAGCCTCGCGGATGGCGTTCTTGATGACGCCGACCTCGCGCCCTTCAGGGATGCCGAAAGTCGTCATGATGGCGGTGCCGTCGATGGGTGGCTGCCAGTTGCGCAGATGGTCTTTCGCCTCAATTTCCTTCAGTTTCTCTTGCACAATCTCGAAATTGTGGTGGAACTTCTTCACCTTCTCTTCGTTCTTCGAGGTGATGTCGGCATGGCAAAGCAGCATCAGGTCGTCGATGTCGTCGCCGGCCTCGAAGAGGAGGCGGCGTACCGCGCTATCGGTGACGATGTCCTCGGCGAGAATGATGGGGCGCATGTGGAGCAAAACCAGCTTTTGCACGTATTTCATCTTCTCATTGAGCGGCAACTTCATGGCGGCGAAGATCTTGGGCACCATCTTCGAGCCTTTGAACTCATGCCCGTGGAAGGTCCAGCCGGTGCCGTCCTCCCAACGTTTGGTCTGGGGCTTGGCGATGTCGTGCAATAAGGCAGCCCAACGCAGCCATAGGTCATTGCTCATCTCCGCAACTTGGTCGAGGACTTGCAGGGTGTGCAGGAAGTTGTCCTTATGGCCTCTGCCTTGCACCACTTCGATGCCTTTCAGTTGGGCCAATTGGGGGAAGATGATTTTCAGCAAACCGCTCTCGTCCAACAGTTTGAAGCCAATGGAAGGCCGTGGCGAGAGGATGATTTTGTTCAACTCTTCGGTCACACGTTCCATCGACACAATCTTGATGCGTTCGGCGTTGCGTTTGATGGACGCGAACGACTCTGACTCGATGTAGAACTTGAGCTGAGAGGCGAAACGGATGGCTCGCATCATGCGCAGCGGGTCGTCGCTGTAGGTGATGTCGGGATCCAATGGCGTCCTCAAGGTCAGCTCTTCCATGTCGGCCAAGCCGCCAAAGCGGTCGATGAGCGTGCCGAAGTCTTCTGCGTTGAGGCTGAGGGCCAAGGCGTTGATGGTGAAGTCGCGGCGACTGATGTCGTCGTCAAGGGTGCCGTTTTCGACCACGGGCTTGCGGCTGTTACGGTCGTAGGATTCTTTCCTTGCGCCCACAAACTCTACTTCCATGCCTTCGAAACGGATCATGGCCGTGCCGAAGGCGCCGTAGTATTTGGCTTCCTTGTGGCCGGGTAGGAGGGAGGCTACCTTTTTTGCCAGGGTGATGCCGCTACCCACCGTCACCACGTCGATGTCGTTCGACGGGCGGCGTAGCAGGATGTCGCGCACGTAGCCGCCGATGACATAGCTCTTGTAGCCCAACTCCTTCGAGGCGTAGGCAATCACCTTAAAGATCTTGCTGCTGATATGTTTCTTGAAGTCGTAGTTCATGCGACTGGGGCTTCTTCAAGGATTTTCCTTTCGTTGGGGATGACGTTGACGACGGTCTCCTCGCCGTTTTCGCTGAGGTCGATGCTGATGGTGTCGCCGATGTGGAGACCTGACGAGATGATGGCTTCGGCCAACACGTCTTCCACGTATTTCTGGACGGCACGCTTCAGCGGACGGGCACCATACTGTTCGTCCCAGCCCTTCTCGGCAATGAAGTCCATGGCCTTCTCGGTGAGCTCGATCTTGTAGCCCATCTCTTCGACGCGCTTCACCACCTGACGAATCTCGATGCCGATAATCTTCTGGATGTCGTTCTTGTCCAACGAGTTGAACATCACCACATCATCCACACGGTTGAGGAATTCGGGCGCGAAGGTGCGTTTCAGGGCGTTGTCGATGACGCTTTGCGAATACTCGTTCTTCGAATTGAGCTTGGCTTGTGTGCCAAAGCCGACACCCATGCCGAAGTCCTTCAGCTGGCGCGAACCTATATTCGACGTCATGATGATGATGGTGTTCTTGAAGTCGACCTTGCGACCGAGGCTGTCGGTCAGCTGGCCGTCGTCGAGCACTTGCAGCAGCAGGTTGAACACATCCGGGTGGGCCTTCTCGATTTCGTCAAGCAGGACGATAGAGTAGGGCTTACGGCGCACTTTCTCGGTAAGTTGGCCGCCTTCTTCATAGCCGACGTATCCTGGAGGCGCACCGACGAGGCGCGACACGGCGAACTTCTCCATGTATTCGCTCATGTCGATGCGGATGAGGGCGTCTTCGCTGTCGAAGAGGAACTTGGCCAACACCTTGGCTAAATAAGTCTTGCCGACACCCGTGGGGCCGAGGAAGATGAACGAGCCGATGGGCTTGTTGGGGTCTTTCAGTCCGGCGCGGTTGCGGCGGATGGCCTTGGTCACTTTCTTGATGGCGTCGTCCTGCCCGATGACGGTACCTGCCAGCTCGCTCTCCATGTGCATCAGGCGGTCGCCTTCGTTCTTGGCAATGCGTTGCACGGGCACGCCGGTCATCATGGCGACGACTTCGGCCACATTCTGTTCTGTGACTTTTTCACGGTGCGCCACGGCATTGTCTTCCCATGCCTTTTTGACAGCTTCAAGGCGGTCGAGGATCTTCACCTCTTCGTTGCGGTACATACCGGCCTCCTCGAACTTCTGCTCGGCGATGGCGGCTTTCTTGTCCTTGCGGACCTCTTCGAGGCGTTGCTCCAATTCGGTGATTTCGCTCGGTACGTCGATGTTCTTGATGTGGACGCGGGCACCGGCTTCGTCCAAAGCATCGATGGCCTTGTCGGGCAGGTGACGGTCGCTGAGGTAACGGTCGGTGAGTTTCACGCAGGCTTCGATGGCCTCGGGCGTGTAGGTCACCAAGTGGTGGTCTTCGTAACGGCCTTTTATGTTGTTCAAGATCTCGATGGTCTCGGCAGGCGTTGTTGGCTCGACGAGAATCTTCTGGAAACGGCGCTCCAAGGCCCCGTCTTTCTCAATATATTGGCGGTATTCGTCCAAAGTGGTGGAGCCGATGCACTGCAACTCGCCACGCGCCAAAGCGGGCTTGAACATGTTGCTGGCATCAAGCGAGCCGTTGGCGTTGCCAGCACCCACGAGGGTGTGGATCTCGTCGACGAAGAGGATGATGTCGCGGTTGTTGCTCAGCTCGTTGAGGATGCCTTTGATGCGTTCCTCAAACTGGCCACGGTATTTGGTGCCAGCCACGATGGAGCCTATGTCGAGCATGACGACGCGCTTGCCGAACAAGGTGCGCGGCACGCGGTGCTGCACGATGCGGATGGCCAAGCCTTCGGCGATGGCCGACTTGCCCACGCCAGGCTCACCTATTAATATAGGGTTGTTCTTCTTTCTGCGGCTCAAGATCTGCGCGATGCGTTCCAATTCGCGCTCGCGGCCCACGATGGGGTCGAGGCGGTTCTCTTCGGCGGCCTTGGTGAGGTCGCGCCCGAAGTTGTCCAAAACGGGAGTCTTGCTCTTTGCGGCGGGTGTCTTCTTGGGTTTCTCGGGCTGCGGCTTGATGTCGTTCATCAGGTCGTCGTAGTCGTCCTCCTCTTCGTCGATGATGTTGGAGGCGAAGCCTGGCGTTTCCTCCGCCGACTCTTGCGGCAGGTCGCCTTGCTCGTAGCCGAAACGGATCAGTTCCTGCTTGAAGTTGTCGTAGTTGATGCCCTCAAACTCAAGGTTTTGCGATATGATGTTGTTCTTTTCGTGCAGGATGGCCAGCATGAGGTGCTCGGAGCGGACGATGTCGGAATGGAACTCCTTGGCGATGATGTAGGTGAACTTCAGCACGCGCTCGGCCTGCTTGGTGAGGGGCAGGGCGAGTACGCTACTGGGGTTGTTGTTGGCAGTGCGCACCGACGCTTCCAATTTCTTGGAGAACACCTCGATATTAAGGTTGAGGCGTTCCAAGATGGTGATGGCGCTGCTGCCGCCTTCCTTCAACATGCCCAAAAAAAGGTGCTCCAACCCGACGTAAGCGTTGCCCAAACGTTGCGCTTCCTGATGGCTAAGTGACAAAATGGCACGAACGCGGGGAGAGAATTTTGCATCCATATATTTATAACTATTTAATATTCAAAGATTTAAAATGAAAACACAAATTCGACTCGTCAGTCTCATTTGCGGTGCAAAGGTACGAACAAAAACCGCGCCGCGCCACTTTTTTATGAAAGAAAGGACATCGATCCTTTTCAGATTAGCCGTGTAAAGAAAAATGTTTAATTTTGCATCATAATCTTGTCCAATGAAAAAACAAGCCTAATGAAAATTATCGTTTATTTGACCTGCGCCATTGGCCTGTGTTTGGTTTCTTGTAGCCATCAGCCCGAGCCAAGCCTTCCTGTCCCCAGCCCTCAGCAACTCGAATGGCAACAACTTGAGACATATGCATTTATACACTTCGGCTTAAACACGTTTAATAACATGGAATGGGGCTATGGCAACACACCAGCCAGCACCTTCAATCCAACGGATTTGGACTGCGAACAATGGGTTTTGACACTGAAAAACAGTGGCATGAAAGGTATCATCCTTACCGCCAAACACCACGACGGTTTTTGCCTTTGGCCGACCGAAACCACGGACTACAGCATCAAAAACTCACCGTATAAGAACGGCAATGGCGACTTGGTTCGCGAGCTGTCTGATGCTTGCAAAAAACACGGCATGAAATTCGGGCTGTATCTCTCGCCGTGGGACCGTCACCAAGCTGAATACGGCAGAGAAGGTTATGTGGAAATCTATCACCGTCAAATTGAGGAACTTGTGAGCAACTACGGCCCTCTTTTCGAGTTTTGGTTCGATGGGGCCAATGGCGGCAATGGTTGGTACGGCGGTGCGGAAGAGACTCGCTCCATCGTGGCCGAGCAGTATTACGATTACGAGAAAGCTCGAGAGATCGTTTGGCAACACAGCCCCGAAGCGAGCATCTTTGGCGGAACGGTGCCCACATTGCGCTGGATTGGAAACGAAAAAGGCTATGCCAATGCCGCCCAATGGTGTATGTACAAAACTGATTTTGAATCGCTTAATGATATAAAAACCTTGCCTGTTGGTTTCAAGGACGGTGAGGCTTGGTTGCCTGCCGAGGTTGATGTCTCGATTCGGCCTGGTTGGTTCTATCACAAAAGTGAAGACGACCAAGTGAGAACTGTGGAACAACTTATGGATTTGTATTTCAATAGTGTGGGACACAATACCAACCTCTTGCTCAATTTCCCTGTGAATCAAGAGGGTAGGATTCCGAGCATCGACTCGAACAATGCCGTGCAATGGCACCAAAAACTGCAGCGCGACTTTGCAGAAAACCTCCTGAAAGGCAGCAAGGTCATCGCCAACGACACGCGCTCGCGGAGATTCAATCCCAAAAATGTGGTGGACGACGATTATTCAACTTATTGGGCCACCCACGACAAAGTGAGACGCGCTGAGCTCATTTTCGAATTTCCCCAAGCTATCACTTTCAACCGACTGATGTTGCAGGAGTATATTCTTATGGGTCAGAATGTTGACGCATTTTATTTGGACTATTACTTTAATGGAAAATGGTTGCCCATCGAAACCAACGAACCCACCACGACTATCGGATACAAGCGACTGCTTCGTTTCCAGACAGTTAGGGCTGATAAGTTAAGAATTAGGTTTAAGGTTTTCAAGGGGACTTTGTGCATCAATAAAGTTGGAGCATATTTGGCTGAAGAAACGCTATGATAGAATACCATCCATTGAAACCATTCCTTCCGCCTAATGCCAAAGTGCTGTTCCTCGGTAGTTTCCCGCCGCCGAAAAAACGTTGGTGCATGGATTTTTTCTACCCCAATTTCATCAACGACCACTGGCGCATCGAAGGCGAAATCTGGTTCGGTGACAAGAACCATTTTGTCGACACCGAGCACAAATGTTTCAAAATGAATGAGATAGTTGCGTTTTTGAACGAGAAAGGCATTGCGTTCTTCGACACGGCCACAGCGGTGAACCGCCTGAAAGACAACGCCTCCGATGCCTTTTTGGAGATTGTGGAACACACCGATATTGAGGCTTTGCTGAAGCAAATGCCACAATGTCATGCCATCGCCACGACGGGCGAAAAAGCCACGTCCGAAGTGTGCGCTTATTACGGTATCGATAAGCTGCCTTCACCAAATACGGATATTCCTTTGAGAGAAGGGATAAGGTTATACCGACTTCCCTCATCCTCACGCGCTTATCCGTTGTCATTTGACAAAAAGGTTGAAGCCTATCGAAGGATGTTCGAGGCGGTTATTGGGATTGCCTAATCCAAAAATCATCGCGTCATCAAAGCATCAATCGCGGGTAGGATCTCGCCCGACTTGCCTTCGATGTAAATGTCTGAAATACAGTTTGTATAAGTCGAAGGCTCCATGTTGATTTCGATGATCTTCGCGCCGGCGCGTTTGGCGATGCCAGGAATCATGTTGGCCGGACTGACTTGGCCCGAAGTTCCGATGATGACGAAAGCGTCGCAATTTTCGGCTGCTTTCACTGAGCCATAGTAAGCGTCTTCTGGAATGCCCTCGCCGAAGAAGATGAAGTCGGGCTTCATCAGTCCGCCGCATTGGGCGCAGCGAGGCGGGTTCTCAGTGAGTGTCAAGCTCTTGGCGTCCACCTTGTGACCGCAATTTGTGCATACGAAGCGCGACATGTTGCCGTGGAACTCATAAACGACCGTGTTGCCCGCCACGGTGTGCAGGTCGTCGATGTTTTGCGTGATGACGCTGCTCAGGCGACCTTCCTTCTCCCATTTGGCGAGGATGAGATGTCCAGGATTTGGCTTAATGTCCTTGTTGCTGAAGAAGTTATAGAACACTTCGCGGATGATGCGCCACGACTCTTTAGTGTGGCGGTAATAGAAGTCGATGTCCAAGGAGTTGGGGTCATATTGGTTCCAGATGCCCCCTTCGCCACGAAAAGGCGGGATGCCGCTCTCAGCCGAGGTGCCGGCTCCAGTGAAACCTACGATGTTCTTCGCCTTGGAGAGGATTTCGGCGGCCTGCTTGATTTTTTCTTCTTTAGTATTCATTGTTTTATGATTGATTGCGTTGGTTAAATCGATTGTAAGCGTTGCAAAGGTAGGAATTATTATTGGTTTTTGTCAATTGGGAAAAAAATTTGGACAAAAACAACCAAACCGTTTTGACAAAAAAAGCGTATCTTTGTACCCTCATAACCTTGTATTGAAATGAACAGGGCTTTTGCTAAAACGATGACAGTGTTCCTCTTAGGAGGTGCTTTATTGTTTACCTCATGCGGCAGCTCCAAGAAAATGAGTGCCGACAGACCCAAAAACGAAAACCCGAGCATGGTTTCGGAGCTTTCAAAAAGAAAGGAAATCGCCGCGATTGAGGAAGATGATAATGGATTTACGCGGCTGGAGCTTTTCTCCATGGACCGTGACGACGGGGATGCCTATTACCTTTCCGTCGGCTGTCTTGGATATGGCGACAAGTTCATCCAAATCTATATCGATCCTTTCCATGAGCTTTTTATCCCATTGGGAACCACACTCGACGAGGCTGAAGCCACGTTGCAGCAGCTCAAGGACTTTTTCAAGCAGCCCAAAGGTGCCACGATGGAGATCATGGGATGCTTCAACAGCTTCATTCCCAATGAGAAATGCGAAAGCGTGACGCTCACCCACACCCGTTTGCTTTTGAACGACCAGATCCGGTTTGGCGTTGAGCGCGAGGACGAACTGCGTGCCACTTTTGTTTCGCGCTCCGACATCAATTCCATGCTGTCGTCGCTCAAGTTCTATCGCAAAATCCATCCGAAAAAGAGATAAATTTTGTTTCACCTAAAATCATTCAAACTATGAAAGAGCAAGTATTACAGGCCATGCGCGAGGCTGGCAAACCCGTCTCGGCTGGCGACGTCACCAAGGCCTTGAACGCCGACCGCAAGGAAGTCGACAAGGCTTTCGCCGAACTGAAAAAGGAAGGCGCCATCGTGTCGCCCGTCCGCTGCAAGTGGGAACCCGCAAAGTGAACCATTTGAAAAACTTACCAAAAAGTGCACCAGGTAACCTACCGATGCACTTTTTTTGTGTTTCGAAGAAATTCCGTATCTTTGCGCCTTCACAATAACCGCTTTATGACAACGAAGAAAATCATCATCATCGACGGTGGTCCTCGTAAGACGTTCAACACCGCCTCCATGCTGCAGAAGTTTGCCGAAGGAGCCGCTTCGGTAAGCAACGAAATCGAAGTGAAAACCGCGCGCCTCTACGGTCTCGACTACAAAGGCTGCATGTCGTGCATGGCCTGCAAAATCAAGGGCAAGGCCTCGCAAGTGTGCAAATTCAAGGACGCACTCACGCCCATTTTGGAAGACATCGCCGATGCCGATGGCCTTGTGCTTGGTTCGCCCAACTATTTTGGCGAGGTGACGGGGCAAATGCGTGCCTTCTTGGAAAGGTTGGCCTTCCCGTGGCTCTCGTACAACGACTACAGCATCACTGCACAGAAACGGATGCCCGTGGTGCTGGTGGAGACGCAAAACGGTGGGGTAGGAGGCAGCAACTGCAACGGCTACGGCACCATGGAGCCGTGCATCGCCAAGGCCCTCGGCCAGCCGGAGAAGCTGTTCGCCAACAACACCTATCAAGTGAAGAACTACGCGAATTTCGAGTTAGGCGGATTCTCGGAGGAAGCCAAGCGCAAGTACCGCGAAACGCACTGGGAAGACGACCTGCAAAAGGCTTTCGATGCAGGCCGACGGATGGCGGAATCAATTAAGTAGATGAGTGCATATAGCAAACAAACTGGATGCGAGACCATAGGACTATGACTTGTGACATGACCGACTTACAAATATCCAGTCCAGAGACGATGGAGCGAGCCATTTGCGAGCTGGGGATCCTCCCGTTCTTCACCAGCGCTATTCCAGGGTATTCCATCAAGGAACTCACTGAACCTGGGTTTTGGTTTGGCGGTGAGGAAAACTCGCTCGGGCCATGGGACTGGAAGATTGACTGCCTCCAAAACGGCGGTATCGCCTATGGGAAATTCTTATGCGGGGGAAAAGCCGCCTTCGCGACGGTTCCCTTTTATCGTGAATTGATGAATGTCCGCCGCGCCACGACAACGCCCGACAAGAACGGCGAGCAAATCATGGCTTATCTCGAAAAGCAAGGCAGCATCACCATCAAGGAGGTGCGGGCCTTGCTTGACGTGAAAAAAGGCCAAGCCGACGCCGCCATTGCCAAGCTGATGCACCAATGCAGGGTCGTTACGGGAGCCATCGAGCGGGTGTATCGTGGCCCCGAGCAGGTTTACAACGGCTGGCAGGTGTCGTATTTCTGCACGCCCGAGTCGCTGTTTGAAGACTTTGCCACGCTCCATACCGACCACACGCCAGAGGAGTCGCTGGAGTTATTAATCGACCACATCACAACGCTGACGGATGGGTCGGCATCTCGAAAACAAGTTTTGAAGGTGCTGAAATAGAGTAAGGCAATCGAATGAAAAGCATCGTTTACATCATTTTGAGTCGCTTTGCATAGGTCTGCGAAGGCATCTTCATCGGGTCGTGGCCAAACAATAAAAAAATGCTTAATCCGTTATTAAACCAAACGGTTTCCAGTATGACCAAGAAAGACAAAAACCACAATATCATCGGAAATAAAACGCCCTTCTTTTGGGCTTTTATGATTGTCTATTTGGCATACGTCTTTTTGGGCTATTTGTTGGCATACATTCTCGATAATGATGTCTTTGTTAATCCTGAATTACCAGAATGGGCAACGGCGTGTTTTACGATTTGCGCAAGCATTTTCACTATGGTAATCCCTGGGATTGCTGCTCATTATGTTTACGAAAAAGCCGAACAGAATTGGTATATTTGGCTTTGTCCTATTGTGCTTGCTTTGATGGATGGTCTTCTGTGGTTGCAGCCAATTAGTAGATTAATATGGCTTTTCCCTTTAGGTTGTGAATTCCCCTTAGCTTGTTTAAATCTTGATTTGTCGCGAGTAAACATTAGCGATGATTTGATATTATTCATTTCGATTGTACTATTGCCTTCGATTATTTATGCAGTATGCATCTTTCTTGCCAAATTGTTTGCACGAAAGCCTAAAACCGAAATAATGGAAGAAAAATAGGGTGTAAAGAAGTCGCGTATTCCGACGACAAGTTAGGTGTTTAGTACATTTAATCACAGTATCTAAGAAAGTACAATACATAAGAATAAGAAAATGAAAGTTCTATTAATCAACGGCAGCCCACATGCCAACGGCTGCACTTTTACGGCCCTCAACATCGTGGCCAACGAATTGGAAAAGAACGGTATAGAGACCGAAATCGTCCACATCGGGAACAAGGACATTCGTGGCTGCATCGCTTGTGGCAAATGTGCCGAATTGGGGCGTTGCGTCTTCAACGACATGGTGAACGAAGTGGCATCCAAATTCGAGCAAGCCGACGGCCTCGTGGTCGGCTCGCCAGTGTATTACGGCGGC
>OCTW011581579.1_pt1 | contig 20609 bp, 23 predicted proteins | sample 1539671 | NCBI WGS metagenome assembly OCTW01 (sample SAMN02144230, study PRJEB22623) | gut metagenome | biome: sheep rumen | host: Ovis aries | place: New Zealand
TGCGTCCTCGCAAAACTGCATAAACTCGTGAAATCCGAGCCCGTTGGTGGAGTTATATCCCCACAGCAGGCGGTGCGGTCTGCGCTCCCAAACAGGTCCTATGCTGTCCTCAAAACGGTAGGCGGTCTCCCTTGTGAAGCCTTCGACAATGCAGCCTCCCGGGAAACGCAGAAATGAAGGTTTAAGCCCCGTAAGCATAGTGGCCAGGTCTTTTCTAAGCCCGTTTTCTCTGCCGCAAAAAGTATCAATGGGAAACAGAGATGTAAATCCGATAGTTACCGTTTCACAAGAAACCGAATACAGTTCAAGCGCCGCATTGAAGTCGGTCTTATTTGCCTTAAAAATGCACTCGTGTTTTGTATATCCGCCCTTTACCATAAATGTGTGACTGTCGCTTATGCAAACACCGTCACTTGTAACCAGCCGAACTCTGACCTCAGCAGCGGCCTCGGTCTTGGCGAACATATAAAATCTGTATTCGCAGCCTTCCCTTACCGCAAGGCCTTCAAAGCCCCTGTTGTATATTTTTCCGCCGTTAAAGCGGACATTCAAAGCACGCTTTCTTGCACTGTTCAGAGTACATTTATCGATAAGCGACATTTCAGCGCTGTCAGCTCTCCAGCCGTATATTTCCTCACCCTCAAAGCAGTCGAAGCTGCAGATCCAGCCTGTGGGTGAAGTGATAGTTTTGGTTTCGGGGGAGTAGGTGCATCTGTCGGGGATAACGCCATCATCAAAGGCTCTGTTTGCCAGCATTTCGGCGTACAGCCCGCCGTCACCCGAACGGTTTATATCCTCAAAGAAAATCCCGTAAAGGCTCTTTGAAATATCTGTGATCTTTTTATCTGTGTCAATTTTGATCTTATGCATTTTTCCAAACCTCACAGTGTATTTATGCTTCTTTGATAGATATACAGTATATCACGTTTTTACTTTTCTGTCAATTAAAAAAGCACATCAGCATTCCTGCCGATGTGCTTTGTTTCGTATTCAGAAGCTGCGGGTCATCTGCCGTACCGCTCACAGAGCAGTTCAAAGCTGAGATCGCCCCCGTATATATCAAGGGCACTGCCTACGGTAAAGTCCACGCTGTCCTTGCCGCACTCACGCAGGCGCTCAATGTCGTCAACGGAGGATATGCCCCCGGCATAGGTAGCCTTTACCCCGGAATCCGCCAGTGTCTTCACAATATCCTCGTTAAAGCCGCTGCGCCGCCCCTCCGCATCTACTGCGTGGATAAGGAATTCATCGCAGTACTCCCCCAGCTTCATGAGGGTGAGGATATTGACCTCGATATTGGTGAACTTCTGCCACTTGTTGGTCATTATCACATATTTGCCGTCATGCTTGCGGCATGAGAGATCAAGCACAAGGTGCTCCTTTCCCACAGCGTCGATGAGCCTGCCAAGACGGTCGTAGTTTATCTTCCCGTCATAGAAAACATAGGAGGTCACTATTACATGGGATGCCCCTCTGCTTATGTATTCAGCGGCATTGATGTCGTTTATTCCGCCCCCTGCCATAAGGCCGCCCTTGTAGGCACGGAGGGCTGCAAATATCTCGTCCTTGTCCGCCTCATAGTATTCGCTTGATGTTGCATCAAGGAGTATGGCATGACCCCCTGTCAGACCGTGAGCCTTGAAAAGCTCCGCATAATATGCCGCACCCTTTTCGGATACAAAGTTCTCATCCGCTCCATCCTTGGTGAGAGTGCCGCCGATTATCTGCTTTACCTTTCCGTGATGTATGTCTATGCATGGTCTGAATTTCATATAAACACCTCCCGACAGAAGCAGTCATCAAGAACTGCGGGGCAGACAAGGGAGATCTGCCGTCTGTGTCATTCCTGCTTCCTGTCTTTCTTTATGTCATCGGAAATATATTTTGCACAGCTTTTTCAGCTTCTTTGCAAGGCCTGCATCCAGCTGGTCGTGCTTCATGCGCCAGCACCAGTTGCCGTTGCCTATGGTGGAGGGCACGTTCATGCGTGCCTCATCCCCCAGCTGCAGAACGTCCTGCATCTGTATTATGCAGGTATCGGCAGGGCTCATGTATGCGGCTCTTATAAGGGCATCGCACACCTTTTCAGCGCTTGCCAGCTTCCCCAGCCCCAGGTATCTGCGTATCCGCTTCTTGGTGGCAGGCTCTGCGGAAAGATACCAGCCCACAGCAGTCTGATTGTCGTGTGTTCCTATGTAGCACACGCTCTTTTTGGGGATGTTGTGGGGGAGATGCTCGCTGTCATCGCCGCCAAAGCCGAATTCCATGACCTTCATGCCGGGATACCCCGTGCTTGCCAGCATCCTGCGCACGTCGTCATCGAGAAAGCCCAGATCCTCAGCCACAAGGGGGATGTTCCCAAGCTCGTTCTTTATCTTTGCAAAAAGCGCCATGCCGGGACCCTTGATCCACTCCCCTATTACAGCATCCTTGCGGTCTGCGGGAATTGCATAGAAGGACTCGAATCCTCTGAAATGGTCGATGCGGGTGAGGTCAAAAAGCTGTGAGCTGTATCTCAGGCGCTGCACCCACCAGCTGTAATCGTCCTTTTCCATGTAGTCCCAGTCGTAGAGGGGATTGCCCCAGAGCTGTCCTCCTGCGGCAAATGCATCCGGGGGACAGCCTGCCACCTTTGTAGGCCGCCTGTCACCGTCCAGCATGAACATCTCCGGGTGTGCCCATATGTCCGCTGAATCCATGGAAACATATATGGGCATATCACCGAATATCCTTATGCCCTTTTTGTTGGCGTATTTCTTTACCCGTGCATACTGCTCAAAGAACTTGAACTGCATGAACTTCCAGGAGGATATCTCCTCACCGTTCTCGTATGCGAACTGCTTTACAGCATCCTCGTCGTGGAGCCGCAGGTCATCCTCCCACATGGTCCACATACTCAGGTTCTGATGTTCCTTTATGGTCATGTAGACGGCATAGTCATCCAGCCAGAAGGCATTCTTCTCGCAGAAATCGTCAAATGCTGCAAAGCGTGCCGTATCCCCCTTTTTCACAAAGACAGAATATGCCTTGTCCAGAAGGAGCTTTTTGAAATGGAACAGATGTGCATAATCAAAGAATTTCTTCTGGTTAAGGAGAGTGGCATCCATGTCATTTGCTTCCACAAGCCCTTCTGCTATGAGGGTGGGAATATCTATGAGCAGGGGATTGCCCGCAAAGGCGGAATAGGTCTGATATGGAGAATCCCCGAACCCGGTAGGTCCTATGGGCAGTATCTGCCAGTAGGTCTGACCCGCCTTTTTCAGGAAATCTATGAATTCATAGCATTCCTTTCCAAGGGTGCCTATGCCGTAGGGCGAGGGCAGAGATGAAATATGCATGAGTATCCCCGCAGTTCTCATTGCCGTGACTTCCTTTCCTAAAAGCGTTATTCGCTTATGCTCATCTGCTGTATGGTATCTGTTACCGAAATGTTGCCGCCTTCGGTGCAAAGCCCCTTGCCGTCACCTGTCAGGAGCAGCATCCTCAGCTTGGAGCTGTTCACACTGATGTTTGCAGGGCCTGCCTTGTCGCCGATGCCCGTCACATGGCTGCCGCCGCATTCATAGGACACATCCGTGCGTGTGATGGAAATGTCAACAGCGCCGCCCTCCGTACCTATGCATCTGATGTTGCGGCCGTGGTTTATGCCGGATATGCTGCCGTCGGATATGGATATATTCCCCCTGCCGCCTGTAATGGCGCCCATGCTGCATATGTTGGTGCCCGACAGGTTGGAATCGTAGCGGAAGTTGCACAGGGATATATCCGTATCCCCCTCATAGCTGCCGATACCCACGGAGTTGGAGGAGTTTGTAAGTGCGGACACACCGCAGTCGGTTATTACTATCCTTGAATTGCCGTAGATAGTGCCAACGCATACGGACAGGGAGCCCTCACAGGCTATCCTTACATCCCCGCCCCTTATGGTTATGACATTGTTTGAATCATTCCTGCCGCTGCCGATACCCACGCAGCTGTCACCGTAGGATTCGATGACGACCTTCCCCACGTTCTCAAGGGTGATGTTCCCGTGGCTCGATTCCTTGTCAGCGCCGATGGCATATGCGCTGGTGCTCTGTGACATTATGGACAGGGAGCCTGCGCCGGTCATGGTAAAGGATGCGGTCTCAGGCACGAATATGCCCCTCTTGACAAACTTGTTCGTCCCCTCAAGATAAAGCTCCACATTGCTGCCGTCGCCGATGGTGACGATGGAGTTTGTCTTTTCGTAGGATATGCACACATTCTTTATGGTTATCCTTGTCTTTATGCCGTCCTTTACAACTATGGGGACACTCACGGGGGTATTGGACTCGCCCTCCACCGTGATCTCGGGCACATCCACAAATATGGCTGTGAACCGCTCCTCCATGAGCCTGAAAAGGTTCACCGTCTCACCGGCTGCCGGCTTGTAGTAGCGGGAAATGTCACTGCCGAACTCGGCATTGATGCGTATTATCTCCTCACGCACATTTTCCGGTATGCGCTCGATGAGGTAGGGCATGGGGCGGGAGGTGTAGAAGCCCTGTATAAGGTCAGCCCCCAGCTTCATCATCACGCACAGCTCGTCGTAATTCTCAACGCCCTCTGCAAGAGCCGCATATCCGTTTGAGTGTACAAATTCGATTATGCCGGAAACAAGCTGCTGCACCTTGGGCTTTTTGTTTATCTCATGGATAAGCGACTGATCTATCTTTACATAATCCGGGGAATAGCGGAGAAGATTTGAGGTGTTGGAATAGCCGGTACCGTAGTCGTCAATGGCAAGGTCTATCCCCGCCTTTTGCAGGCGGCGCTTGATATTGAGGAGCATCTCATCGGTGATCTCCGTCTGCTCTGTAAGCTCCACCACCATTCTGCCCATAATGTCGGAATACCTGTTTTCAAGCTCCGCCCAGTCCGTATCTGTCAGAGTGTGGGCTGAGATACAGTTCACGAACAGCTTTTTCTCCGCAAATTCGTCCCTGTGGGAGCTTACCGCCTCCATGGTGTTGGTCATGGTGGCTTTTTCCACATCATAGAGCCTGTCGCACTGTGCTGCCATCTCCAGTATCTCCATGGGATACATACCGATGTCCTTTTCCGTGCGCATCAGTGCCTCGTAAGCGACTATGTTGCCTGTATGTGCGCTTACTATGGGCTGGAAATGATATGAGAACAGATTATTGTCAAGCAGGCTGGTAAACCGCTTTATCTTGTCGAAATCCTCACGGCGGGACTCATAGTCCTCCACAGCACATTTGAGTATGCTGTTCCTGCCGCTCTTCACTGCCTCGTACAGGGTAAACTCCGCAGTGTTCATCCTGGATGAGGTGGATACTCCGTCGGCTGATATGCCGGCGGTAAAGGTAAGCTCCGCAGTCCTTGCGCCCACCTCTGAGGAAAGGGCGTTCCTGACCATTGCCTGCAAGTCCTTGAGGAATACGATCTGATCCCCCTCCACATGGGGAACATACAGCCAGTAAAGGCGCTTCCCCTGTTCGGCGATGTAGGCATCGGGGATGAGCTTCTTTATGGTATCCACTGCCTTATATACGGAGAAATTGCTGTCATCGGCATAGGCCTCTATCTGCAAATATGCCAGAAGGGAGCCGTCAGGGGCGGAGTTCACCGCCTTGACCAGATCGCTCTTGCTGCAAAGCACAGATGAGGAGGCATCCGCCAGCATATTCTCTGCAAGGCGCACCAGACAGGCCTTGTATCTGTCATTGTCCTCTATGGTGGTGATATTTACATAGAAGCCCTGCCTGTCGGAGCTTTGCGCCTTACGGGCGGCATCATCCACCTGTGTAGCGGTATAGGTCTCCGGCAGCCCCAGAAGGCTGACGGCATTTTTATCCGCATATACGCTGTTATCGGATTTATCATATACGAATGACCCTATTTCCGGAAAGCACGACAGCACCTGCTGCCAGAGGCTCCCGAACAGTTCATTGTGTATCCTGTCGATCATAGTATCATCTCCGCTGCCAGAAGCAAGAAATTAGATGCAAGAAGCAAGAATGACGAAGACTTGGCAGCTTGAAGCCCCTCTGATGCCTTTATACAAGCAGGAGAACAGGCAGTAAGCTATCAATCTCATTGATTAGGATATAAAAGCTATATCTTAACAATTATATCACATTATTAGTGCAGTGTCAATACAAAAATTACATTTGATATGGGCAGGTGATCACTTGCCGGATGCATTCGCATATGCCTTGATTATCTCCTGGACAAGCCTGTGACGCACTACGTCCTTTTCCGTAAAGTGGGAGATGGCAATGTCATCTATGCCCTTGAGTATATGCATGGCATCTATCAGCCCCGACCTTCTGGTATCGGGCAGGTCTATCTGGGTGATATCCCCTGTTATGACCATTTTGCTGTTGAAGCCCAGGCGGGTAAGGAACATCTTTATCTGCTCCCTTGTGGTGTTCTGCGCCTCATCCAGGATAATGAAGGCATCGTCAAGGGTGCGGCCTCTCATATAGGCAAGGGGCGCTACCTCGATGACCCCCTTCTCCATATTCCTTGCAAAGCTCTCCGCCCCCATCATGTCGAACAGGGCATCGTAGAGCGGTCTGAGATAGGGGTCTACCTTGTTCTGCAGATCCCCCGGCAGAAAGCCCAGCTTCTCCCCTGCCTCCACAGCGGGGCGTGTGAGGATGATCCGGCTGACCTCATGTGCCTTGAACGCTTTTACTGCCATAGCCACCGCAAGATATGTCTTGCCGGTGCCGGCGGGGCCTATACCCATGACGATGGTCTTCTTTGATATGGCATCCACATAGCGCTTCTGTCCGAGGGTCTTTGCCTTTACCACCTTGCCGGAAACGGTTATGCATATGCCGTCGGAGGTGAGCTTCAGCGCCTCATCCACGGAGTTTTCCTCCACAGCGGAGAAGATGTAGCCCATACTTTGCTCCGTTATGCTCTCGCCCTTTGCGGCAAGCTCATCAAGAGCCCTTATTGCGGCTGCTGCCTTGCGCACCCGGGGTTCCTCCCCGCTTATCCTTATATCATTTCCCCTTGACAGTATAGTCACATCATATTGCCTCTGCAGCCTGTTCAGGTTCTCGTCGAACTGGCCGAATATGGCTATGATCTCATCAAGGGACTGTATGGTAACGATCTCTTCCATTCAAAGCTTGCTTTTAACAAGCAAGCGTGAGCCGTAGGCTCACTTCCGTTCAGTGGGGATCAAACCTCCGCCGAACGGTAACATGGCACCTGTGCCATGGCTTGCGGTTATACTCCTTTCAGTTGGGTTTTCATTGTATGCTGCCCGGAAAAAACGGAACAGACACACTACTTATATTATACCATTAAGTATAAAAAAGTCAAGGGTGTGAAAATTTTGCACTTGAAATTTGTACAATATATATAAAGACGGAAAGCCGACGTAAAATGGCTCTCCGTCTTTGTAATCTGATAAGAGATCACTGATTTACTGCATACAAATTCGTTTCCCATGCGGGGATGTAGAGCTTGTGGCGAATATAGAGCCTGGCATCCGGTGCCATCTCATGTATCATAAGGGGCAGGGCAAACATATCCTCCGCCCTGTGGTAAAGAGCACACACCACTGAGGCTCCTCCCCCGATAAGCTTTTCTGCGCCCTTCAGTGCCTTCGCCTCTGCGCCCTCCACATCCAGCTTGATAAGATCCGCACTCTCTGCAATGGAATCGGCTTTCACGGCTCTTACAGGCTTTGTGCCACTGCTGCCCCCCTCAAGGTGCGAGCCCCTTGATGACAGCTCCGAAAATTCAAGCTCCGTGTCTTCGCTCCAGGCGGCGGCATTAATAAGGGTGATGTCTTCGATGTGCCGCTCATCACAGGTCTTCTGCAGCTTTCTGAAGCTGCGCTCATCAGGCTCTATGGCGATTATCCTGTCGTATTCCCCGCCGCAGGAGCGCAGGAAATCAAGCACAGTATCCCCGTTGTATGCCCCCATGTCTATGTAGGTGCGGCACTGACGGAAGTTTATAAGGCTGTGGGTCTCCTCCCTGCCGGCGGTGCAGCGGTCAAGATACTTTATATCCCCGCTTATGCGGAAATTGAGCACATCCGCAAAGGTACGCCGTGAACGCTCGTCGGCCAGCATATCATAGACTGCCTGTATCTCCCTTGCGTGCTCCATGGCATATTCATAGGTGAAAAGCCCCTCCCCCACAACAGGCACGTCCGGGGCAATGAGGGTATGCCGCTTTGCTATTTCCTTTATGCGCTCGTATATGCTCTCGTAGCCTGCTCCGAACGCCAGCACCACGATAAAATCATCAATAAGGCTCTCTATCTGCCCGAGGGTATGTACAAGATGCCCCTTGAAGCTGTGTCCCCTTACAAAATCATCGCTGGCAAAAAAGCCCGCCACGGGGATATGATACTGCTCAAAGACCTTTAGTATCTTTTCCGCACCATTGCCCATGCCGTATATGAAGATAGGCTCCTCTGCCATTCTCAGCCTGTCCCATGAATTCACTCTCTCTGTTATGAAATCAAGCATGGTCATCACCGCCCTCAAAGTCGTGGGGTTCGGGCATATCAAAGGTGTCATGGGGCATGGGTATGCCGCCGGTTATCATGTCACGCCCCCTTATGCTGTACTTGTCACGGGCTTTCTCTATCTGCTCATCCAGCATTTTCATGAACACCCTTGGCTGCTTTATGGACTTTACCTCCATAACAGGGGTATCCTGATCCTTTGAGTTGATGACCACCGTGCCGCAGCCGAAAAGCCTCTGACCGAAGGGCAGAGTGAGCTTCTTGTCAACGATGCGGTAGATGTCTATCTCATCCTCCTCCACATTGAAAAAGCCGTGCCGTCTGATAAACTTGTTCTCTGTGAGTATGTATCTGGTGAATGACCAGGGCCATCCGAAAATCGTCCTTTTCTTGTCGGTCCATATGTAGTCAAAATCGATCTTCATAGCAATTCCCTTTCTCCTGTCAGTTAATGGCTGTTATGCCTGCCTCTGCAAGTTCTTCTGCTGTCTGCTCATCCGCACCGTACACCACTGTAAGTGCGGGCATATCAAAAAGCGGTGACATATCCTCAATATCAAGCCCCTCAATATGGAGCACGGACAGCTCCCCAAGCTCTGTAAGGGGGGATATGTCGGTGATTTCCGTGTATGATATGTCAAGCTCCCTTAGCCCTTTGAGGGTGGCTATCACATTGCAGTCGGACACGGCACATCGGGATATATCCAGCTTGTTGATGCCAAGCCCCTCGATGTAGGAGATATCCTCCACATCGGTGCAGTCCCCATACTGCTCTTTTATCATGGCTTCTATCTGTGCCTTTGCCTCCGGCGGTGCATCATCCTTTACAGTGCCCCGCATCGCCTCCCTGAAGGGGGTTATCTTCAACTCCTCCAGGCGGGTAAAGTCTTTAAGGTGCTCCACTCCGTCCTCATACATGAGGGTAAGCTCCACGCTGCGGTCTGATAGGGAGTAGGTGGTGCTGTCTATGACCACATACTGCCTGTCGAACGCCCCTGCCAGCGTCTTTGCAGCAAGGAAAAACAGGAGCAGCCCCGCCATGATGGCCACGGCTGTGAGCAGCCGCCTTTTTGTCCCCCCGGGGACGGTGTCTCCCCCATCCCCTGCGGGAACGTGGGAAAAATCTTCATTGTTTTCTTTCATTGTGCTTCTTTCCCTGCCAGGTGTCTTCCCTTGCCATGAGCTTGTCTATTTCGTTTAGCACCTGCATTTTTTTAAGGCTCCACAAGGGGGCTATGACCTCGCTCCATGCTCCGTCCCCTGTGAGCCGCTCAATGACGAACTCCGGCGGCAGCACCTCCAGCTGTGACACCACCGTGCGCACATAGTCATCACGGGTCATGGCACAGAATGCGCCCCTTTCGTACTCCGCCGCAAGCCTTGTGCCCCTCAGTATGTGCAGCAGGTGTATCTTCACGCTGTGCAGGGGAAGTGCTGCTATAAATCGGGCGGTATCGATCATCATATCAAGGGTCTCCCCGGGGAGGCCGTTGATGATATGGGCGCATATGTTTATGCCGTGGGCAGAAAGCCTTTGTACGGCATCGGTGAAGTCTGCGCAGGTGTGGCAGCGGTTGAGCTTTGCGGCTGTTTCGTCGTGTATGGTCTGGAGCCCCAGCTCCACCACCAGATAGGTGCGCTGTGAAAGCTGCGCCAGAAACTCCTCCATATCCGTGGGTATGCAGTCGGGGCGTGTGGATATGCTTATCCCCACAACATCAGGCAGGGACAGTGCCTCATCCGTGAGCCGCCGCAGCTTTTCCACGGTGCAGTAGGTATTGGAGTTGGCCTGGAAATAGGCGATGTACATACCCCGTCCCCACTTTTTCTCCTCCACAGCCCGAATGCCTTCAAACTGCTCCCTTATGCTCTTTGCAGGGTCGCCCCCGAATCGGGAGCTGCCCGCCTTGCAGAAGGCGCAGCCCCCTGTGCCCTTGGTGCCGTCGATATTGGGGCAGGTCATATCCCCGTTGAGGGATATCTTCATCACCCGGCAACCAAAGCGCTTTCTGAGATAATAGCTCTGGGTATGGTAGCGCTTGTTGCTGTCGGTATAGGGGAAGGGATTATCCACGGCGTTTAGGCTTGTCAGCAGTGTGGCTGTTTTTCAGTGCCCTTATCTCCTCCGGGGTAAGCTCCCTCCATGTGCCGGGCTTTAGCATACCCAGCTTCACAGGTCCCACGGACACACGCTTTAAGCGTGCAACCTCAAGACCTACTGCCTCACACATACGCCTTACCTGGCGGTTGCGCCCCTCGTGAATGGTGATCCTGAACACGCTGCGCTCCTTGGTGGCAAGCTCCACCTCCACCGTGGCGGGGGAGGTCATTTTGCCGTCAAGCTCTATCCCCTGGGACATCTGCGCCAGCTGTTCATCTGTGACGATGGAGGGCACAGTCACCCTGTATGTCTTGCTCACATTTCTGGAGGGGTGCATGATAAGATTGGCAAAGTCACCGTCATTGGTAAACAGCAGCAGCCCCTCGCTGTTGCGGTCAAGCCGCCCCACCGGGTACACCCTTTCCTCAATCCCTGTAAGCAGGTCGGTGACACACCGCCTGTCAAGCTCGTCGGACATGGTGGTGACATATCCTCTGGGCTTGTTGAGCATGATATACAGCTTTTTCCGCCTTTTTGGACGGAATATCCGCTCTCCGTCAACGGCTATTATGTCCCTGTCACCGGCCTTGTCTCCCAGCTTGACGGGGCGGCCGTTTTTGGTGACCTTTCCCGCCTTTATCAGCTCCTCCGCCTTGCGTCTGGAGCAGTAGCCGCTTTCGGACAGTATCTTTTGCAGTCTCTCTTCCATTATTCTGCGGGCTCCTCAGCCTTGTCAGCGGTGACAGCCGCCTTCTCGGGGCTTTCCTCCGCCTGCTTTATCTCACCCTTGACCGTTACGGTATCAGCGGGGGAGGATTTCTTCACATCCTTCTTGAAAAGGCCTGATATCTTGCTGAACACCTCAGGCACCATATCCACCATGGCGGAGGTGTTGTCATACTTCATGTTTATCTGCAGCAGCTCTACCTTGCCGCCTGATATCACAAGAAATCCTAAGGGGCTTATGGTTATGCCCGCACCTGTGCCGCCGCCGAAGAACTCCTTGTTCTCCTTTGTGGGCAGATCCGAGCCGCCCCCTGCAAAGCCGTATACCACCTTGGACACGGGGATGACCGTCACGCCCCCATCAAGCTTTACGGGAGTGCCCATAACTGTGTTTGCATCTGCCATCTCATGGATCTTATCCATGGAGGCTGCCACAAGTTCCTTTACCTTGGTCTCTTCGCTCATTGGTTTTTACCTTCCTTTTTTAAAAATGTATCTGTGATTATCTTGTATTTTTTCAAGCCAAACAGGAATTTGAACACCAGCACCGCCACATAGTTGGTAAGGCTGGCAGGGCGCAGCTTTACCCACACCTCTCCGTCGTAGACGGATTTTTCCGAGGGGGTGTCGTAAAGGCAGTCTATGGTGACGCTCTTCACATCAAGCCTTGTGATACCCTTTATCCCTGCTATGACATTGTATGCGGCAGTATTCAGCGCCCCGTAGGTGACAGCAGCCTTGAAGGGATCCTCATCTGCGGCTGTAAAGTCGAGAACGAGCCCTGTGCCGTATATCTTCTTCAGAAAGCGTATGGTAGGCGCCTTGATAAGATCCACCGCTGCCAGCACCGCATCCTTCTTCTGTGAAAGGCTGTCAAGCAGTGCGATAAATCTGTCCGCCAGGTGGGGCTTTGCCTTTTTTGGCTTGTCAGAACGGACTTCCTCTTTTTCGGGCTTTTCTTCCCCAGCAGCAGCTGTATCGGGCTTTTCAGCCGTTTCCTCCGCTGTCTCCTCCGGCTTTTGTGTCTCCTCTGGCTTTTCCTGCGGCTCCTCAGCTGTTTCCTCCGGCTTTGTGTCGGGAGGGGTGTCCTCAACGGTGCTGTCCCCGGTCACGGTGTCCTGGGGGGGAGGCTCCTCAGCCTTTTCCTCATCGTCGAAGAATATCTCATCCTCATCGGAAAAGTCATCCGTATCCTCCTCATCCTCAGAGCCCTTTCCGATGGCTTTCAGGTCTATCCGCTTGCTGAAGGGCTTTAGCCACAGATAGGATGCCTCTATGAATATCACCTTGTCATAGAACGACAAAAAAACCTTTGCGGGGATGTTCAGCAGCACTGTTATTATCAGCACCACTGCCCCTATGATGCATAAGGCGATCACATATCATCACCGCCTTTGCCGTCCTGTATGTCCTCATCCGCTCCCCCATCCTGTGCGAAGCTTGCGGCATCCGCCCTTGTGGGAAGGGGGGGCAGTTCATCAAGGCTCTTTATGTCAAAGCAGCGCAGGAATGTGTCCGTAGTGCGGTAGGCAATGGGCTTTCCCGGAAGATCCAGTCTGCCTGCCTCCTCCACGAGCCCCTTTGCAACAAGGGAGTTCACCACACCTGAGCTGTCAACGCCCCTGATATGCTCCACAAAGCTCTTGGTCACAGGCTGGTTGTAGGCTATTATGGTAAGCGCCTCCATGGCAGGGGCGGACAGAGGTGCGTTTTTCTTCTCCCTGACTGCCGCCTGCACCACTGCAGCGTATTCCTTTTTCACAGCAAGCTGATAGCGGCCGCCCAGTACGATCACAGCAAGGGAACTGCTGTTGTCCGTATAGCATTCGTTGAGCTTGTCCGCAAGCTGCGGCACAGCCCCCTTGTCTATCTGCAGCAGGTCGGCTATTTTCAGGGGATCAACAGGATCCCCGCTTGCAAACAGCAGAGCCTCCAGCTCCGCCGCCTTGTCTGTCAATGTCATGATATCTATCCTTGTTCACTTGCGTTAAGCGTTTCTGAAGTATCGCTTTCCTCCGCCCCGTCGCTGTCAAAGTCGGAGAATATGTCTTCACTGTATTCACTGTTGCTGAAGGTTATGCGAGTGTTGTCCTCATTGAGCAGTATCCGTCCGTTCCGGGTAAGCTCCAGCACCGCCAGAAAAGCTGCCACCCGCTCGGATCTGTCGGTCATATCCGAAAAAATGTCCTTTAATGTACATTCCCCTGTCTGATACAGGTTTTTCAGGATATACACCATTTTCGTGGTGACAGATACGAACCGCTTGGACACGATGACCTGAAAGGGTGCCGTGTTTATCTTGCTGCCCTTTGCCTTTCTGCCAAGGGCACCGTAGGCAGCAAGGAGCTCTGCTGTGCTGTGACGCAGGGAGTAGGGCTCGGCTGTGTCTATTTTAAGCGGCTCCCTCACGCAGTAGGGTGTGTCTGTGTACATCCCCGAAAGGGCTGCCGCACACAGCTTTATGGCAGAATACTCTATGAGCCTGCCCTCCAGCTCCTTTTTCAGCTTTTCCCCTTCCTCACGCTGGGGCAGCAGGGACACGGTCTTGATGTAGATGAGCCGTGCCGCCATTTCAAGGAATTCCCCTGCATACTCCATGTCGTCGGATATGTCGGTTATGTATTCAAGATACTGATCCACCAGTGAGGAAATGGGGATGTCGTTGATATTCAGCTTATGCTTTGAGATAAGGTGCAAAAGCAGATCCAGAGGCCCCTCGAACACATCCAGCTTGTAACGGATCTCAGCCATTATTTCATCAGCTTCCCCAGAAGCAGATTCACCCACCCTGTGAGAAAGTCCATAACGTTGAATATGCCGTCCTCTATGACCTGCAGGGGACCGTTCAGGATCCCGGTGTAGATGAGTATAAGCACCGCTATGATGATGAACTGCTCGTAACGCATTATCTTGAAATATATCCTTTCGGGGATGACTGCCCCGAATATCTTCGCTCCGTCAAGGGGCGGTATGGGGATAAAGTTGAACACCGCCAGTGAGATGTTCAGCACCACCACCAGGTAGAACACTATGGTAAGGTAGTAGGACAGGGACACATCAGATGAATAATAGACAGTGAAGAGCACTACCTTGTACACGATCATGGCAAGGAATGCCAGCAGAAGATTGGATGCAGGCCCCGCCAGTGCGGTGAGCGCCATGTCCCTCTTGGGGTGCTTGAAGTTGTTGGGGTTGACGGAAACGGGCTTCCCCCAGCCAAAGCCCACGAACACCAGCATGATCGAGCCCCACAGTGTCAGATGGGCAAAGGGGTTCAGGGTTATGCGCCCCTGATTGCGGGGTGTGGGATCCCCCAGCTTGTCCGCTGTCAGTGCATGGGCGCACTCATGGACAGGGATGCAGGTAAAGAGCACTAAAAGACTGATGAGCGTCTTGAAAATAAAATCGGTCAAGTCCATTCGATTCACCTTTCAGCAATAAAGTACACACAGAAATTATACCACATTGAAATGATAAATTCAAGGGGTAATGCAAATTTAATGCAATTCCAATCCCCGGGGCGGGCAGAGGGCGGCGTATACAGCCTGTGGCTCTTAACAATTTTTAATTTAATTTTATTTGACAAGAGTATGAATATATGGTAGAATACCTTCAATGGGTACACAAGGTGCCCAAAAATAAGAAATGAGGGGTTTATATGGGAGAATTTTTAGCCGCACATGGGACGACACTTATCGTCGTCGTGCTTGTGATCGTGCTTCTTGCGATCATAGCGTCGGGTTACGTCAAGGCGCCCCCCGACAAGGCGTTCATCATCTCCGGTATCGGCAAGAAGGCAAGGGTCGTTATAGGTAAGGCATCTATAAAGATACCCTTCCTGGAAAGGCTCGATAAGCTGGACTTAGGGCTCATGCCCGTTGACGTAAAGACTGCCTACGCAGTGCCCACAGCCGATTACATCAACATCTCCGTTGACGGCGTGGTAAACATCAAGGTGTCCCTTTCCCATGACGGCATACAGCTTGCACAGCAGAACTTCCTTAACAAGGACAGGAACTACATCGTGTCCGTTGCAAGAGAAGTGCTCGAAGGCAATATGCGTGAGATCGTCGGCACCATGGAGCTGCGTGAGATGGTGTCCAACCGTCAGAAATTCGCCGACAAGGTGAAGGAAAATGCAGCTCCCGACCTTGCTAACATGGGTCTTGACATCGTATCCTTCAACGTGCAGAACTTCACGGATTCACAGGGTGTCATAGACAACCTGGGTATCGACAACATCTCCAAGATACAGAAGGATGCCTCCATTGCAAGGGCAAATGCCGACAGGGATGTAGCAGTTGCAAGGGCAGAGGCCAACAAGCAGGCAAATGACGCAAAGGTAGCCGCAGAGCTTGAGATCGCCATGAAGAACAACGATCTTGCCATCAAGCAGGCAGAGCTCAAAAAGGCATCCGACATCAAGAAGGCTGAGGCTGATGCAGCCTACAAGATCCAGGAAGAGAACCAGCGCAAGGAGATCGAGATCACCACAGCCAACGCCAACATTGCAAGGCAGGAAAAGGAAGTTGAGCTGGAGACACAGAAGATCGCCATTCAGGAGCGCAGACTGGATGCGGACGTAAAGAAGCAGGCTGAGGCCAACAAGTTCGTTGAGCAGCAGAAGGCGGATGCGTTCCTCTATTCAAAGCAGAGAACAGTTGAAGCGAAGAAATACGAGGATATCCAGCACGCCGAGGCTGAGCTTGCAGTAAGACAGCGTGAGGCAGAGGCAGCGCTCTATGCCGCCGAGCAGGAGGCAAAGGCTGCAATGGCAAGGGCAGAAGCTGCCAAGTACGCTGCCGAGCAGGAGGCTGAGGGTATCAGGGCAAAGGGTCTTGCAGAGGCTGAGGCAGTGCGTGCAAAGGCTCTTGCAGAGGCTGAGGGTCTTGACAAGAAGGCAGAGGCTATGCAGAAGATGCAGGAAGCCGCTATCCTCCAGATGTACTTCGAGAAGCTCCCCGAGATCGCCCGTGCAGTGGCAGGTCCTCTCTCCGGTGTAGATTCCATCACCATGTACGGCGAGGGCAATGCTGCAAAGCTGGTAGGCGACATCACCAACTCCACCACCCAGATATCAAGCGGTCTGCTTGAGGGCATGGGTATTTCCCTGAAGGATCTGGTGGGCGGTCTTGTTACAGGCCGTGCCATAGGTGCAGGGATAGCCTCCTCAGCGCCTGCGGGCGCAGCTGCGGACAGTGCAGCGGCAGATCCTTCCATTGACGTATCAGATCACGCACAGGAATAACACACAGAGATCACACACAGGGCAGCCGTGAAAGCGGCTGCCCTCATTTTTTCCTGTCCATATCATACAGCCCGCAAGGGTATTGACATTTTAAGTGTACGGGTGTATAATACATAAGGTTAGAGGTAGCTAACATTCGTGGAGGAGGTATGGTCATGCTGGTAACGATACTGCTGTCGCTTGTGATGATGGCAGGGCTTTTTCTCATGCTGTGGAGCGGTGTGGGATTTATTCAGGATAAACGATTCTTTTCTTCTGCTCCGAAAGAAGCACAGGCGGTGGTGCCCGAAACAAAACCCGAAAGGTTCTCAGGTCAGCACATAGTCGGGTGGTGCATGGCGGTATTTTCGATCGTTCTGCTCATCGCCCCTGTTTTCATCGGTGCGTGGAATGGGATCACAAATGGTTTTTCCTTCGGACAGTTCTTTCTGCGCTTCCTCATTTTGATACTTCTGCTTAAAGCCTTTGACATAGGCTTTTTTGACTGGATACTGCTGTGCAATAAGGGGTTCGGATTCTTTCCACATTTACCCCGAGATCACAAACGTCTATGGCAGACATTTGTTCGGCTATAATTGGAAAACACATCTTTCGCATATCATCGGGGCATTTCCCGTATCTGCTCTGTTGGCATGGATATGCACCCTCATAGCCTGAAAGGAGAGCATGAAAATGACCTGTAAACAGACCATAGCCCGTATGCGCCTTGTCATCCCCGCAATGCTGCTTTGCATCATAGGTGACTACTGTATCGGAGCAGAGCCGAGGGGGTCAGTCATGCTGGGCAGAATAGCAGGCTCCGGGTGGCTCACCATCGCCGACTGGAGGATAGCCGTATCAAACATCACAGGGATGGTGGGGAGCGTACTCTATGCCATCGGGGCAGCAGCCTTTGCACGTTTCCTGCATGAGCACATACGGGAGCAGGGAGACAGGCTCTGGGTGCGCCTGTACACAGCGGGTCTGGGGCTGGGCTGTGTGTCCTTCATGTACTTCCACATAGCCTGCGGCGGACTGATACAGCATTTCAGGGTGCTGTACGATGTGACAGGGGGCAATGCAGCACAGGCTGAGGAAGCGTGGCTGCGTATGCTCATGCCGGAGGCAGCTCCCTTCGTGGTCATGTTCATAGGCTTTGACGTGCTGACCTCTGTGGCATGGATCGCCCTTGTGGCAAAGAGGATACTGCCTGTTTCAAAGCTGTGGATACTCTCATCCCCGCTTATCGCCATTGGGATAGGCACCCTGGCAGAGCTGCTCCCCCTGCCCTTTTCCGGCATAAACTCAGGCTTTGAGAGCATGGGGTGGCTGGGGATGTTCGTATGCGGCATAGGATATGTAAGGGCTGCTTCCAAAGACAATGACAGCAAAAACGAAAAGTGATACCAAGGAGATCTCCATGAAGAAAAAAAACACACTTGAAGAGGACGGCTTTGTGGGTTACTGGCACCCCTCAGACAAGCATGAGGGGCACGCATATCGTGTTCCCCGGGTCGGGGGCTGACTATGAGCTTACACGAAAGGGATCTCGCTTTCTCAGAAAGGCAGGAGGGGTATCTGATCCTTTCGGGAGAAGGCATAGGCACCATCGGATTTATTGACGGGATGAAGATGATTTTTGCCGAAAAGAAGGCACTGGGCGGCTTTAAGAGGATGAAGGACTTTGTTTCCTCCTGCTTTAGCGGCGGCGGCACCATCGAAACGAGGATGAGAAAGGCTAAGCGGAAATTCATCAGGATAGAGGTGCTTGCAGTGCGCCCGGAATATCAGCAGCAGGGCTATATGCGTAAAATGATGGAAGGCGTATACAGGCTTGCGGATAGAAAAAAGCTGCCGGTCATCCTGGACACGGATGACAAAAACAAGAGTCTGCGATATCAGCACCTGGGCATGAAGCTGGACAGGGTGAGAAGCTGCGGTGAAAAGTTCCATATGTACGATCTTATAAGGGAAAAGCATCATGAATGAACTCTATGAAACGAAAATATCCGATGTGCGCTGGTGGGTATATGATATTCTGGGAAACATAGGCTGGATAATATGGTTTATCTGCACCGGGATCTCATTGAAGGGCGGTGTGACCCTATTTTCCGTTCTTGCTGCTGTACCGGCGGTATTTATGCTTATCGGTATCATTGAGCTTGTCAGCGAAAGGATCACAAAGCTGGACAGGGTACTGCCCTTCAAGAGAGTGCTGAGAGGCTTCGGCGCACTGACCCTTGGCGGATCATTGGGTATAGCCGCTGCCGCTGCCGGTGTATTTATGCACATAGGCGGCATTTCCCCTGTGATGATGGCAGGTGCGGTATTGTGCTTTGTATTTGCAGGGGGACTATTCAGGCGCTACAAAAAGCAGGAGAAGGATGACACATGAAAATCGCTCTTATCATAGCCTTTATCGGGCACATCATCTGCGGAATAACGGACTGTATGCTCGCCTACACCTCGGAGGGCAGATTTGATATGTCAAGGGACACCAAAGACCCTGAGCGGATGAAAAAACTGTTTGAGAGAATGCCCCTCAGACAGATTGAACTTTCCATGCTGATAGGTGTGTTTGCCCTGTTTATGGCAGGCTTTGGCTTTGTGGGGCTTGCACTGTGGGCGGCGCAGTTTTCACAGGCGGCAGGAACGGTGATGTATATCTCCGGACTGTTCTTTATCGTCCCCATAGCGGCGCATCATGTGCTGTGCTGTGCGGTGGAATGGTTCTACGTAAAGCTTGGGAGAACGGATGAAGCACTTAAAAACGTGCTCCTCTTTTTCAAAAGGACGGCTGCCACAGCAGCCGCCTATGCGGGTCTGCTGGTATTCTGTGTCACACTGTTTATTCTGACAGTATCAGGGAGGACTTATCTGCCCCGGTGGTGCTGTGTGTTCAACACCTTGGCTTTTTTCATTATCCTTGCACCCACAAAGCTCCCCGCAAAGGGGAATATTGCAAATGCACTGATGTTTTTATGTCTTGCATTTGCCGTGTAGAGAGGGGGAACAAATATGGACTATAAATATCGGGATAAGCGGTGAATATGACAGGGACAGAGTAAAGCATCTGCTGAAAATAGGTATATTCTCGGCAATATTGGTGCTTATCGGGGATATGCTTCTCGGCTGGGGAACGACCGATGGATCACTTTCGGGTATGGAGCAGTATTTTTCACGCTATATCGGCGTGTCAAATGCAAGGATATTCTGGTCCGCCTTACTCGGTATGATAGGTATACCGATAGAGTGTCTGTGTTATTTTGCAATCTATCGCATGATCGCACCCAAATCGCCTAAATATGCGCACATCTACCGTTCGGGTATTTTCGGAATGCTGATCTTCGGCGGATTTGTCCATGTTATGTGCTGTGCCGTGATATGGCATTTCAAGTCACATCTTATATACAATGCCGAGACCGCAGGCTATGAAATGCAGACGGCAATAGACAGCACAATATCATTTGCGGGAGCTTTCCTTCTACCTGCCTCGATCATATTATTTGTGTTCATGATGATACTTGCCGTCACCCAGATAACAGCCTTTGCCAAGGGGCTTACGCCCTACCCGAAGTGGTGTCTTATATTCAACATACTGTTTGGCATAACTGCTATTGTAATAATGCGGCTTTGCGGGAACCGTCCCTGGGCATATGCGATATCCACCGGGTGGATAAGCATAGGCAACCTGTGGACATTCGGCGGCCTGCTGCTTACCGTCAAAAAGGAAGCGGGTATGACCCGGTAAGAGATCCCACACACAAAACCTCCTATGGTTTCTATTATACCATAGGAGGTGCTTTTTGTCACTGTCCGTTTTTACTGGTTCGGTTCACGTTTCCGAGAGCTTGCGGTTATTCGTTCCAATAGGGTTTGTGCCTGTTGTGGTATGCTCCACAATTCTGATTATGACTTATGCTGAACGGAAAACGGGGGCGCCGGTAGGCTGTGGTTTTTGGATTACTTACTAAGAGATCAAACTGAATATATTATAAATCTATCTTTTGCAAAAACGTCTTGAATATTCCAACGATTTGGTCAGGTATCTTGGTATACATCATGTG
>OCTW011568789.1_pt1 | contig 20605 bp, 17 predicted proteins | sample 1539671 | NCBI WGS metagenome assembly OCTW01 (sample SAMN02144230, study PRJEB22623) | gut metagenome | biome: sheep rumen | host: Ovis aries | place: New Zealand
GTTATCATACTCAAATTATTGAAATTGAAGATGTTGATGAATGTTTAACTGAAGATAAAGAAGCATCTGTGGAGTTTACCCGTGGCAATATAATAAGTGTGCTTAGAAATAAATTGAGTTATGAACCGGATATTGCCAGCAAAAACCATTCAAAACTTGGTGACTATACATTAACATTTGATAAGAGAAATAATTTTGCAGAGGTTTATCCCATAAAGAAATCAGATGCGGAATTTGATGAGATAGTTAATGTGTTAAAAGTGTTTGGAAAAAAATTACTTCCATCCTCTCAAAAAACATGTATAACTATATATGGAGATGAACCATTAACAGAAGATACAATAAAACAAAATAACAAGTGGGTAAATAAAGGTAAAGAAGGTACACATGGTACTTTCAAAACTAAAAAAGAAGCTGATGCTCAAAGAAGAGCCATGTTTGCAAATGGTTTTAATGAATCTTTGAGAAGTAAAAGAAAACTAAAAGAATCTTATCATTGGAGTAGAGAATGGATTCCCTATGAAGATGAATTCTACAAATATTTTAAGGTAGACGATGATGTTTTTGGTACAGTATCGAAATACATTAATGATGAAGAAGATGCTACTGAAGAAGATGTAAATGAATTAAGAGAAAAACTTGTTGGCAAACATTTCCATGTAACAGATATTTATTTAGAGGATGAAGAATCACCTCATGAAATAGCTATTGTTATTCCACAAGAATATTGGGACGATGAGGATCCGGTATCAAATCTTTCTCAATTTATGAAAACATTAGGTTATGAGAGAGATGGGGATATTGATGAAACTTTTTATTATAAAAAAATTAAAGAAGATGATATGTGGAAATATGAAGTTATAATAAAGAATCCTACTCTTGGAGAATTAACAGATACATTCGATAGTTTTGAACAAGCGGAAAGTTTTATTAAATCTAAACTCCAGGAATACTACACTCAAGAATTTAAAGACTTTTTAAACTATAAAGGATATGATATGTCAGAACCAGTTGTTTTAGATGTGGTTGAAAAAGCTGCTAACCTGTACATGAACTTGGACTATACTTTTAAAAGTTATCCAATAAAAGACTGGTATGATACATTTATAGAACGAGAACCTGAGTTTGAAAAGTTCATTGTACGGTAGGAACTATATAGATGGAACAAAAATATGGTTTATTATTAAACCAAAATGCAAAACTTCATAGACAATATTTTAGAGAAGCTGTAAAGCTTATAGGTATATATGTTTTATATAGAGCTCCTAAACCTGGGAAACATTATACTACTTATAATGAAATAGAAGATAATTATGAAGAACCATTATTAGTTGGTTGTTTATTCAATGACCACCCAGACCAAAAAACATTAAAGAAAATAGGTTGGGTTGCAGAATTGCAACCCAACGCATCTTTAATTCAAGTTGATTATGATTTACCAGGATTAGAACAAGGTGCTTTATTCATCGTTCCTAGTGGTTTAGATGATGGAAAAGGTAGATTGTTTAGGGTAATAAGTATATCAAATAGTATGGTTTACCCATCTTCTGTTACTTGCGAAATAATACCTGAGTATGAAGATACAATGATAGAAGGTTATGCTTATGATTATGAATCTTCTGATTTTAATTTAATTGATGAAGAAGAAGATGATGATATGTTTATTAAATGAAGATAAGAATTATAGATAGTAATCATAAATATACTGATGAATTTTTAGATTTTTTAATACAAAAAATTAGAGATAAATTTATACAAGAGGTAAAAATAAAAAAATTAGAACCTTTTGAAATTTATATTAATGAATTACCTAAGTATAAATCTATATTTAAAAAATATATGCCAGCATATGAAATTTGTTTAATGGCATTGTATAATATAGTGGTACTAAAATATGATAGTTCATATGTATTAAAAATAGATGAAATTCAAAAAATACCACAAACAAATATTAAAATAATAGAAATTTGTAAATTAATTAATAATGGTAATATTATGTTAAAAGCATATCCTATATTTACAGATGTGTTTAAATATGTTCAAACGCATGTAGAAAATTATTATGCAGAATATGTATTAGGAGAAAATTAAATATGTCTATAAAATTATATGATGATGCTTTATTAGAAAAATTAAAAGAATGGACTAAAAAAATAAAAGGGATGCATATTTATGGCCCTAATAATACCATTCAATTATTTGAAATAACTGCAGATGAAACAAAAGATAAACCTATTAAATTACCTATTATAACACTAACAAGACCAGGTGGGTATACTATTTTAAATCCAAATAAAAATGTAAGAACATATGATGGTGCTATGACAGATAGTGATGAACAATATAGTTTTACATTAAATAGTATACCAATTCAAATTGATTATAAGTTAGATGTTTATACTAGAAAATTTGAGGAAGCGGATGTGTATATGAGAGAATTGATTTTTAATTTTATTAATCATCCTACATTACATATCACGATTCCATATAACAGTTTAAATAGAGAACATGTTGCAACAGTAAGAATTTCAAATAATGTAGAAGACAATTCTGATGTTCCTGAAATGCATTTTAAGTATGGACAGTTCACCAGATTTAGTTTAGATATAAATATAGATGATGCGTATCTTTGGTCAGTTAGAAAGAGAAATAATGTATACATTGAAGATACTGCAGATATTGAAATAATTCAGAAATTATATTGATTTTAAGGAGAAATAGTTCATGAACAGAATTATAATCAATGAACAGGACATAACAACAAATGAAGCTTCAAATATCAGTAGTGATATAGTTTATGTCCCAGGATTTGCTATTGGTGGTACTCAAGCTGCTCGTGCTCCTAAGCTTTGTACATCAATTAGTGAATTTGAAAATGCTTTTGGAGCTATGGCTCCTACCTTTTTGGTAGACCAAGTTTATCCATTAAAAGCAGGTACTACAGCAGGTTTTTCTGAGCTTGCTATCCCATCAGTAAGTGGAGAAGATAGAATATGGTATAATGCTGGTACAAAAGACCCATCTTATGTATATGCAAAAGAATTAATTAGAAATGGTCTTTCAGTTGTATATGAAAGAGTTAATCTTGAAACATCTCAACCTTCTTTTGCTGATGGTATTACATTATATTCATCAACATCAACATATCAATTAAATGAGTATGTTGTTCATAATAATGCTTATTACAAGTGTAAATCAGCAATTCAAACACCTGAAGCGTGGACAGATGCACATTGGGAAGCAGTTCCTACGGAAGAAGCTGCTTGGTATGATGTAACTGTCGAAAGAATGTATGATGCAATGATGGGTAATAACTTAGGAACAGATGAAGCAGCAATATTTGATGAAAATGTTCCTGGCTCATTAAGTGAAATATCCACTTATAATATTAAATATCTTACAAGTGGTGGTTATCCTACATTTGAATATAGTCAAACATCAGGAAGTGGTGCTTCACAAACAACTGTAACACTTGCACAAAAAATGGCAACTCTTGCGGCAACTCGTGGTGATGCTATTGCATTTATTGACCACACAGATAATGCAGCTAGAGTATTAACAGGTGAAAATTCAGTATATGGAGTTGCAAGTAATGGATTTTTATCTCCAGCTACTTCTTCATTTGCAACAATGATTACTCCTTGGGGTATTTATGACACAACAGAAAGTTCTGATGCTTCACTTCCAGGTTCTTTTGGTTACTTCTTAGCATTGGCAAGGGCATTAAAAACTTATCCAAGTTGGTTACCAATTGCTGGAGTTGTAAGAGGATTAATTCCTTCATTGAAATCATTAAGAACAGATAAAACATTAACAAATGCAATTGCAGATTCTTATCAAACAGCTACAACTGTAACTACTTCTAATATCTCTATTAATGCAATTACTTATATTAATGACCAGGGATATTCAGTATGGGGAAATAGAACAACATCTCTTCCTGCTAATGGATTTGCAACTGTTTTCTTAAATATGAGAAATCTTATTTGTGATGTTAAAAAACAAGCATTTAAAGCTGCTCAGCAATATATGTTTGAACAAAATACAGATATTTTATGGGTTAATTTTAAAAACAACATTCAAAAATTATTAGACCAAATGGTATCTGGAACTGCAGTTAATAGATATAAAATCATAAGATTAACAACTTCAGATAAAACTAAGATTGCAGCTAAAATTTTAATTGTTCCTATTTATGCTGTTGAAGCTTTTGAAATTTCTATCATTATGACAGATGAAGAAATAACAGTAGAATAATAGAGAGGGAAGATAAAATATGGCAACATTAAAAATAAATCCAAGTACAATAGCACAACAGAGTGAAACTCCTCATGGTGTCTATCATTTATCTGATAATCCAGAACTATTTGAAATTTCTCGTGATAATAACTTTGAATTTGTTGTAACTGATTTAGATGGAATTTTAAAAGCTGGTATGTCAGGTGATGAGGAAGATGCTTATATCCCAAATGCACAAGAAATGTTAAGATTATCAGTCAATAGTTCTTCTATACCTCATTTTTCACAAAGAGCTATTCAAGTAAAAAGAGGTAATAACACCTTAAATTATGCAGGTGTTCCTGAATTTCCTAACCATACTATTCAAGTTATTGATTTTATTGGTGCTGATGCTAAAACAATTCTTATGTCTTGGCAAAATCTTTCTTACAATGTTGACACAGAAAAAGTTGGTTTAATTACTGACTATAAAAAAGACTGTTTCTTGCTTGAATATAGTCCAGATTATCAGCTTGTGAGAAAATGGAAATTATATGGTTGTTGGATTTCTGAAATTCGTGAAAGCGATTTTAGTGCAGAAGGAAATAATAAACGTCAAATTTCAGTAACTATTATATATGACAAGGCAAAGATAGATAGAACAGACGAAATCTAATATTTAAGATTGTATATATTATATAGGAATATGAGTAATATACTCATATTCCTATGTGTATATTAAATAATAATTAAATGGAAAATATATGAAGATTATTAATGAAGAATTTCAAGTTCATGATACTTTAAACCCAAAACTTTGGGACACTACAACAAAACATTTACTACCTGAAGTAAGAGAAAAATTGGTAGAAATTGTAAGTGAATTTGAAGATTATTTAAAAGTTCCTGTAGCTATTTGTGACATTCAATTAGTAGGTTCAAATGCTTCTTATAATTATACAGAACACTCAGATTTGGATGTACATATAATAGCTAATTTTGAAGTTATAGATGTTCCTATTGAAGTATTAGAGAATATTTATAATGCAAGAAAATCAGAATTTAATAAAACTTATGATATAAAAATTCATGGGATTGAAGTAGAATTATATGTTGAAAATATAAATTCATCTACTGTTTCAAATGGTATTTATTCTTTGTGTGATGATGAGTGGGTAAAAGAACCAAAACCAATTAAATCAGCAACAAAGCATAATACTGAAAAAGAAGTTGAAAAGTGGCAAGAAAAAATAAATAGAATTTTACAAAACCCAACATATGATTCAGTATCAGAAGCAATTAATTTATTATATTTAATTAGACATAATTCAATTGCTGTTGATGGTGAGTATGGAAAAGGAAATTCTATATTTAAAGATATAAGAAATCTAGGTTTATTAGATAAACTTAAAAATGAATTAAATAATCAAATTAGTAAAAAACTGTCTTTAGAAGATTTACAAACTGGAAAATTAATAAATTCAGATAAATTAGATTAATTATGACTCAAATATTAAATGAAGTAAAAAGGTCTCAAGCTTTAAGTAAAAGTAGAAGTGGAGACAAATATGTTTGGTGGAATAGATTATTAGGTGATAATAGACACCAAAGAAGATTACATCAAAAAGTATCTCATTCTGTATCTAATTATAATAAATTAAATATGAATAAGTTATTTAAAGATGGGATACTAGATGTTAATATTGAAGTAAGAGGTGAAACTGATAATTATTTAGTAAGAATTAGTTTTGCTGGATTTTTAGATAATTTTCAAAGAATAGCTAAAGATAGAGATAATATAAAATTAAGAGATATTACAAGAGCATTGACACAAGCATTTAATTCAGATGATGTGTATTTTAATTGTCAATGTGCTGATTTTAAATATAGGCATGCTTATTGGGCAAGTAAAAATGGTATGATTGCAGGAGACCCAGAAGTTAGACCTTCTGATATTACTAACCCAAATGATACAAAAGGTGGTATGTGTAAACACATTGCAATGGTAATGTCTAACAATAGTTGGATAATGAAAGTTGCAAGTGTTATTCGTAACTATGTTATGTATATGCAGAAAAATATGCCTGATTTATATTATAAAGTAATATATCCTGCTTTATATGGAGAAAACTATTCTGAAGAAGAACAACAATTAGACATTTATGATGTGACAGGTGAAGAACCTGAACTTGCTTCTTCTAAGGATGAATTAGATACTTCTAATAAGTGGGCTAAAACAAAAACACAATTTAAACCAGGAAATAAATATAGATTCAAACCTTATAAAGAAGATGAGGAAATTCCTGGTCAAAAATCATTTGATTTTGATAGTGAAATAAGTGATTAATTAATTTATATATTTTTATTATTAAAGATAACAACCTCAATAATTATTAAGATAATTTTAAAGATATATTTATAGATAACTAATTAACAAATTAAATAACCAAAAGTGAAAAGAAAGAGGTTTTAAATGGAAAAATATACAATTTCAGAATATTTTACTTTACCTAGCAAGGGTTTAGTATACGACAAAAAGGTAGCATCTGAGATACATATGTCTAGTATGACAACAAGACATGAAATGCAACGTCTAGCACCATCTAAATCACAATTTAAAGTATTGTGTGATATTATTGATGATTGCATGGTAGACGATATTGGTATGTCTTCTTATGATATGTGTACAGGTGACTACCAATTTTTATTGTTTAAATTAAGAACTGCAACATATGGTTCTGATGTAACTCTTAAAACAACGTGTCCATATTGTGGGGAAAAGTCTGAAGTAAAATTTAGTATTGATGATTTGTCTGTTTTATCAGATTTAGAATCATTTAATAAATATAAAACTTTTGTTTTACCTAAAACACAAAGAGAAATTACTTTGAATTATCAAACTCCTCACATGTTTGACAAAGTATTAGAAAGAGTTCAAGAATATAGAGACAGAACAGGTGATACCTCAACTGACCAATCATTAGTATTTACATTAAGAGAATTAATAGATAAAGTAGATGGGCATAAACCTGATATATTAAATATTGATGACTGGATTAGAAATTTACCTATGTTAGATACAAACACTATTTTTGCCTATGCAGCTAAAGTAGATGAAGCAATAGGAATAGATACGAATTTAGACATTGTTTGTGATAGATGTGGTAAATCAAACACAGTGGGGTTCAAAGTAGGACCTGACTTTTTTCGACCAGAAATTAACATCTGATGGAAAACCATATGCTCCAATAAGATTAAAACAAATAGTTAAAGAAAATTTCTTTTTAACAAAACATTTGCATACATCCTATGGTGATTTATTAGAAATGTCACCAACTGAACGTAAATATTTATTAGAATTTTTAATAGAAGATTTTAAAAAACAAAAAGAAGCAAGAGAAGCGGCAGCTGCTTCTCGTGAAGATAGTAGAAGGAATTAATAATGCCTGGATTTATGGAAGTGCTTGGAAGTACTTTTAAAACTGTTACAGGTGGTCAGTTAGGAAATAAAAAAAACATATTAAAGAGTGATAAATCTCCTGGAACATTATCTGATATGGTTGATTCACAAGAAACAGCCAATGAGATATTAAAAGAAATAAGCAATAAAATAGACTCACTAGGTGGAGATGGTGGGTCTATTTTTAGTAATTCTGGTTCTGAAGATGGTGGCAATGGAGCACTTGGAGAAGTAGTAGGAAAAGTAGCCGGTGAAGCTGCCTCTAAAGGAATAGCAAATAATTCTAGAGTTTCTGAAGTTTTTTCAAGGATATCTGGTTCTATGGAAGGTATGTCTAGTTCCATGAAGGGCATGTCTGGCTCTATGGGTGGAACTGTGTCAGCTTTACAAATAGTTAATAAAGTTTTAGAAGCTATACGTGGTGTATTAAGTGTTATTAATGATACTGTTCAAAAAGGAATAACTGACAGCATAGCTATTCAAAAACAATATATGGGCCCAATATCTTCAAGGCTTCAGACATTTTCAAATAATTCAAATGAATCATATAAGAAAATGTCTAGTGAAATAAGAAATGTATTTACTAACAGTAGATACATTAATCAACAAAAAATGCTTCAAAATTTAAGTCAAGTTGTTGAGGCTGGTGTTGGTTATAACATAGAAGATAGAGCATATTTAATGACTATTGCTAATAGAACAGTTGAAACATTTAATGTTTTAGACCAAAGTTTGAATAGAATTATAAGACTTCAACAAACTGATTTAACACGGCCTCAGATGGGTTTAGAAGCTGAATTAACTCAATTTTTGAATAGTAATTTTCAAGATACTAGTTATTTATCTGGGTTGTATGATAATGTAACATCTGCTTTGATAGAGGCTACTTCCCAAATGTCTTATGACCAAACAACTAGTTATTTATACAATGTTCAAAAATGGTTAGGCTCCTTATATTCAGTTGGTATCTCAGAAAATGCTATTACTCAAATAGCACAAGGTTTAAATTTACTTGGTAGTGGTAATGTAAGTCAATTAACTGGAAATGACCAATTAAATACTTTGTTTGCTATGTCTGCTCAGAAAGCTGGATTAAGTTATGCTCAATTATTAACTACAGGTGTTTCTGATGAAAATGTAGATAAATTATTAAGGTCAATGATTGAATATCTTCAGTCAATAGCTGAAAATACAAGTAGTGAAGTATTAAGAAATGAGTATGGTAGAATATTTGGTGGCTTCTCAGTATCTGATTTAAGAGCAATTCAAAATTTAACTTCTGAAGATATTAAATATATAGATACAAGTGATATGAGCTATAAAGAAGCTCATGAAGAATTAAATAAACAGATAAAAGAATTATCCAATAGAACTGCAATATCAGAACAAGTGGAAAATATGTTTAAGAATTTAATATTCTCCCTTGGTGCAGAAATAGCGGAAGATGAAGGTTCTTATAGAACATGGGTTTATAGTGAGCTTGTACAGAATTTAGGGGATTTTATGGGGGGAGTAATCCCTGGAATTGTTGGTGATATAGTTAGTAATGCTTCTGGTGTTGTAACTGAGAGTCTTAAAACTATAGATGTTGTACATGCTATTAGAAATTTAAAAATGTTTCAAGATTATACATGGATGGAAGAATATGAAACAGCTTTAGAAGAAAGCGGTTATGATAGTGAGGAAGAAGCTGCTTTAGATATAGTTACTGACTATGCTGGTGGTGATTTTTTTAATTTTTTTAAAAATGGATTTAATTTTCTAGAAAGAAATATTTCTGCAGATTGGCAAGCTATTGATACAGGTGTTGCTAATTGGGAAATGTATTCCCAATTAGGTGCTTTAGACCCTATCATGTTTGAAAAATGGCAAGAATTTGCTAAGGGTGATAGAGTAAAAAATTATGTATCTAATATGACTATTGCTGAAAATGCTTTTGAAGAATCAGAAGCAAAAATCAAAGCTGCCTCTGAAGAGGTAACTGGTGTTGATGATACAGTAGCTAAATCTTTAGATAATATGTATGATAGTTTATTTGGAGAAACGGCTAAACCAATTAAAGTAATGTTAGTTGATATAGATGGTAATTTAATAGGAAGTACTACTACAACCCAATATAGTTCTAATTATGATGTAGAAGAAAATATAGGTGCTCAAATTTTTAATATGATGCCTAGTGTAAGTAGTATAGAGTAGAATTATGAGACAAAGATTTTTTACAAATACAATTCAAAGTAATTTTATTAAAGCATTAATATATAATACACCTATTCCTTTAATAGACACTGTAAATGATAACTCTTATTTATTAAAAAATAATGTTTATATTTATAAAAGTAATATCATAAAGTGTACTGTTTCTGGGGTATTAAAGATGCCAGAAACTCCATCTGGATATACTCCTTATTATAGAAATGGAGACATAAAATTTGTACCTACTCAAGAGGATAGAAGTTTTGTTGATTATTCAGAAGAACAAGAGGCACTCATATTGCCAACGAAATATGTTTCTTATGAAAAATTATCTTTAAAATTAAAAGAAGAAGAAAATAATATTACTTCTTCTTTTGATGATGAAAGTGGGTCTCTTAGTATATCAGAAGATGATAGTGCTGATTATCAATATATTATAGATACATATATTCCATTAACAAGAGCTAAATATAGAATTATAGATACTTTTGTATTTGGTAAATATTATCCAAAATTTACAGAACTTTATTGTTCTAATTATAGTTATTATGATACTAAAACGCATGAGTATTTAGGAAAATTATTAAGAGCATATAGGGATATTTATGAAATTAATTTAATGCCTTATTATAATTGTATCTCAGGTGATTATATTTCTGGTATTATAATCTATGATGAAAGAATAAAAGAAGAAGATAGTAAAGATTATAAAACTTTTAAAGTACCTATTAAATATAATACCACATATACATTAGCTATTGATTGTAATAATAAAGTCAGAGTAGCTCCTGTATTATTAAGTAATAATCATATTGTTGATAATATTTCTTTATATAATTCAGCTGGTTCAAATGAAGATTTTACTCCAACAACTGAATTATTACAAAATAATATTCAAATATTTGATTCTATATCTTTTAAAAGACCAGTAACTGTGGGTGTTAATATTCTTAATAAAGAACATTCAAGTTTACTTCAAATGTATGAAAAATATTTATATTTATTAATTCAAGTACCAAAAGGAAATACCTCAAGCATAGTTCTATTGGAAGGTGATTATACAGAAATTCCTGATGAGAGTATTTACAATGTAGAAGGAATATCAAATTTAAATGATTTAGAATTATCAAACATTTTTACTAGTGATTTGAGTTTATTACAAATGAATAATAATATTACTTATCCTTATGCTAAAAGGTTAATAGAATATTTATTATTAAATGTTATTCATACTAGAGATGAGATTACAAAAAATATTGAACGAATACAAGATTTATTTGTAAATGATGTTGATAGTGTTCCTGAAGTGTGGGATAATAAATTAAGAAGTGATGTTTATATAAACTATCAAAAAATACCACTTGCTAGAAAATTAGATTTGAATGGTTTTGTTGATATAGATACTGAGACATTAATAAAAAAATTAAAGGATATATAAAATGCCACTTACAGAAAATCTTTTATACACAGACGATTTACATAATTTTCAGATGATAAATAATTATATTTATTTATACCATGTAGATAAATTTATTATATTACCTGAATATGCAGATAGTATTAATGATTCTATGTCAGCTAACTTTGCAAATACTCCTCCATTATCAAGGTCAGCACCTATTTTTTCATATACAAGTTCTGGCCCAAGAACTGTATCTTTTAAATTTACTTTCCATAGAGAAATGATGAAACAGATTAATTATGGAAATAGTAGTTTAATTACTGATGATTATGTAGATGAATTAATAAAACAAATACAAGCTGCAGTTTTACCTGCCTATTCAATGGCTGCTAAAATGGTATCTCCACCTATAGTTGCAGTAAGAATGGGGGATGATATTTTTATAAAAGGCATTATAAACGGTAGTTTAGGACTAACTTATGGATTACCAATATTAAAAAATGGTAAATATGCAATGGTAGATATATCTTTTACAGTTACTGAAATAGACCCTTATGATGCTGATACTGCCATGAAAGCAGGTTCCTATAGAGCTTCAGCCACTGGTAATTCTACTGTTGGTAATTTAAGTGTAACTCTTGATAGAGGTATTAATTCAGCTTTAACTTCTTATGGAATGTCTTCTTTAGGTGAAACTGCTACAGATACAAAATCTTCTTGGGTAGTAGGTAATGAAAATGGAGGAGGTGGCTCTACAGTTCATTATTCAAGTAGTGGTGCTATTCACGGTGGCGGTGGAGGTACTTTTTAAGTATATATTATATTTATAAGGTTACATTATTATGGATGTTTTAACAAATAAACAATATAAGTCATATGATAGATTATCTAGATATAGTAATTTTCCAATTTATTATAATACTTTAAATGATAAATATTGTTCAGGTACAACTACATATCTAGCTGATGATACTCAATATGTAATGTATAAAGTTAAGTTTAATGATACTTATGATAGTATTGCATTAAAAAGTTATAATAATCCAACTTATTATTGGATTATTTGTAATTTTAATAGAATAACTAATTGTTTTGAAAAACCAAAACCAGGAACAACATTAAAAATACCTGTTCTTTCAAATATAGAATTTTATATATGATTATAGGAAATTAATATGACTGTAAAAGAATATATGGTACAAAATGCCATTGCAATGGCTAATGATAATAAATATGGATATAGAAATGATTATCCAAATAATAGATTTGGTCAAGGGAATTATCCAAACGATGGGGATTGTGGTGCATTTGTATCTTATAATTTAAATAAGGCACTAGGTCAGGCAGGTATAAATGAAAATGGTTACTATGAACCTATTGGGTATAATGGCGGTCCAGCAAATATAGCTAATGAAGACTATCTTTTAAAATATTGTGATAGATATAATTATGGAAGCGTTACTCTTCAAAGAGGAGATATTTTATTATCAGGTGGTCATACTGTAATAATGACTGGTTCTGACCAAATTGTACATGCTTCTGGTGACAAGGATGGAAGATCAGGTGATAGTGGTGGAAATGAGATTTTTATTACTGGTTGGTTTAATTTAGGTTGGATTTATGTTTATAGATTAAAAAATCAATATGGTGGAAAAAATGCCAAAGGTTCTCCTGGAAAAGGTAGCTCTACTAAAACTTTTAAGGAAAGAACGAAATCCCCTACAGGAGAAAATAATCCTTGTTATATGACAACAAGTACAGGTCCAGGAGTTGCTGGTAGCATAAATTCTACTCATTGGAATACTTGTATAACTGGCTCACCAGTTATGTCTGGTGCTAATGTCCTTAGAAATTGTACTGGATATGCTCAAGGCCGTGCCTTAGAAATTTATTGTGAGCTTGAAAATTATAATCCTGGAAAAACGGGTTCTCACCCATTTCAAGCATTGAATGGTGATGCAGGTAGTTTTGTTGACACTGCTCGTTCTGCTAATTTAACTGTGTCTCAAGACCCTGCCCCGGGTGCTATCATGTGTTGGAAAACAAGTGGTGCTGGACATGTTGCTGTTGTTGAAAAAGTTATAGACAAAAATACCGTAATAGCAACTGAATCTGGTTGGGGAGCAATTGCAGGTACAGATTGGATTTCTCATAAAAGATATAGAGGCTCTGGTAATTGGGATGGTGATAAATTCACTATGGGTGGTTATACATTTGCTGGATTCATTCTTAATCCTGCAAAAGGAACATCCGGTAGTGGTGCTCGTGAAAGAAGACCAATTGTAACCAGAGTCCCAACAGATGAAGAAATCAAAGAAATGTCCAAAAGACTTTCTGGCTACGACTTGGAATTTAATTATGAAGATGTCACAGTAACTAAAACCTTCCAAGGACTAGTCACTTCTACAGACACTATAGCCAGAACTCAAGGAGCTAAATTATTAAGTTATCCTTCTTTAGTTGAAGCCCCATTTGTTATATTAAAAGTTGGAAAATATAGTTTTGGTACTTATACTAAAGACGGAGATTTAAATAAAATTGCAAGAGTAACTTATCCTAATTTTATTCAGGGAATGACAGTACAAAAAGTAAATGGTACTGTAAATCAATATACTATAAATTTAGTGTATCAAATTGAAGCTGGTAATGACCCAAATCTAGTAGATAAAATATTAAGTACTGTAAGCTATGATTTAATATATATTAGTTATGGAGATTGGTCTTGTCCTACATTTATATATAAAGAAGAACAAGCTTTAATTACAAACGTAAAATCACAGGTTGATTTTAGTCAATCTAAAATTTCATATACTATTACTTGTACAAGTAATAGTATAGCATTAGCTGCTAATACATTTAATTTCCCAATGAGAAAAGCAAAACCAAGTGATGTTATATTTGAGATGTTGTATAGTAATCAATATGGGTTATTAGATTTATTTACAGGAATGAGAAATTCAACAACTGTAAGAAATAAAGGTTTATTAGCAACTAATGACCAAGTTGTAGAAATACCATCAAAAGAAGGTATAGACCCTCTTACTTATTTAAATTATTTAGTAACTTGTATGTCTTCTAATACTACTAGTTCAAGTAGTGTTTTAAGGGATTCTACTTATTACTTAACAGTAAATGATGATTCTAGAGGAGAGTTAGGAGGTCCATACTTTACCATAACTGAAGTAAAAGTTGGTGCTAGTACTTTAGCTGCGATTGATACTTATGAAGTTGATGTAGGATTTCCAAGCGATAATCTTGTTACAAATTTTAGTATAAAAGATGATAATTCTTGGGCATTATTATATAACTATGCATCACAGATAGATAATCAACGATATGTTTATTCATTAGATGATAATGGAAAAGTAGTTACTAGATATTCTCCTAATATAACAACTTCTACTAAAGGTTTTATAACTACTGAAGCTCAAAAAACTTGGTGGACAAATATGACACAGTTTCCAATATCTGCAACACTTGAGATAAAAGGTTTATTAAGACCCTCAATGTTAATGTCATATGTAAGAATTAATGCTTTCTTTTATGGACAAAGACATATAAGTAGTGGATTATATATTATTACTGGTCAAACTGATACAATTAATGGTAATGGTTATAAAACAACCCTTTCATTAGTTAGAATTGGTGGTGATTATGATTACATTTCTAATGTAACAAAGAAAGTAACTACTCAAAGACCTACTATCACATTGAAGAAAACAGACAGTTTATATAATTATGTTAAAGAACATAATTTAGTAAAATCAATATCTGATAAAATTGCAAAACTAAATGAATCTCAAGGAGGTTCGACAGTACACACTTCTGCTTCTGGTCAAGAACATGGTGGAGGTGGAGGAAGTTTTTAATTCTTTATAGAGGTTAATTTATATAAAATGATAACGAAAGCAATCATAGAAAATTTAGGTCAAGATGAATATCATTTTCAAGTAAGAATACCTATTTTTCATAAAATAGCTAATGCTCCAGGTGCAACTCCTTCTAAAGAGTTGCCAATGGCTTCTGTTTGTTTTGCTCCTGGATGTAAACCAAATTTAACTCCTGGGGATGTTGTTTATGTTGCATTTGAAAACAATCAATATTCCAGTCCAGTTATTATAGGAATGTTATTAAATAGTAATTATGTAGGTTCAAGTGCATCATTAATAGCAGATTCTCTTGAAGCTTCTGTAAATGTAGATTTTCCAGACAAAGGTGTTACATTTGGAAAAACATTACTTACAGATATATTAGATTCCTTAGTGAGTGTTGCTGGTGGTGGTGATTTAACTAAAGCTGAATTTGAAGCATTAATTAATAAAATAAAAGAACTTTATTTACAATAAATTGTATAATAATTGTATTATTAAATAAGGAAATATTATGTATTCACTTGCTTTTCCTGATATGTTTACAACATCAAGGACAAAACTTTATAAAGATAGAGATGCAACGATGAATAATTTAAAATTATTACTTTTATCTTTTAAAGGAAATTTACTTGGTGACCCATATTATGGAACTAATTTACATAAAATAATATATTCAAATAATCATCAAATTTTAAGGGATTTAATAATAGATGATATATATGTAGCAATAGCAGAATTTATGCCACAACTAAAAGTAGCTAGAGAAAATATACTTGTATATGGTGATGGTACTAATTTATATGCTACTATAAATGCAGTTAACTTATTAGATTATACTACAAATTTGTATGAAATAAATTTAACAGAAACTGAAACAGGAACAGAAGAATAAGAGGTGTTATAAAATAAATGTTTGATATTGTAAACCCTTTACAGTCAACAAGTTATACTAATAAAGATTTTACATCTATTTATACTGAATTGCTAGATTTAACAAAAGAATTAGCTTCTACTTGGGACCCATCTATATCAAATGAATCTGACCCAGGTGTAATTCTTTTAAAATTAAATGCAATTATAGGTGATAAATTATCCTATAACTCTGATACAAATGTATTAGAGTTATTTCCGTTGTCTGTAACACAAGAGAAAAACGCAAGACAATTATTTGAGCAACTTGGTTATTATATGCATTGGTACAAAGCTGCTACTACCAACATTGCAATTACATGGATAGGAACTAAAAATTCTACAACTGAGTATACTATTCCTGCTTTTACTATGGTAAGTGATTTTAATAATACTATTACTTACACTTTAATAGGCCCTGTAGATAATACTGATATAAATACATTTGAAGTAGGTGACCAAAAATTAAAACTAGACGGTAGTACAACTAGTTTTAAAGCTATTCAAGGAATACCTGTTCAGTATACTATAAATGGGGAAAGGTTAATTACTATTAATAATCTTGATAATGAAAATAGATTATATTTCCCAACATTAGATATAGCAGAGAATGGTATTTTCATTACTAATGCTAATGCAAATAATTATACTGATTGGAAAAAGAAAGATAATTTATTAGTTCAATCAGTATCTTCTGATAATTTATTTTATAAATTTGGAGTTACACAGGACACCTCTACTTGTTATATAGAATTCCCAGAAAATGCAGAAGAAATATTTAAAAATGGTATTTATATTACTTATATAAAAACATTAGGTGCTGAAGGAAATGTTTCTTATAAAACAATAGAAAAATTTTATAATGAAATAAGTCCTGTTGAAGATGATTCTGTAGTATTTAATACTAATAATATTAGAATGTTAAATTATTCTTCAGCAATTAATGGAGAAAATACCCAAACAATTAATAGTGCTTATAAAGGATATAAATCTACTGTAGGTATTTTTGAAACTCTTATTACATTAAGAGATTATATAGGATATATTTTAAATTCAGGATTAGTATCTAATGGTTTTGTATGTGATAGAACTAATGATGTTCAATGCACATATAATATTATGACTGAAGCTAATGATATTGACCAATTAGTAACAGTAGTTGAAAATGGTAGTGATAATAAACCTTTATTAACAGCATTTGATTTAAAATTATATTTATTACAGTTACCAACATCAGAAATGAATACAGCAACTACTTATAGTTCAACTTTTGATATTATAAGTGAGGCTAAACAAGAAAATATAAGAACTTATATAGATGATGTAAAATGTATTTCACATGATTATGCTCATATATTACCAATTACTTCTACAAGAAGTCATTTCTGTTATTTTAAAAACAAATATCCTATCTCTTGTAGAATTGTAACACAATACCAATTAACAAATACTGCAGCTAATGAAGTTGTCACGAATGTTAGAAGAGCATTATATGAAACATTAAATGCACAAGAAGTGTCTTTTGGAGAAGAAGTTCCGACAGAACTTATTTATAATACTATTATTGGTGCAGACGAGCGTATAAAAACTGTTATGTTGGATAACATTGAATACACTACTTATGCTGTTTGTTATGTAGATACACTTGATACTTTTATTGAAGTCGAAATAAGTTCTGATGATGCTAATCCAATTACAGTTATAAAAAATAAATCAGCTAATTTTAATGTGCAAGTAAATGAAGAAATATTTACAGAAAAAATTGGTGTTGGAAATTACTCTTCTTATCAATTTATTTATGATAGCGCTAATTCTACTTGGAGATTAAATGATGAGATTGTAGATATTGCAGAATATGGTATAACCATAGTTGGAACTCCTGTGCAAGATGATTCAATCATAGTTGGTATTTCTTTAAAAACACAGTTAAGAGAAGAAGTATTTGTTAAATCAGTATTAGCTGGTACTACTCAATTTTTAATTGAAGATGAAGAATATGATTATAAATTAGACCAGATTTGTCAAGAAGAAAGTGAAGGTGAAATAGAAGCTATAAAAACAAATACTGATATAATGTTCTTTGATTTTGATAGTGGCTCTAGTTCTATAACTTCTGAATCTACTGTAACACTGAGAAATAATGAAACAATTCAATTATATTCTCCTAATTTAATTAATGGAACAACTTATTCTACTTATGTAAAATTTGAATATAGATTAAATAATCCATTAAAAGCAGATGAAGATTATCAATTAGGTTCTAATGAATATTTTATTATGTATTGGAAAGAATCACAAACTGATAATTATTATAAATATGCTATTTATGGTCAAGGAAATATTTTAAAATTAACTGCTTTTGATTTACCAATGAATGATGGTAGTAGTAATATTGGTAAAGAATTAGTTAATTATATGACAAATACTGGAACTGAAGCAGACCCAATATATTATACTGATTCTAATTTAGATAATAGAATGACTTATGCAATAAGTCAAGAAGTAGCTACAATAACAGAATCAAACAATACTTTATCTACAACTAAAACCATAACTATAAGAAAAATAAATCAAATTGTGCTAACAGCTAGTGATTCTTATTGTTATTGGATTTTAAATCAAAAATCAGAAAATTCAGGAAATCAAGAAACTTATAGATTATTTGAAGTTGGTGAGTATTCAAAAATATTAAATTCTGGTGAATATTTTATTTATACAGATAGTACATTGACTAATTTAACTATTTTGGGAGCTGGTACACTCATTCAAAGGTCTGATACTACTTATGTATGGGAAGTACAAGTTAAAGATGCAGCTTCAATTATTGAAAATGGTATAAGTGCTTTTACAGAAAGTGATTGGTTTAAAATTGCTCCTTCTGATGCTACTCTTTCTTTAACTGAACAATACTATTTTAATATAGGACCTGGTTCTGAATTTAAATTAAGATTATCTAGGAATTTAAAAGAATACTGTATAGTACAACAACTCTCTAGTTATCCTATTGAGATATATCCAGATATATGGTTTAGTAAAGTCACAGGAGTTGGTCAGTTTACATTTACTTATGATGGTACTAATTGGTATTATGATAGTCAAAATATAGGAAATGATATAAGTATTTATGGTATTAATTATGTAGATGCATCTCCTTCATCTGGAGACACCTTAGTAATTGGAGTTTTTCCTTACCTAGTAAAAATTTGTAGTGAAGGTGTTTATATTCCTGATGTTGCTTCCGACCCTGCTAATCCTGTTTGGCTTCCAATATCATTAAAAGATTTTGATATTAGTTATAAAGAGGCAAATGCTACTGCTTTTACTCCTGTGGCATCTCTCAATTTAACTTCTTCAGATTATAGTTGGACAGCTCGTTCTTTATTAGCATTGAACACTTCAAATATACAAGAACAAATTTTATTGGGTGGTCAAAGTATTGAGTGTACTTTACACAATTTATATTATAATAAAGAAGATATAACAATATCATCTTCTTCAATGTGTTATTTTACCATTGATGATGTTGATTATTCATTTACATATGATTCCAATATAGATGCTGGAAATATTATATTTAATTTAAATGAAGAAGAATTGACTATTAATGGTGAACTTATAAATTATACAGAAAATAGTACAGGAACAGTTGAAATTACCTTAACTAATATTATGACCATTGAAGGTGCAAATCTTAACACTACTCCTACTGGACTAAATGACTTTTCTATTTACCCAACAACAGTGATGTCTAGTTTTGATTTGAATATAGATGGTGGGCAAAAATATTCTACATATACTGTAAATAATAATTTAGAAATAGAATATTTAAAATTTTATGTTTATGGCAAAACCATTTCTAATAGTACTCAAGTACATATAGCTGAAGATGGAGAATTAGACTTAGAATTTTTAGCCAATGTTCCTACTGGAAATGTTATAGAAATTCCATTTAAATTGCCAGATGGAAGATATATTTTACCTTTAATTGTAGGTAGTGAAGACTTAGAAACTGGCTTTTTACATGTTAACCTTGATGGACAACCTTTGAGTTTAATAAGTGATGAGAGTGTTACTAATTTTAATAAAAAACAAAAATATTTTGTTTATTTTGAAATTGATGATAGTACTTCAAATGCTATTTCACAAGCTCATACATTACATTTAGAAGTTAATTCCAATATAGGTAAAAATGTTCCAGTAATTCTTTCTAATGTATATAAATTCACATTAAAAGAAGGCTTAACTGAATATCAAGGAAGAAAAATGTTGAAGTTACTTACTATGTGGGATAGAGATAATTTATATAATTATATTTATAAAGTAGATGAGGATGAAGAAATATCTGACCCTCTTGCAGGAAAATCCTTCTTCTTATCTAATCATATATATAATGCATATACGATAGCACAGATGATGAGTAACACTGATATAAGTATTTTAGGTAAGAGATAATGGAAGTAATTAGATTACAAAATGAAACACCTGAAGCATATACTATGCAGTCTAGGGATTTTCAGCTATTATGTAGAGTATTTGATTGTGTTATAAATA
>OCTW011099363.1_pt1 | contig 20603 bp, 43 predicted proteins | sample 1539671 | NCBI WGS metagenome assembly OCTW01 (sample SAMN02144230, study PRJEB22623) | gut metagenome | biome: sheep rumen | host: Ovis aries | place: New Zealand
CTCAACTAGACTCTGCATTCTTTCTTCATTTCTTTTTCTTATCCAGCCGGTAACTAAGTTTTGCTCACTATTATCCGTGTCACGAGAACCAAAAGCATAACCAACGAGGTCCTTGTAATGATGTTTGGTCTTTTCCCAAATTTCGTCGATGGTCATGCCGGGGTAGTCGTAGAGGAAGTTTTCTTTTTCTTCCCACGGGTCCTCATCTGGGAGGGGAATTTTATCTGTGTTGCCTGTTGACCACCAGTCGTTCCAAGCCCAACCTTTGTAATCACGGCTGGTTATGGTTTCTTTTAAGTCATCCAGTGTATTAACTTCCCAGAGATCTAGCTCTTGGCCTTGCTTTTTAATCCAAGCCTTCATGTCGAAGTAGTCTTTGTCCATCTTGAATATGAACACTTCAGTACTACTATTTGTTATAACATCCGTCTTTGATTTAATTCTTATCATATACCTTATTAAGGTAATGAAAATTGTTTTATATGAATCAGGAAAAATTTAAAATTACAAACACAGCAGAACTAAAAGACGGAGAGATCATCAAAAGTAGGGATCTTTGGGCGGCCTACAAAGGTCAGTCCCCCGATGGAGAACATATGCTTGTCTATTTTTCTATTAACATAGCAACAGGTACTCTCAAGAAAGAAGAACATGAGGTGCCAAAGTGTTTAGGATGGGGAAGAACGTCTTTGGCAATGAGGTGTGAAATTTTTCACCTTGCTCTTGAGAAGTGTGGGTACTTATGGAATGATATAATGAAAAAGTTAATTATGTTTCACGGCTAAAGAAATATGTTAACAGTTTATACTGGGAATCATACAAATGCACTAAAAGATGTAAAGGCAACATACGAATTTCCAGAAAATTCACTTTCACCTTATGAGCAGCTTGATTGGTTTGATAAACACCTAGAGGAGTTTAAGACAAGAGAGGTATCAATAAAGACATATAGCCCCTATATCCTCAATTATTTAAACTTGATGTTGGTGAAAAAAGAATTAGATTATTCAAACCTAGAAGTACAAGAACTCTACTGGGATAAAGAAACTGATGAAGTAAGTGAGTGGAGTCTTAAGGTACTTAATGAAGGAGTGCACTTAATTAATTCTAGTTCTTTATCAGAGCCAATTTCTTGGATATATGAACAATATAATTTAGTAAAAGAGAATGAAGTATAATGCTAATTTAGAACTGATTGAAGAGGATCCTATGCCGATCAGTGATAATGCTGAGAGAATAAGTACTAGAGCTGAACTCTTAGGACCATCTTTAGATGCTAACTCAATTGAAAATTTTGAGGAGTTAGATGAAGAGTCTGTCATAGGATATGGTGGGAAGGAAATAGGAGTTAAGTCAGTACCGAAGAGAAAACGTAGGTCTAGGATTGCCAATTATGGTAATAGAAAAACTCATAACTGAACTTAGAAAACGCATAGATCAGGCAACACCGGATCAACTCCCAATCTATCAAGAGATCCTGGATTTGGCTTATTCATTGATTGATGAACCTGTTGCGGAAGATTTAGAACAGGCCTCCGATGACTATGTTAGGAGTACTTTAGTCGGTTCCCCTAGTATAAAGAAGAATGCTTTTAAGGCAGGTGCTACCTGGGATAAAAAGAAATGGATTGCTAAAGTAGAGAAGTACTTAGGTAAAGTCGATATGGATAAGGACGACTACTGGGATGAACTGAATGATTGTTACGACGGTCTTTGTGAAATGGTTAAAGTAAATAAAGATGTTAAGTGACGAAAAGATTGAAGCTAGAGCTTTAGAGATATTCCCCGTTCGAGAGAAGGAGAATAAGAAAGCAACTGGCATCTATGATAGTAATCTCCAAAGAAGAAAAGCTTATATTCAGGGCTGTAAAGACTTTAGGGATGAATTGCTTGCTAACGCAGCTACTATAACGTCAGAGGTTGTTGAGACACAAGAGGAAGTTACTTGTAGACCTTACCTGGCGCTTGAGAATTTATGTTATATTCCCGCTCCAAAGTTTTGTGAGGAAGGGGATAAAGTTACGGTTATAATGATTAAAGAAGATGTTTGAAGATGCAAAAGCAGCATTATTTGCTGCATATGGTCTCGTAGAAGATAGATTAATAATGCGACACGACTATCGGACTGGTCCCGGCAAGAAAGCTCGGAAAAAGAAGAAGGCTGCACGCCGTCGGGAGAAACAAGGACGAAAAAATAGTAGGCGATGAGAGATAAAGATAAGAAACTTCTTTTAATAGATCTAAGTGCCAGATTGCCTTATAGACAGTTTGTTTTATTAGGTGGAAAAGAGACAGTTACGTTGTGTGGCATTGATGGTGATGAAGTATACCTAAACATTGACTCAGATTCATTTCATGTAGAAAGCATCAAACCTTATCTCAGGCCAATGTCTTCTATGACAAGAGATGAATCCTATGAGTTAGATCACGTTGAAGAGAGATATGATAATCACTATGATTCGATAGTTGCACAAATTGATTGGCTCAATAAGCATCATTTTGATTATAGGGGCTTAATAGAGAAGGGCCTTGCATTAGAGGCTCCTAAAGGAATGTATCAATTATGAAAAGACCTAATAGAGGATTAAAGAAGTACATTAGAGTGGATAGGACTGTGAAAGGGAGAAAACACTCTCCTTTTCTTTTTTGTACCTTAAGAGTATATGATGAAAGAAGAAATTTATGGAAAGAATTAATTTAACAGCAAAGTGTAGTAAGTGCTTGACATGTGGATCTTATCAATATGCATGTCAAGGGGTAGTGAGTCCATTAGACGCAGAGAAGTGTGAAGAATATTCAGAAGACCTCGGAGCATATAATAGACAGGACAGGGACGATACTTATGTCCCAGATGCTGGAATTGTTCAAGAACAAATTAAGAAATCAATTGAATTTCAGAACCAGTACAAGACTGAAGTTAGAATCTTTAATAAGTACGATAACAATAAACATGTCGCTACCTGTTATGTAACCGAGGTTCCTAAAGTTAACGAGAGGATTTCTGTTTCGACGGATGAAAATTACATAGTTTGTGAAAGAGAGATAATTATAGATACTAAAACATCTAACTCTATGTGGAATCTTTATGTTAGAGATAGAAAAAGAACTTTATTGTAATTATGAAAAGACCTAATAGAGGATTAAAGAAGTACATTAGAGTGATGACTGGAGAATCTAATGTGATTCCAGTAGTCGATCGTTACAATGCTTATTCTAGACGAGTAGGTCAGAAAGAGTTAGGATATAGTAAATTATTGGAGAAATTAAAAGAATTTGGAATGGTATGAAATTAACAAAGTATTTTATTGAGAGTTTGCTCAGTGGGGATCCTTCAATTTATGGAAGTAACTATAAAGCCGATGATTTTCCGTTTGAAGTTACAGAAGAGGAACTTAAAGAGCTAAGAACAAACTATCATTGTGATTCACTTGATGAGAAAGCAGATGAGTATTGGAATAGTCATGGTATTGAGGTAGTAGAGAACAAAATATCTGACACAGATCTTGAGAAAGCTATCGAAACAAGAGATATTGTTTTCAAATTTGACGATAAGTATTATTCGTTTAGTTATGACCATTCTCCATACGTAGAAGATGGAGATGTAATAGGTGAAGAACCAACAGAGGTTAAACCGGTTACGAAAACATATACGGTTTATGTAGCAGTGTAAGTAAGAGGTGGGAAACCACCTTTTATTTTCTAATCGCCTTATAGATGTAATAAAATAAAAGTATGGCAAAGAAAATAATATTAGATCCTATTTGGGAATGTGAAACTATTCCTGATATGAAATTTGAAACAGAAGAAGACGCTGACAAGTTTGATAGCGTACTAAGAAACTATATATCAAATAAAGAAGCCATTTCTGAGTTTGAGAAGGCGGAGAATGGTTTTCCTTCTTGGGCGGCATTATGGAGACAGATAAGTATTGGAGAATTCCATCTTAAGCTTGAAGGGAAATATTCGGACGAGCTTATTGCAGCTTGTGAAACTTGTTTTGAAGTTTGGGGAGATTGCGATCATAGTGATTGTTATACTCCTGTTATGGCTTATATATTTGATCACCTGCATCCAGATGTGGTTAAATTACTTCTTAAAGAAGGGCATAGATAAGAAAAACAAACAAATAACTATTTAAAATATGGGAAGTTTTAATCATAAGTGTAATTTTTCACAACTCCCTGCTAAATGCGGTGATCGTATTGTCGTTTTGGTAGGTGTACGAATGACCAAAGATGTAATGGACGCCGATGGTTTTGCACCTGGTAATTCTTTCACTCCGATCTCAGTCCCTATTCGAGGTGAGTATAATGACTATGGCGGAATTGAGAATGTAGATATGACTCCGGGCATTGAGGCTCTTGAGAAATACTTCGGTATGGACATTGAGAGAATAGTCGAATATGCTGAACGTATTACTTGTGGGTGTGAGAGACAGATTAGTGATGATTATAAAAAGATATGTAATCTCATCAATTCAGTCGAAGGATCTTCATACCACAAAAAGCATGGCTTAGAACTTTCATATATTATGGAGCATGAAGCTGTATTTGACGACCTGATAGCTATGAACAATCTGGCGATCAAAGATAGATATTATTGGAGATTGCCTCATAGATTCTTAGAAGACCTTGGCTATACAAAGAATGTTATAGGAAAGCATAATAGCTATGAAGTAATTAAGTGGACTCATGATAGCCTTCCTGAACTAAAAGAGGAGTGCTATATTTGGAAAACCAAAGACTTTGGTGACTATAGTAAGACAAGTCATACTCTAGCAGACCTCTGTGAGTATATTGGAGCAGAAGTTCCGGAGAAATACAACGAGAAGTACTACGAGGAGAGGTTCAAAGCAGATATAGAGTTCCTGAAGAAGAAGGAGCATGCAGGAGACCTTGACTGGATATTTAGACACTCCGAAGATAATAACGAATATTCATTCCTTCGTCATGCAGAGTTTGGTCTCTTCCATAGAGGCGAGAACTCTGGATGTACAGAATATCTCATCTGCTCGTTGGGCGAAAGAGACGCTCACATGGACATAAAGTACATGAAGGAGATTATTGAGGTTGGTTTGTTGTATGATGCAATGACTATGCTTCAGATGACTTGGGGAAATACGAACTATTATCGCCAAGATATCGACTACAACCTTCATGTTAGATTCCTTGAGAAGTGTTTGTCTGTGGTGAAGGAGAAGAAAAGAAAGTATGAAGAGGATGAATGATTACGTACTCTTAGGCAATGACGTAACTGACGAAGATCAATCAGTAGAGCTAAGAAAAGCTGGACTAGACCTTTCTATAGCAGACCATACTTGGCGAGTAGTTTACTATGACCGAAAACTAGATATAGCAGATTGGGAAGTTGAAAAAGTTGAATACCGCCAGTCAGAATTTATTATTCAGGCTATGGGAAAAGATCCAACTGAATCAATACATCCTGCTTGGTCGCTATTGTCTTTGATGTCTTGGGTAGCTACTAAAGGAGAATGGACGCTAGTGTCGAATGGTACACTGAAGTTTAGATACAATAATCCTGGAATGTCTGGGATTATTTTGGAAAATACCGAAAGTGATTTGCTGAACTTATTCGTGCAACTAACATTAAAATTATTAAAGAAATGAAAAATATTTATGTAGTAGTTAGATTTAATAACGGAGAGATAGATTCTGAGAGTGTTGAGATTGAAGGCAAGGTTAATAATCAGACAGTTAAGAAAGCCTTCAAGGATAACCTATCTTATCCGAAAAGTATGGAACCTTTTACGGTTCTATCATGGCAAGAAGAGGAAGTATTTACTCCAGAAGAACAAGATGAATTCTGGAAAACATATTAAAAGGGAGAGCTAAAAACGCTCTTTCTTTTTACCTTACCTATAGAAAAGTTTATTAAATTATGATGGAAAATATTAGTACATTTGAAACACTCCCCACTACTATTAAAGTAGATCAATTTTATTACTACAACAAGAAAACTGGCGAGGTTGGATTAGGAGAAATTGTAGGAACTTCAGCATTATCCACCAGAGCTGTATTGCGTGTAGGTAAGTGTGAATTTACAACCCATTGGGGATTTAGTTATAATTTCAGAACTTTAACCCTTAATCGAGATTTTAAATGTTTTCTCGACTACCAGACTTTCTCAAAGGACTATAATAAATACAAAGCTGAACAAGAAGCCATTAAAGCAGCTAGAAGACGAACAGCTAGGTACATAGTGGATAGGAATTCCTACTTCTGTAGGAGAAGTTTTTGTAAGAGCGTTCCTTATGGGTTCAAAGAGTTTGGTACTAAAACCGAGGCTATAGAGTGTAGTGAGAAAGGATTAGTCCAACTTAAGAAATATGTTGAGAAATATCTTCCATTACTTCGAGAACTCATGAAGGATACGCAGGAAGCTAAGAAAGAAATCTTCAAAGTGCTAGAAATGGATAAGATTCTTGGTACTAGGCTTTATGATCTGAAGCCAAAATCTGGGAAAATCAAAGTTGGTGATGTCTTGTTTAAAGTGGGAATATATAATGTTGGTAATCAATATATGTATTATCATAGAATTATTCCTGAATTCTTAGTTAGTGTTAGTAGCATTATTAGCAAAGATATAGCGAAACTAAGCGATGGGACATTACTAATACAGTCCGAAAATTCAGATGTCTTGTTTGATTGTAGTGTTAAGAATGACGTAGAGAAAGTAATTATTAATGGAAACTTTGAAAAATTAATAAGAGCGCTAGAACAGGGCATTATTACTCTCGAAAGAATTGAAGGATACTGCAAGAAGTATAAACCACTTGATACATGTGTAGTCAATGTCTATGTAAATAAGCAATATACTACAGACTTGTACAATTCGGGGACAGAGATATTAAGGGTTATTAAGTCTGATGCAGAAAACTTACATCAAAGGTTAGAAAAATATGAGAGGGATAAAGAAGAGAACGAAGAGTATGATAACAATTCCGAATAAAATAAAAATCAGAATCGATTCTGAGACAAAAGAGCTTTCCGATTACTGGATTCTCAAGAACGAAACTAAGGATAAAGATGTTGAATATGTCCAGAAAGACGTTCTTCTTGATTGGGCCAAAGAGCGTTATGAGTACTTCTCTCAGAATCCAGGCAAATCTGGTGAGAGGGATGTGTGTTTACAATTGATTGATAGAATTAATGCACTATGAGCAGAGGTATCCTAGAGACAAAAATAGTATTGCAAGAGGGAGAGTATACTATTCCTCCTGGTTATACTATCAAGAAGGTGGGAGGAGTTATCCTAGTCTATAAGTCTGTCTCAAAGTGTCTTGGACCTAATGACCATAGGTGTAAAGACTGTGCTCATTATGTGGAGGGTTACTCTTTGAACTCAGGTTGGTATAAGACAAAAGTTTGTGAACTCCAACCAAAGAGACCAAGTAAAGACGGAAAAAGAGTGCTCTACAAAGCGGCTAAAAAGTATGGAAAACCGTGTGATAAATTTGAATTGAAGAAAAATGACTGACGAAGAGAAAAGAAAATTACTGCTCCAGGATCTCTGTCCGAGATTACCCTATGGAGTAAAGGTTGAAAAAGAAAGTAAGATAGATGAGCTGAGTACGTTTGATCTAGAAATCCTTCGCCTTGGCAATTGGTGTGATAAAGAAGTACCTGACTGTGACAACGATAAGGTCCTAGCAATGAAAAAATACCATTGCAAGCCTTACCTCCGGTCCCTATCTTCAATGACTGAAAAGGAAGATGAAGAACGAAAGAGGTTAGGTATTCTTTTGGCAGAAGATAAGAATGGTAAAACAATCTTTGATGGATTTAGTAATATATCTGCTGAAGATACTATTTCAGGATTCGATTGGCTCAACCAACATCACTTTGACTACAGAAATTTAATTTCACTCGGTCTCGCCTTAGAGGCCCCTAAAGATATGTATGAACTATGAAGAAAGTATTAATTTTCCTGATCGCTTCTGTCATATTCCTCTCAGGGTGTGCAGATAGCAAGACATTTAAGAAGGCAGATGGTACAGAGTTTACTGCCGAATCTTATGGCTGGATAGACAGCGAGGATGAGAAGATTCCTGGCGTAGAGTATGAAGTTTGTGCTGGGAATGTGGTGTGGAGTATTCTTTTAAGTGAGACTGTTATAGCTCCTATCCTAATCACTGGTTGGGGACTTTACGAACCGGTGTCTTACACTGAACCTGAGTAAGGGATTATGGATTACGATGACGAATTCCTGGGCGTCTTTAATGAGTATTACCCTCTTGAAAGGTATATTCTCAGAGAGCCGAGGTCAATAGGTACTACGTTTGATGACGTACTCTTAACTGAATTCTTCGTCCCCTACACTGAGATCAAACCAATTCTCGCTCAAAACGGGTCCTTATCTGGTTTTACAGAAATTAATAAGTCTAAAGTTTACGTGAAGGTTAAAGGACCGGCCGGAGAAATGAGATTTGGTTACTTCGATTTCAGTGAAGGAATCAGAGAAGATATCCGGATAGCATTTATTGAGGACTTTGGTCAGTATGAATATGAGTGTTTGTACGTAGATCATGAGGACGACGACAACAATGACTTGAAGAAGGTGTTGAAAGAAGAAGTCGCTTTGATAAAAGCTAAGTACGGAGAATGTGAGATTAAGAAAGCAGTGAGAGATAACTTGCTTAAAGAGGAAGGGTGTTAATCACTCTTTCTTTTTCGTCACTCCCTTAATGATGTATGAAAAGAATAATTAATAGATGAAGAAGGTAATTATTGGATATTCTTCAAAAGAAGGTGAACTTTATGGAGACTATGAGAAGTGCAAAGCCTGTAATTTCTGTATTCATTTTATGGGCTATGGTCTTCATGCTGTCGCTGGAAAGTGTCTTAAGAAGAATAAAGAAATAGGTGGTGGTTATACGGGCAATTATAGAAAAACTGCCATGGAATGTGACTCCTTTGACTGTAAACCAGACCTGTTAGTAGAGGTACAGGATTAACATTTATAATGAATTTCTTAAATGATATGGACAATACGTTAAAGAAATATAGGTTTGATTATATCAGGGAGGAGGTCATGGAGAAATGGAGCTCTGACACAAGAAAGAGATGTACCTTGATGATGATTCAAAGCATTGGATCTCTTAGTCTTCTTTGGTTTATGCCCGGAGAAATATATATCCCTGCTCATGACATTTATGGGGAGCCTGTTGAAGATATAAATGACTGGGTTGCTCAGAAAGATAAATACTGTGAAGAGTTATATAATGAGATCTGTGCACAACGCTCGTGGGTTGATAACCTCGATGTTTGGTGGGATAGGTCTCTGTTAAATTTGGATATTACTCTATCTTTTGGATTTCGAGTAACCCTAATTAATATATGGTTATGGATTAAAAATAAATTTAATAAATCCTAGTGGAATTATTATTATTAGTTACTTTTTATATAAGATCCGTTAACCTTATTACTGAGAAATTTTAAATAATTATCAAGTATGACAAAAGAAGAGGCAATTAAGTATTTATTAGCAGAGGAAGTAGATTTTCTTGCTACTGAGGTTGAACAACACGAAGAGTTTGCGGAAGAAGAGACTGGTGAAATGCAGATCGAGATGTACAAAGACAACTTGAAGCGCCTCGAAGCTTTTCAAGTAATTTTTGGTGCTCTGGATCCCAGTATTGATTCTATCGAGGCTCTAAAAGAGAAAGCTCATGAAGCCAACGAAGAGGTTTATGGTAGTGAGGAATCAACAGAGCCTGGTGAAGAAGAAAAAGAGCTTATAGAGGTTCTTAAATCTTGGGAAAAGACTCGTACCGATATTAAGAAAGGCTATGCTTGGTCTCTCGGTTTACCAGAAGAGTACAATAAAATTCTGGCTAAGATAAACCTAGAGGATGGCAAGGCACGTAAAGTCATTGGTGATGATGACGATGACGATGAACCTATGGAACTTTCAGAGGACGACGAGTTCACGTTCTATTACTACCGCAACGAAGTGTGTGTAGTATATAATGATTATGCTGACGGAAGTTTCAGTTCATATCCAAAGTCATTCCAGAAGAAGGCACTCGAACTTATTAAGAGTGCTATCGGGGAAGGAAAAGCATATCTGGCTGGATAAATAGAAAAAGTTGGAGAGAAATCTCTGACTTTTCTTTTTACCTTACTATAGATACAGAATTAAACGCGAAAACAATGAAATTAGAAGATTTAGCAAAAGAGTATTCTGATCAGAAAGTAGAGGACAGAGGTGAGTACAAGATGTGCGACTCCTATAGAAGAAAATCACTTACTAAGTTTGACGGATATGATGTCGAACAAGCTTATGAGGATGGCGGTAGAAGAGTACTACAAGAAATAGACCAAGCTATCCGTGATAAAAAGACAGGAACTAGGTTTGGAGATATTTTGGAGTGTATTCGTGAACTAAAGGGTGAGGATAGATGACAAAATTTTTTAAAGAAGATCCTAAATTATTTATAAACTAAAATATGAGTAATGAAGATTATATCAAAACACATCCACATCAATTTAAAGATGACATTGATAAGTGGTTATTTACCGAATGTAGTATCATGGGTGGTGCTTGTTCGTCTATTGAGAGCCTACGGTATTCTGTAGCAAGAGGAATTGCTGAGAAGTTATGGCGAAACGATGCTCCACGAAAACCAATCAAAGTATATCGCGTAGAAAATGAGGCTGAAGAGAAAGGTCTCTGGCGTAAGTTCGATGGAACATGGGAGCCACTGTTTGACATGCTGACAGACGGTAAGTGTAAAGACATGCCGATGGAATTTAGTCCCTTGTATAGCGAGGGTGGGAAGGCATGGTTTGCCAGTGCGCCCAGTAAAGAGACTCTACAAGCATGGTTCAGCAAAAGAGACTTGGTGGAACTCCTGAACGCTGGATTTACCATCTCCGAGTTCATTGTAACAAACTACAAGAAAGTTAGTGATTACGAGTATATCTTCACAAGAGACAGTATTTTATGTAGATCTTATCTCGGAGTAGAAGATATATACCCAACAGACTTTGTTGGAAAATCGATAGAATTTTGGACTGGGTGTGTAGAAGATTGCATGTCTAGGTACATGGAAACATGGGAGCCGGAGATGAAAGAGAAGACTGTAGAGAACTATCGTAAATTCCTAGAGAAAGATGACGCTAGCTGAGAAAAGAATAATTCAAGGTGAGATTAAGAGACTTAAGGAGAGTGGTTGTGCATCACCTCTGTCAGTCCTAGACGATCTTGATGCTTTTGTCGAAAATTTTGCGGAAGAATCTGTTGAGCCTGACTTTCAGAAGCATGCCGAAGTCTGGTTGAACTACTTCGTTGAGAGAAACGATAGTGTCAAGCGGAAGTTGGTATATGAAACGGCTAAAGAATTTGCTAAGTGGCAAAAAGAGCAGCTGAATAAAGTCTATATATTAGTTGGCTATAAAGCCGCCACTGAACCGTATGGTCCTCAAGACAGTGATATTCTTGGTTATTGCTTTACTGAAGAAAAGTGCAAGGAATTACATGAGAAACTAACTGATAAGTATATCCCAAAGTATCTAGATCATTCAACCTGTAGCATGATAGGTTGGAAGTTTAATGGCAAATTCGAAGACTTCCTCAAAAACCGAGATTATATTCTAAAGGACGTTAATGATGAAGAGCTTAAGAAAGATTGGGATAAGTGTGGTAGAAGTACAGAATTCGACCCAATATATGTAATGATAGGCTGGGAAAAGGTTGAACTAATTACTGATGAACTTCCTAAGTGCCGATATACTGGGGCTGTTTATGTAAAATAAAGAATTATGACAGACTTAGAAAAAATAATAGCAGAAATAGGAAGACGGAAAGAGATTAATTTTAACGTCAGTCAGCAGTGTAGAGTACAAGAGGATGAAGAGATTATAAGTTTCGTTAAGGATTTAATGAGAAGGAAAAAAGAAGAAACTGCTAGTAGTGATAATCCTTCTCTTGTTGAAAAAGCAACTAGGTGGTTTGATAATATTGTTGATGAGTGCCAAAAACTAACAGCTGGAAATGTTTCTCACATAGGGACACAGATAAAAGGCATGGCTAAGAGGTCTGCTGAATACCTACGCAGGCATAAGGATGATCCTACGAATGAAGAGTTTAAGAAGGAATTAAACGAGTGGTGTAAATATACTCATCAAGACGCCATAGTTGCAACTGCTGTTCATTTTGCTAATTGGCAGAAAGAACAAATGACTAAAACTGAAAAGAAATAATTGGAGGAGAGTATTATATAGATTGTGATCTTTTGTAAATATGTTACTTAAAAGTCAATACGATATTGGTCAAAGTGTATGGACAGTGCAACAACGATATGAACCCGTTCGTAATGCCTGCAAGCTTTGTCATGGAAAAGGCATGGTCCAGGTAGTTGGTTCAGAGAAATTAGCTGTCTGTCCAGAATGTAGTGGACGTGGTTATTTTGATGATGGAGTCACCTATCGATGGGTTCTTGGCATACATTCAGTAGTTGGCCAAGTCAGTATCAAAGCTGTGAAGACTGGTAGAACAATTACTACGACAGTTGAGTATATGCTGAGGGATTCTGGAATTGGGAGTGGATCTATTTGGAACGAGGATCAACTCTTCTTGACACAAGAGGAAGCTGAATCTTACTGCAAGAGGATGAATGAGATGGAAAGTTCTAGCTAACGATTCGATATCACTGGCCTTCAGAGAAGCCATAAAATTCTATAACAGCTTGTGGAAAGGTGGTGGAGAAGGATCGGGTCCACCATACGTATCAGAACATTATTCTTGGTGCGACTTAAAAGTAATCTCTGGAACTAATGTTATTATATTGCTTCCAAGTGAGTTATATGGTAGCGTTGGTCCTTATGGAATAATTGGAAAATTCGACGGTTGGAAAAGTACATGTCCCCTACTAATTACATGCCTTGCCGAACTGCATAGATACTTAAGTGTAGTTAGTGATGTTAACTATAGAATACTTATTGACATTATTAGTAATATGGGCAGTGTAATAGTAGCAGATTATTCAATCTTAACTACGAATATTCCCGATCCAATATTATCTACTTAAGGAGAGTATAAATCTCCTTTTATTTTTCACAACCTTATAGGTGATATGAAAGAAGAAATTGATATAATCGAAAAATTAAAAGATTTTCCTAAGGGAATTAAATTTTATTCACTTGTTTATGGTGAAGTTAAGTTTGTTGGGTTAACAGATGATAGAATAATCTGTGAAACTCCTATTAGTAAACTTCGACACTCGTACAACCGCTTTGGTCAGTTGGTTCTGGAGAATGAAACTTTAAGTTCCGAGCAAATCCTTTATTCAAGCAGCAAAACCGATAGTTGGAAATATCTTAATATTGATAGGCTGCTGAAATTTAAAGTAGGTTACGTAATAGTTTCAAAGAATAAGGGTGATTTTCCAACTCCGTGGAAGATTGTTGGATTAGATGACAACTACTATGTTTGTGATAAAGGACTTATTCCATTCTCTCAAGAGGATCAATGGAAATGGTTTAAGTTTTATACCAAGGCTTGGGTAATTCTTAAGGATGATCCTAAAAATGTTCACAAGGTTACGGAAGTTTCTGAAGATCTCTTGACTTATCGTCTTGATGGTAATGATAAATGGTATTCAATATTAAACGGAGGAATCAGATATTGGAGAATAGAAGATGCAAAGAAAGGAGATGTCTTATTTGCCAGTAAACCTAATGGTTATTCTAGTGATAGTTTCTTTATTATCTTTGCAGGACTAAACCAAAACGGAGAAGTAGTTTCTCTTGGTAGGTTTGATAATTACTACCCACACAGTGCATACCGTACGGATAGAGTTACATATTCCAAAGATGATATTATATTCAATCCTACAGATGCTGAGACCAAAGATCGACTCACAAAAGTTTTACATTACTTGGGAATTAAGCCTTCAAGTAAGTTAGATAAGTTTAAGAAGATCGATAAATTTGATATAAACTCTTTAAACGCATTTGATAAAGTTCTTGTAAAGAGATATAATAGGAGTAAGGATAATAGAGATGTATGGAGAGCTGAGTTATTCTCTCACGTAGTATCTGGATTTGATAAGACTCTGGAATTTAGGTGTGTATCGTGTGGCGATATAGCTTTTACTAAATGTGTTCCCTACAATGAGGATACCAAACACCTGGTAGGTACAACCTTAGAGGCGCCGGATTATTACATAAATTGGATAGACTATGATTAGTAGAAATCTAGTAAATCCTTTTGTTGGATATAAACCGCCCTCGGTGACTGGATAACAGAGAAATATGGTGTTCAAAGATTTAACAGCAAAAATAACACTTGACCTGAGGAAATCAGAACCAGGGGCAGAAAGAAAAGTAGATTTCTTGAAGCGCCTTGATGAGGCTTTTGAGAATAAAATTATCAACCACTTAAATAGGATGGGATACAAGCCTTTCTCTATGTATCTCAGTATGAAAGACAGGGAATTATTTCAACAATGTCCTAACTATAATAATGATATCTATTTCGGGCTTCAGGTTTTTATATCTAATATAGCTAATCCGAGATTTGGTATTTTTGTAACTGGAAGAAATCAGAAACAACCGAATCCAACACAAATTATTAGCAGTTTAATACCTTATGACATATTGCTATGATATTTAAATACCTCACTATACAATATCCACCCTTATTCGCAGATGATATAGACTACGAGATTGAGGAGAAAATATTTAACATAAATCCCGGTGTTTCAACATTCCGTGTAGGGAAAGAAGTATTGGAAGTCCTTAAAGAATCTCCATACTACATAAGACGGGGTAAGTATTGTTCTGATGGACGAACTGGAACGTATGATAAGAGAGCAGTTTTCTTGGTCGATTATCTCTTACCAACAGTTCTTGTAGCAGAGGGTCCGAGAGATGATATGACATTTAGAGTCTGTAAATAAGACTCTTTTCTTTTTGCCTTACCTATAGAAATTAAAAAAATTTTTAAGATATGTTTGAAGAAATAAAAGTAAAGAAAGTATTTCAGCTTGCACCAGAAAATGCACGCGAACCGATTATCACGACTACAGATGAAATAGAAGCTAAGAAAATGGCTGAACAGGCCAACAAAAATATAGCTTACATGAAAAAGATGCGAGAAGGATTGATTTCTCGTCCTGACTGGAAGGAGGTTATGGAAGATTTCGAAGAGAATGGATATCTCCCAGAAGACTTCTATAAATACTTTATGCTTTGTTATTTTAATTATGATTCCTTAGCCAAAGAGCATCTGTTCAAGATGGACTATGAAACCAACATAGAATGGATGGAGTATGAGACCAATACTTGGGTAGCCCTAGATAAGCGTGAAGTAGATGAAGATGGACGACACCACGACTGGGTTTCTTGTGGCTGTAATTGCTATATTCTTAATACAAAAGATTACTATAAATTGTATATAGGAGATGATCCACAACATAGGTCTGTTAAAATACCAAAGGATTATTCTTATGAAGACTATAAGAAAGAAATGTCAGTAAGGCATACTAGAAGGGAGATGGCAGAAAATCCGGTCTTAGATAGAATAGAACAGATTCTTACGTTTGAAGAGCATAGGATTATTTTCTGTGAACTAGATTAAGATGATATTTAAGAACATAGATATAGGAACACGGATAATTAAGATACCACATCTCTACACCACAGAGCAAACACTTAATTTTCTTGATTACGAGTTTAATAGGGCATGTTTCTTAAATTACAAGGCTGGATATGATAGGATACAAAGTATAGTGTGTGGTACTGAAGTATATAACCTATTCACTCTTTATGGCGATTTCAAAAAGAATTCTTGGAATGCCGGTGCTAATCCAATCAGACTTGGGAAAAGAATAAAGCCAGACCATATATGCATTACATTAGAAAAACCAAGTACAAATCCAATGTCCGATTGTCAGGCTGTAGAACTTGAACTTAGAATAGTAGAAATATGAAAAAGAAAAGAGATTATACTCCACTAACGAGAGAATATTTTGAAAAAGCTGGCTATGACATTAAACTCGAAGATAGAGAACCTTTAATGCCCGGCCTTGAACCGTGGAAAGAATGGACTGCACACCTCAGTAAGCGTATAGAGAAAGGTGATGGAGTTTATATAGAAGCGACCGTAACTAATACGATGTATGAGGGAAGATTTGTTTTCACTGGTAATATAGGAAGTGACCTACATGCTTGTGTTAGACTTTATACAGTTAATGATCTAATGAATTTATATGCACTGGGTCATATAACACTAGATTTCAAACCAGTTCACGATAAACCCTATATAAACAAAGATATTAAAGTATGATATTTAGTTTTTCGGACCAAAATCTCAAACTTGCTTCTCTTCCAACAGTAGTAACTTTAGATGTAACTGGACCTACTAAAAATTTTTTAGATTATAGATCTAAAATTAAATGGTTTGAAGCCTGTATTGATATATTCTTATGGGAAGCTTTAGGACCAGTAATGCCAGGAATGCTTCGAGGTTATGTGTGTTGTAGAGAATTAGCAAATCTATTCCAAAAAACAAAACTCCTAGGTAGTTTCAAGGATAACTCCGCAGATCCAACAACTGTTGGTCAATATAAAGGTTCTGATGTTTGGTATCTCAGAAATGTACCAGATGGAGTTGGGTATGTTATGTATACGCACGATGTAACTAAAGAACTTGGTTATCTTAAATTTGAAATTAAGTAATAGTTTTCTGCTATTACTTTTCTTTTCTTTCCTTATTAGTGTAATGAAGAAAAGAAAAAGGATTATAACTAAATTTAAACTTAGATCAGTCGTATTAGATGCGAATGATAAAGTAGAGAGAATTATTAGGGAGTCCCCAGAATTTGATAAAAGTCAAATTTCTATAGGAGAATATAGACTTCTTAGTAAGGATGCGCAGGAGTGGGAGTACCAAGAACTTCACCGTTTAGATAATGAATTTGACCTAACTACTTGGGATACCCCCGACTTTAAAATTTTGGAGATTCAGATCAAGTATAATGATGAACCTGATTGGGAATATTTTGAAGATCCTATCGAAGAGTACTACAATCTCTAGGCCTTACCCATGATATGGAAGAAGAAAATAAAGATTGGAAATCAAGTGCAATAGTATTTGTAATTATGATGACAATATTGTTTTTATTAGCAGCTATATTTATATGAAAGAAAAAGTAGAGCTAGTGATAAGAGCTAATGACTATTCAACAGATGACCTAAAAGCGCTTTATATCAGAAATAGAGATGCTCTGGTTCTTGACGAGAAAGCTAGTAATAGCAAGATAGAGGATTCGATCCGAGATTGTAAGGGAGCCATAATGATGTTAGGTCATGGTACCGAGAATGGACTCTTAGGAGTTTTAAATCTAGAAACATTTGACTCTAATCGCTTTTTAGTTTCTTGTAGACATGTCCAATTCTTACGTGGGAAAACATGTATTGGGATTTGGTGTAATGCTAATATTTTTGCTTGTAAATATAACCTAACTGGATTATTTTCTGGGATGGTTATATCGGAGTTTGAAGAGGCTGTTATGTTCTCTATTCAGGCGGATAAAGATGAAATTTTAGCTCATAACTATATATGGTCTGGAGACTTATCTTACTGTTTAGCAAATTATGATTTAAAGGATGTCCCAGCAGCTATGCTAGAAAGAGATAAATGGCATACTCCTTTGACGGAATTTAACTATTCATCATTATATTATTTTGAGAATGGGGAAGAACTTTTGTAAGGTAGAAGGAAAGTGGTGTAAGCTACTTAGGAGGGGAGTCTGTGGTGAAAATAAAACAGACTTAGATCAAGTGAATCGCTGTCCTAGACTAGCTAAAATAGAGACAAAAAGATTAGCAGATCTCTTAAAGGAGGTTAGCTTTGATGCCGTCTTCTACAAGCTCTGCCATTGGTTTAACGATCAGGAAGGTAGTCGGAATGGGTACGAAAGTGTGTTCAATAAGCTTATCTTGATGAGCCCAAAGAAACATAAACTAGATGACCTATTTATAGAAGTTCGCATAGTTAAAGAAACTGACGGTAACGATTGGCTTGATGTCAGTGGAGTGAATGTACTTGGAAAAAGTACTGCAAAATACGGAATCGAGTTTGAACCCTGGCGTGATTGGATATCGTATTTTATAACTCAAGAAACCCTCGATTCTCTCGAAAAAGAGGACATTGTTGCGGCCTGTCTCTATGAAATGACGTTTTTCAGTTTCGAAGAACAAGGAGTTCAGGATGAAAAAGATAAGCTGTTTAAGAACATAGAAGAATGTAAACAAGCAATCAGAGATGGGAAGATATAAATATAAAGATCAATTTACAGAAGAAGATATCCAGACTGATATTGAAAGACGAAAACAGGATGAATTAGATAGAGACCTACCAATTAAACTGAAAGACGAAGATATTCGAAAACTTTCAGAGGATTGGTTTAAACTTGAGTCTAAGGTAAATTCTCTAGCCAATTCTATGGATGTTCCTGAGAAATACTGGGACTTTTGGTTTGCTTATGGTCATTTTGATAATGACTTCGATCAGTATTTTGAAGAAATTGCTGAGGAGCTCGCTGAAACTTTCGTTAGAAAGATGAAAGGTGCAGTGTCTAGTTACGCCTGGTATACACACGATAAAAAGGAAGGTGAGGAGATAACTTATCCAGCATCAACCTTAGAGAAGTACATGGATGATGTTTTTGAGAGAGACCTCCGCGTGTTCAGAGATGAAGATACATTAGAAAAAGCCATTCGAACTTCTGTTGCGTTGAAGACAGCAATAGCTGATGTTAATGATCAAGGATTTGACAAAGAGTTTAGTAATATCTTAGATTACTTCAAACCTATTCCTGACCACAGAGATCACTGTTACTTGGGAAAAGAGCGAGTATTTCAGTTATTAAACAAAGCTCAATGTGAACCAGAAAGGATAATAGTAACTCCAGAAAATTACAAGAACTGTTGGTGGAATGGAGATATCATGGTTTGTCATATAAGTGGTGAAAAAATTGATATACTATGAGTGAAAAAGAACAAAAAGCAAGAGAAGTAAAGGATAAAGTAATATCCGACTTCAAGAAGATTAACGAAGCGATGGTTCATGCATTGCCCCTAGATGACGTTAAGTCTATTCTGAAAACAGTTATTCAGACACTAGAAGACCAAAGCGAGGGGCAGGATCATGGAAGTACGTGTCTCTTTTACTCACATAACGAGTTAGAAGAAAGGTTCTCTATTAGCATTAGATTCGGCCAGGATTATAAAATTTACTACAAGGAGGACAATTACCGAGTTGGTGCAGGTTATAATTGTAGGTATGAAGATACTAAACCTCTCGATGAGACGGCAGGTATAGTTCTGAGATATATTTTGAGAGTCTTAACTGAAGATTTACTACATAATTGTACAACGATGAGTTCTTTATTAACTCATATAATAGACCATAGAGATGAATAAGAAAACATTATTAGAATTACTCAGTTTTCCGGCAGAGAAAATATTACCAGAAATTGATGCAGAGAAGCTGAAGGCCTATAGTGAAGACCTTGATAAGCTTATTGATCAACTAACAGATTACAAAGAAAAAGTAAAAAAGCAATTAGATGAGAAGAAGAACAAGCCTAGATTAAAGGAATTGGCTCAAAAGTTATTTGACCTTTGTCCTGAATCGAACTTTATAGCATTCCTTGAGAGAGTCTGTGATGATGATGACTCCGGAAACTGTTATTGGAGAACTCAGGAAGGTGCTGACATCGTTTTCCCAGATGTCGAAGAGGATACAGTAGAACTCAGTGATGAGATGGATGCTTTGTACGAAGAGGCGCTTGAACTCTTTGAGGAGATATATCCTGATCTGAACTTTGACGACGACGATAATGCTTATTGGAATAGTCGACCGACGGCTTACTATGGCTTGAACAGAGATATGGAAGCTGTCTATTGGGATACAGAAGATGGGGAAGGGTAATCCTCCCTCTTCTTTTTTCCCTTACCTATGTGAATATATTTGGAATGAAAACTAGAAAATGTAAGGATTGTCCCTTCGCACAAGCAATTGAAGGAAATAAGGATAAGATTAAGTGTACCCTTCACATTGATAAGAAGTGGTACAATGAAAAAGAGCTTAATCATAAGTGTGACTTCTCGGAAGAAACCGTTAAGCTCTTGAGTGGTCAGAAACCTAGCCAACATAGGTTGTTTGTTCTTGTGAACGATAAGTTCAAAGGCAATATGACTGAGACTCTCAAATGGGCTGGTAGAGCCATAGTCCAATATTACAGAGATATCATGGAGCTTTATGCCGATTATGCCTTCTCTAATACAGATGATGAGTTCCAAGATTACTTTGGAGAAGCTTGGACTGGTCCGGCGGAGTTTGTATATCTCTGGTATCCCGAAGAAGACTTTAAGAGCTGGTCTAGGTGTCACTGGACTTTTAGAAACAATGGTCTTAAGTACATCACCGCTAGTAATGCTGAAGACGAGAATAATCAGATCATGTCCGTCGCTATTTGGGAAGATGATATCTACGACAAGAATAACTATGACTACTGTGATTACGACTGGGGTATTGAATGTGCTTTGAAGATATTAGAGAAAGAATTAAAG
>OCTW013380456.1_pt1 | contig 20602 bp, 18 predicted proteins | sample 1539671 | NCBI WGS metagenome assembly OCTW01 (sample SAMN02144230, study PRJEB22623) | gut metagenome | biome: sheep rumen | host: Ovis aries | place: New Zealand
TTCGTATTTGCCCTTGTTCTATGCGAAATGTTAAAAATCAGCAATGGGAGCAAAATATTTACGAAATAATTTGGTTTATATTATAAACTTATCTATCTTTGCAGCGTGAACCGGACACGATTGGCCGAAGCCGTGCTTTCTGCAGGAGCACGGACGAGGCCAGAGAGTAGTAAACAAAAGTAGAACATCACTTAAAAATGGAACAACAATGGAAGAAAAGAATAACATGACTGCCGAGCGCAGTCTGGAGATTATCACGGAGCAGATAGAGCGTAGCCGCCAGGTGGTGGCTAAGGACACAGGACTGTCACTCTACGTGGCAGGCCTATGCACAATGGGGATGGCCATTCTTATAGGCATCATTATCTATTTTACGTCCAACACGGCTTGGTATCTGATGTACATCCTTCTGCCTGTCATTATCTTTGCTGCTGACCGTTACGCAAAGAGAGGCAAACCGAAAGTTCCCGCCAGTCTGGTCGGTTCGATGGTCGACAAGACTTGGCAGACGTTCGGTATCTTCGTATTCGCATACTTCGTGTTCGGCATTTTGTATAACATGCTGATGGCACACTTCGAGCAGCCAGAAGTCTATTCACGTCTGGTGATTCATCCCCTTCGTGTCGTGCTCCTGCTTATGGGCATGACCATTACCGTCAACGGTTACATATTGAAGAGTCGTTGGATGGTGTGGTGCGGCATTGTGGGCGGAATCGGCGGCTTCATCTGGGAGTCGTTCTACGTCACACAGACACTGACCGGATGGTTGGTTTATTATACCAATGCTCACTATGTTGGCGTTGCCCACGGCATCATCCCTGCCATCATCGTCACTATCTTGGCTTTCATCGGCTTGACGCTCCCAGGCATGAAACTAAAAAACTCGTAGCCCATGTTCAAACCATTAGACCCCCTGCTGCATGCCGAGTTGCGACTGGCCGTGATGTCGCTGCTCATCAGTGCCGAGGAAGCCGAGTTCCCCTACATCAAGGAGCAGACGGGCGCCACGGCGGGCAACCTGAGCGTGCAGATAGACAAACTCTCGGCAGCAGGTTATATAGAGGTGGAGAAGACCTTCAAGGGCAAGAAGCCCTGCACGCTCTGCCGCATCACGCCTGTAGGGCTGAAAGCCTTTGAGGATTATGTGAAAGCGCTGAAAAGTTATCTGAAGGTAAAAAAGACATGACCGTTAGGTAGTCATAGCCGCTTTATTACATCAGTTCGGGTATAATTTTGAATATTTCATCCAATTTTATACCCGAATTGATATATTATTCGCAATAAGTATGTATCTTCATCTTAATGCTGACTTCAAAATGTTCTTCAGCAGATACGTGGCATTCTGATTGCGGGCCACGCCTTCGGAGAGGCGATAGGTGTAGGAGATTTCGTCGGAAAGCCGTATTTGACTTCGTCGAATTCCTCCTCGCTCGGAAGAGCAGATGCAAGCATCGCTCTTCTCTCTCTCGTTCGTTATTTCAAAGCAGTAGTTGTGGAAGCGGGCGGGGTGTTCCTCCTCCATCTTCGACAACTCGAGGTCGTGGGTGGCGATGATGCCCGTGATGGGGAGCGCGGAGACAGACTGCAGGAACAGGCGCGAGCCGTTGAGTTTGTCGAGCGAGTTGGTGCCCTTCAGGATTTCGTCGAGGATGATGAGCGTGTGGCGGTTCTGCCGGCAGGTCTCGATGAGTTGTTGCAGCCGGAGCAGTTCGGCATTGAAGTAACTGATGCCGTGGGCGAGGTCGTCGGTGGTGCGCATGCTGCTGAACAGCGAGAAGAGCGAGACGCGCAGGCTGTCGGCAAAGACGGGCATGCCACAGGAGGCCAGCACGTAGTTGATGCCAATGGAGCGGAGGAAGGTGCTCTTGCCCGCCATGTTCGCGCCGGTGATGATGTAGTAGTGGCGGTCAGCAATCGTGAAGTCGTTGCGCACGGCCTTCACGCCGAGGAACGGATGATAGAGTCCGCGCGCCTCATAGACCACCTCGTCGGCACTCACCAGTTCGGCATCCGTGGCCGTCGGCTCGTTGTAGCGGAATGTGGCCATCGACACCAATGCATCGAAGTGGCTCACAGCGGCTATCCACTCATCGATGTGCCCCATGTAGCGGTCTTGCCAAAGCAGGAAGCGGCGCACGATGAAGTAGTCGGCCAGGTAGAGGGCGTTGGAGATGGACACCCAAATCTCGTTGCGCTGGTCGAGGGCGTTGATGATGCCTTTTAGCAGGCGGAACGACTTGAGGGCATCCTGTTGGTCGGCCGACAACTGGCTGATGATGTCGCGCCCCTCGCGGCTCTTCAGGTCGGCGGTCACTATCAGCATGATCATGTTGACATAGGTGCTCAGTCGCGGCAGGATGATGTTGATGGTCTGATTGATGCGCTTCAGCGTACGGCCGAAGAGCAGATAGACTGCCAGAATCTGCAGCAGTACCCAGAGCATGGGGAATGTACCAGACAACGGGCCAAAGACGGCTCCGGCCAGCAGTCCGTAGAAGACGAGGATGCTTCCCACGGCTGCAAGAAGGGTGAGCCGATGGGCGGCAAGACGAGGCATCTGCATCTGCTGTACCGCGTGCAGGGCTTTCAGGATGTCGGCCGTATCAATCTGCTGCCCTCTGCCCTGCGCCATGAATGCTGCTCGCAGCGGCTCCCTCCCCGACAGTTCGCTGATGGCCTCACGTCGCGCTTCTATCTCGTCGATGGCCCTTACTCGCGTCTCGGCCAACTCCCTCGCCAGGAAATCGCTGCCACCGGTCGATACGGTGCGGTTGATGCGGTGGAAGAGCGACTGTGGCCCGAAGATGTCGAGGTCGAACGTGAACGCATGGCGTGGGTTCAGATATTGTTCTCCTGATGCAAAGCCGGAGAAATCGCCGTCGAGATAGTTCAGTTCTTTCTGATAGACGCTGCGCAGGCTCTCCTTCTCTTCCGCCATTCGGCTGTTCCTGCTGTCTCGCCTGCGTATCGCCACGTAGGCGGCTATAAACATCGCCGCCACCACCAGCGCAATAACGTTGCTCCAGATCGTATAAGCCACCACGCAGCCAATAGCCAAGGCGATGGCCGACAACTCCAGCACCACCACCAGCCGGTTGTACTTGTTCAATTGTCGGATTTCCTCCGTCAGCGTCGTGATGCGCTCGGTATAAAGTTCCTTTGGGGTCATATATTTGTCTGACAGAAATGCGATGTCCATATCCTCTCGCGCGATTTAATGCCGCAAAGTTATGAAAATAAAGCAAAAGTTATTCATCTTCGCATCACCTTTTATATATAATTAGGCAAAAAGTGGTGCCATCCCACGTGGAGTTGGCTGAGAGGGGCGGCATGGGCCTCAGTGTACTGGCCTTGTTTGTCGAACATCTTAAATTACAAACTCCTTTCAGCCAGGGCGTAACACGCTGATATCCTTCGCGTTACGCTGAAGGGTAAAGACAGGCCCATCCAGAGTGGTCAGCCACAGGTGAAAGAAAGAACGAATCTATAAGTTTGTGCCGTATGTTTTTGGGGCTTTTTCCCAAGGCCTGGGACGGGAAATAAGAGGCACTTTACGCTCGTAAAGTGCCTCTTTACGAGCGGGAGGAGGCACTTCATCTTGCTAAAGTGCCACTCTTTGAGTGAAAAGAGGCACCTGAAAAGCATCTTTCAGCGCAAGACGTTGATTATCAGTTGTTTATGTGTCTGCTGAAAGGATAATTCATTTTGATTTCTCTTTTTTATGACGTTATATCTCTTAATAGACATTAAATCAATGGCAAACGAGTTAATTTCTCTTAATAACTAAACAATTTAGTTGTATATAACGAAAAATTTTAGTTACTTTGCACTCGGTATTGATATATTGACGCGAGATTGATTACGAAACTTAAAGCAAAACGACAATGAAAAGACTGACAAATAAAGAGAAGGAAATCATGGACCTGTATTGGCAGCACGGGCCGATGTTCGTCAAGGAACTGCTCGACTACTACGACGAGCCGAAGCCCCACTTCAATACGCTCTCCACGATGGTACGTATCCTGGAGAAAGAAGGATTCCTGGATCATAAGCAGTTTGGCAATACCTATCAGTATTATCCCCTCGTCACGGAGGCCGAGTATGGGCGCAAGTCAATTGCAGGTGTCATCCAGAACTACTTCAACAACTCGTACCTCTCGGCTGTCTCATCCTTTGTCAAGGAAGAGAAGATTTCCGTAGAAGAACTCAAGGAACTAATAGAAGAGATCGAAAAAGGCAATGACTGAGTTTCTGATATACGACCTGAAGGTGGCTGCACTGATGGTGGTGTTCTATATGTTCTACCGCCTGATGCTGGCCCGTGAGACGTTCCACCGCGTGAACCGCCTCGTGCTGCTCACGACGGCTGTGGCCTCGTTCGTGCTGCCGCTCTGTGTGATTACGCTGCACGAGACAGTTGCGACGGCTAAGCCTCGGGCGAACATCGAGGTGGGCGCCCTGATGGCAGAAGCAGAAGCGACACAGGTGCCGCTCTGGCAGAAGGTGATGCCCATCCTGTTCGTGACAGGTGTGGTGCTGACCCTCGCCCATACCCTCTGGTCGCTATTCAGAATACTCAAACTGATACGTAGCAGTGAGCGACATCCGCAGCAGGACGGCACGACCATCTGCGTGGTTAGCAACCCAGACCTGTCGCCCTTCAGTTGGATGCACTATATCGTGATGAATCGCAGCGACTATGAAGCCTGCGATCCGGCTATTCTCACTCATGAACGGGGACATATCAGGCTCCATCACTCCTGGGACCTGCTCCTCGTTGACACCCTCACCGCCCTCCAGTGGTTCAACCCTGCGATGTGGATGCTGCGCCAGGACCTGCGCGCCATCCATGAGTACGAGGCCGACGGTGAAGTACTCTCTCAGGGGATCAATGCGCGTCAATACCAATACCTATTGATCACCAAGGCCGCGGGCATCGGCGGGTACTCCCTTGCCAACGGCATCAGTCACAGTACCCTCAAAAACAGAATCACTATGATGTTACATAAGAAATCAGACCGCAGCAGACTGCTGAAACTGCTCGCCCTCATCCCCATCGTGGGTATCGCCCTCGCCCTCAACGCCAGGACCGTCACTCACTATGTCTATGACGAGCCCCAGAAGCAGCAGCCCGTGAAGAAAGGCAAGAAGGCCGGCACCATCAAGGTGAATGGCCAGGAGATCAAGGTCGTGGAGCAAGACGACATCGTTACGATGGAAGGCGAGGTGGATCGGGATCTGACTTCTGACATCCAGAAACCAGAGTCTGTCGAAATGCCCAACGGCATGGCTGTCGATGCCCAGGAGAAAGTCTTCGACGTGGTGGAGCAGATGCCGCAGTATCCTGGCGGGCCTGGGGCGCTTTTCAAGTTCCTCAGTGAAAACGTCCGCTATCCGGAGGAGGCAGAAAAGCAGAATCTCGAGGGGCGCGTCATCCTGACGTTCGTCGTCGGTAAGGATGGTTCCATCAGAAACGCCAAGGTCGTGAAGTCCGTCGATCCACTGCTCGATGCTGAGGCCCTCCGCGTAATCAATGCCATGCCCAACTGGACGCCTGGACGTCAGAACGGTAAGCCCGTCGCAGTGAAGTACACCGTTCCTTTGAGTTTCCATCTTGATGACGCTGACACTGAAAAAAAGGAATAGTCCCCATTTTATGCGTAAGTTAACGACTTTAATCATCCTCGCCCTGCTGACGGTAATCTCCGCTCGGGGCGAGGGCGCTGACTCCCTGCAGGTGCTGTTGCAACGGGGTGACAGTTGCATGCAGCGGTATAACACCTTCGAGGCCCTGTCGTACTATCGCCAGTTTCTCAGTCTGGCAGAGCAAGAACCCGCCAATGAGCAACTGGGTGAGATGATAGAGAAGTCCCGGGCCTTTATCCTTTATACTACTTTGATCAGACTGTGCTGCAGGAGTTTCTCCTTTAATGCGATGAGCGCGTCGGTGGGGGCGCCGATGAGGTCGCTGATACCTATCAGGTCGTAGCGCCCGTCGGCGTATGCCGTGAAGTCCCTGATCACATTGACATCGTCGTGGGATCCTTTGTAACTGATGGTGGGGTAGAGGCCCCGCTTGCCCAGTTGGGGCTCACAGCAGACGGTCATCGTATAGTGGTCGTTGTGCTCCAGGGCCCTGATTACTTTCACCATCACGTCGTATGCCCCCTGGAGTCCCTCTGGGGAGATCAGGTCCATGTTGTCGGCCGAGGTGTGATACTCTGGATACTGGGTGTATTTGCTGCGGCAGAGTCCGCAGACGGGCAGGTTCACGCCAGCGGCCCCATATTGGCGTTCATCCGACCCCCTGTCCAGGAAGGAATACTTCTTATAGCCGGGGTAGTGGTAGTGGAGCACATTCTGCATGACGCGGTCGGCCAGTGTGTCGCCATATTTCGTGGCGATATAGGAGTAGGTCCTGTCGTCGCCCACGCAACTCAGCACGAAACCGGCCTTCACGTGCTGTCGGAGGGCCGCCAGATTCCTGCTGATATAGGTAATGGCACCGATAGTCTCGGGGTTGATCACGAAGCGGTAGGTGTAGCGGCGCCTTTCCATCTGCATGACATACTTCATCAGTTCGGCTACCACCACTGGGCCCGACAACTCGTCGTTGGCCATCGACGGATGGCAGAGATAGGTCGTGATGAGTATCTCGTCGGCCGTCTCTCCCGGGATGATCAGTTCCCCGTAGGTCAGACTGCCGTCTTCGAGTGTGCTGTCGATCACCACGTGGTACTCATCGTCCGTCAGTGTCTGCTTCTGGTTCTCACTCATGCAGAACCCCCAGCGCTCCTTGTAGTAGGAGGTGACGTATGGAATCCAGTCGGGCTGGTCGGGCTGCGTATAGACGTGCTCCAGCAGTTCCTCACGGCTCACCACCTCGTCGATGGGCAGGGAATAGCCGATGATATGCAGGTTAGAGTCCCTGAAGTCGATGACCTTGTCACCGTTCAGCCTGTAGATACCCCCGCCGCGGATGTTCCACTCCTTGGGAACCGTCCAGTCGAAGACGGGTGTTCCCGTGGGTACCTCATGGACCTTGATATCAGGCACCACCTCACGGATCATCTCCAGCGACTCGCGGAAGCCGTTGCCTGTGATGCTGCGGCAGAGAGGAAACATCCTCGCTGCCAGGTCGTACATCACTCTGCCGTTGTCTGTTGCCATCTTACCAAGCCGTTTGTCCGCCGTCGATCATGATATTGACGCCAGTGACATATTTCGAGGCCTCTGATGAGAGGAAGATCATGGCACCCACCAGGTCGTCGGGGTAGCCAATCCTGCCCAGCATCGTCTTATAGGCCAGTCGGTCCTTAAACAGTTTGTTCTCCTGCACGTTCTCATGGGGGAAGGAGCCCGGGCTCACGCTGTTGGCGCGGATATTGTACTTGGCCAGATAGGCGGCGCAGTACTTGGTCAACTCTACCGTGGCAGCCTTGCCGGCACCGTAGTTGGGCGTGCTGTTGAATGGTGTGTCGAAATAGGTACGGGGATCAGGTGCGCCCACGGCATACAGGGAACCGATGTTCACGATGCTGCCGCTCTGGCTCTTCTTCATATAGGGGATGATCTCGCGGATGGTGCGGAAGGTGTAGCCGATCGTACCGTCGATACCTTTCTGCCAGTAGGCGTCGTCCATCGTCTCCACGTCGGTCATCACACCAGCCCCCAGGTTAGCGGCCATGGTAATCAGGTTGTCGATGATGCCCGTCTCACCTGCGGCCTGTTTCAGTGCTGCCTTGATGGCTTCGGTGTCGCCCAGGTCACACTCTATATAGTGGATCCTGTTCTTATCGCTGATCTCCTCGATCTCGCTGATCTTATAGTCGATGACATAGACATCGGCCCCGTAATCTACCATTCCCTTGACGATCTCACGGCCCAGATAGCCGCAGCCGCCTGTGATGACGGCCTTCCGTCCTTCGAGGGAGAACATGTTCTTGTAATCCATAATCGTGTATTTATATTAAACCTTTTGTTATCTTCAATGTCTCGTAAGCCATCTCGGGACTGTTGATGTTCTGCATCTTCCCCTTCGACAGATAGAGGTCGAGGAAGTAGGCCATCTCGTCCTGATAGAAATGGTCGTCGGCTCCGTAGTGCTCCACATCCTCCTTTACCTTGTGCTCACAACTCTGCTTGTTGAAATCCACCACGATCACGTCGTCCTCGGCATAGAGTTCCGTCTGGCGGTTCCTCACCCTGCCGAAGTAGTCGAGGTGCATCTCCACCACCTTGTCGCCATATTCGAAGATATAGGTGGCCAGGTCGCAGGCATCCATCTCCAGGTGGGAGAACTTCCCTGCCACGCGGTGCACCTTCTGGGGCTTGCCGAAGAGATATATCATGTAGTCGATCTCATGGAGCAGATCGACATCGACGCCGCCGCCCCTGTCGTTGAAGCAGCGGAAACTCTTCCGGTAGTCCCTGCCGGGCTGCCAACTGGGCATGTAACTGGAGAAGATAATCCTGGCCGAATATACCTTGTGGCTATCGACACAGGTCTTCAGTTTCTTGACGTAGTTCGTAAAGCGGATCGGTGCTGCCACGTAATAGACGTCCTCCTCTCTCTTGGGGCGGATGGCCTCAATGGGGTAGTCGAGGGTGTCGAAGATGGGCTTCTCGATGAACATGCTGTCGCAGAGTCCTCTGTACTTCACGATGTTGTCATAGTGCGTCTTCGTCTCGTCGGTGACAAACAGGATGTCGTAATGGCTGTCCAAGTTGCTGTCGCTTCTCACTTCGTGCCTGATCTTCTCTGCGATGGCAGGCGGGAGTACTCTGTCACTGTACCTGACGGCGTCGATCTCCAGAGGGATGCCCCTGCTGGCACACAGTGCAGAGAAATTCGTGATATGACGGGAACCAATCGATCCCGTGGCGGTAAATAGTACTTTCATGTTATTCGTGATGACCGTGTAGCAGGTCGTATTTCATTTCCATTAGTTTCCAGTCCTCGGGTGTGTCGATGTCCTGCGACTCCGACTCCTTCAGGACAAACGGCAGTGTGTGCTGGGTGTAGAGTTTCTGGTCGCGCAACAGGGCGTAGGTCTTGAACAGGAAGAACTGGTTGCAGTCGTGGTAGATCTTCTGCAGGTCTTGCGAGCGAGCGTAATAGTTCTCGGGATGCAGTTGCTGCAGTTCCCCGTTCTCATCAATGATGGTAGCCCTCTGGGGCGGATAGGAATATACCTCCACGGTGCAGATGGACTCTGCGCCCTCCGTCGCCTCCAACTGTTGGAAGGCCTTTACCAGATTCTCAGGCTTCAGCAGGGGTTGGGTGGCATATACGCTGAGCACGTACTCAAACTCCATGCCGAGTTTCTTGTATTCGTTGACCACCTCCACCAGTACGGCAGCCACACCGGCCTGGTCGTTGGAGGTAGAGGCATCTCTGAAGAAGGGGACCTTCGCTCCGTATCTCAGTGCCACGTCTGCAATGGCCTGGTCGTCGGTGGAGACCATGATCTCGTCGGCAATGCCGCTCTCCTGCACGGCTCTGATGGAGTAGGCGATGATGGGCTCACCCTTAAAGTCTGCAATGTTCTTATGTGGTATTCTCTTACTCCCGCCACGGGCAGGAATAATACAAAGACAGCGTTTCATTTTATGGGATAATCTATGATGTTAAACAATTCTTCGACGAACTCGCGGAAAACGCCCTCTCCACCGTTCTTGCTGAGTCTGACGTTGGCGAGTTTCCGGATATAGGCGGGAGCACTGGCCGGGACACCGGCAAAGCCCACGGCCTTGAGCAGTTCGATGTCGCCCAGGTCGTCACCGATATAAGCCACCTCCTGGAGCGTGATGCCTAATTGCCGGCAGATTTCGTTGGCCACCTCCACCTTGTTCCTGACACCTTGGTACAGGAAATCCACCTTCAGTTTCTCTGCCCTTCGCCTGACGATCTCCGTCTCCTCGCCTGTGATGATGCCCACGGGAATCCCCAACTGGTGTGCGAAGAGCACGCCGGCACTGTCGTATGTGTGAAACTTCTTCCATTCGTTGCCCGTCTGGTCGTAGTACATCCCACCGTCCGTCCACACGCCGTCGATGTCTGTCAGGATCAGTCTGATTGTATTCATTGGATATCGTCTTTATAGATGATCTCATTGGCCTTGATGTCCTTTCTGGCCACCTTGCCGACCACCTTCTCCCTCTCGTCCCACTTGAAACCGTCGCCAGGACTGAGCATGTGGATATCGTCGAGGGTGATGGTGTCACCCGCCTTGATCTCATGCCTGCTGGCTATCGAGCGCTCCAGTTTTATTCTCGATGACTCCACGCTCTTGTCGATATGGATGTCCTCCACGCCCATGCTCATCTCGATATACCTGATGTCGCGCACCATACGGTTCACACCGTCGGGACCCAGTGAACCAGCCTGGTCGGTCCCTTTCATGCGCCTGTCGATGGTGATGTGCTTCTCGATGATTTCCGCTCCCATGCCGACGGCCACCACAGGGGCAGAGATGCCGATGGTATGGTCGGAGAAGCCGATCTTATACTGGCCATAGTGCTTCTTCAGATACGTGATGGTGTTCAGGTTGACATTCTCCGGACGGGTGGGGTATTGCGATACGCAGTGCAGGATGGAGATGTCGGAATGGTATCTCGTAATCACCTCCAGGGCCTCGTCGAGTTCTTTCTTCCCGGCCATGCCCGTAGAGAGGATGATGGGAATCTTTGTCTCTGCCAAGGCTGCCAGCAGCGGCAGGTTGGTCAGGTCGCGGCTGGCCACCTTCAACCTGTCGGGCGTAAACAACTTCAGCATTGACAGGCAGTTGATGGCGCAGAGGGTCTCGATGAAGTCCAGTCCCAGCGACTTGGCGTATTTATATACTTCAAAATGCTCTTCGTCCGATAGTTCCAGGAAGGCACGGTGCTCACCGTATGTCCTGCCAAAAGAGTTGGGCGAGTCGTAGGGTTTGTTCATCTGTGAGTCAGCCAGTTCCTCGCTCAAGTCGCGCTTGGTCATTTTCACGGCATTCATGGGCTTCAGTTGGAGGCCGAACATGTCTTCTTTGATGGGTCGCGCCACAAGTTCTACAATCAACTTCGCCAGATCCACCGACCCATTATGGTTCTGGCCTATTTCTCCGATAATATAGGTTTCTTTCATGTCCTTTTCGATATACACCTGCAAAGGTAGGCAAAAGATTCCACACTATCAAATAAAATTAGGAAAAACTTTGTGGATTTACAAAAAAGCACTATCTTTGCAGTCAGTAATGGAGGCTTGGATGCAAGCAAAGGAAAGAGTCTGTAAGTAAATGATAGACATAAAGGAAGTTAAGACGAAGGGAGACCTGAAGAAGTTCGTGCAGTTCTATTATGACCTGTACCGAGGGAACGACTGTGCCGTTCCATTTCTCTATTTCGATGAGATGGCCACGCTACAGTCTGATAAGAACCCTTCATTTGAGTGTTGCGAGTCAGCCTATTTCCTGGCATATCGGGAAGGGAAGATCGTGGGGCGTGTGGCTGCCATCATCAATTACCGTGCCAACGAGCGCTGGAACTGCCACCAGGTGCGCTTCGGCTGGTTTGACTTCATCGACGACCTGGAGGTCTCCACGGCCTTGCTGAAGGCTGTCGAGGACTGGGGCCGTGAGAAGGGTATGACGGAGATAGCCGGTCCCCTGGGCTTTATCGATACCGACCGGGAGGGTATGCTGGTGGAAGGCTTCGACCAACTCTCAACGATGTACGTCAATTATAACTACCCCTATTACCCGCAGCATCTGGAGCGTATCAGTGGCTTCAAGAAGGATAACGACTATGTGGAGTGTAAGGTGAAGGTGCCTGAGAAAGTGCCTGAGAAGTTCTCGAAGATTACGGAGATGGTTCGCCGCCGCTATGGTCTCAGGGTGCATAAGTTCACCCGCCACGAACTGATAGAGGAGGGATATGGCAGGAAGGTGTTCGATTTGCTGAATGCTACCTATCAGAATCTCTATGGGTTCAGTCAACTCTCAGACCGCCAGATAGATAAGTTAGTGAATGACTATATCAAGATAGCCGACCTGAACCTTGTGACGGCAGTGATGGATGGTGACAAGATGGTGGGCTTCGGCATCACGTTCCCCTCGTTTTCGGAGGCGCTGCGAAAGACGCGCGACGGTAGGCTGCTCCCCTTCGGCTGGTGGCATCTGCTGAAAATCCTCAAGTGGCACAAGACACCTGTTGTCGATCTGCTGCTGATAGGGGTTCTGCCTGAATACCGTGCGAAGGGAGCCAATGCCTTGATCTTCGACGACCTGATCCGACAGTTCCAGGCCTATGGCTTCGAGTGGGCAGAGACGGGTCCGCAGATGGAGACCAACGAGGGCGTACTCTCACAGTGGCAGTATCTGGAGGCTACGATACACCGCCGCCATCGCTGTTACAGAAAACAATTATAATTCCATCATGATGAATAGATTAAAAACCATATTTCTCTTAACCTTTCTGGAGTGTCTGACCGCCCTTGCCCAACAAACGATCCAGTTGCAAGGGTCTTGGGAACTGGCCACTGGTGACTCGGCCGTTTATAAAGACTTCGTGATGCTGCCTGGTGTCGTGGAGTCAAACGATAAGGTGTGGCTGAAACGAGGTGTCTATGTGCCTCAGGACTGGAAAAGACAGCGTGTTAGCCTCTTCTTGGAATGCCCGCAGGCGGGGATGTCGGTATTCGTCAACGGAACGCTGGTGGAGCGGGTCACACTGATGGATGCTCCCCTACAGTTTGATGTCTCCGATGTTATCATCGCCGGCCAGCGGAATGCCATTGAGATATGTGCGGACCAGCGACTGGATCGGCAAAACGGCATGCTCGGGCGTATGGAACTACGGGCGCAGTCGCGCGACCTGTATATACGCCAGTTGCACTTCCGCCCCTATCCCTTTGACGGGATCATACACATGGACCTTACCATCGAAGGTTCTGATCTCAGGTATGATAATCCTTTTGCCGAGGTGCTCGTACAGCGCGAAGGACAGGACACGGCTACCATATACCGCGCTTTCTTCATGCTGTCAGGACATCATGCTGTGGTAGATATGCCGATGGGTAAGGAGGTCTCCCTTTGGGATGAGTTCCATCCCACTCTCTATCGTATTGCCATTACGGTGGGCGAGGATTACTATGAGACTACCGTGGGCATGCGCGAACTGTCGATGGATGGCAACCTGTTGATGATCAACCGCCGGCCGCTCTTCCTACGAGGTGTAGTGCTGGATGGTGCCTCCTGCACCACCAACCAGCAACTTTCCGATGAACAGGCTTGGCGCGATGTGCTGCAGAGATATAAGCAGGGAGGGTTCAACCTCGTGCGCTTCCGCTCCTCTTGTCCGCCCGATGCTGCCTTCTCCGTGGCCGACAGGCTGGGCATCTATCTCCAGCCTGGTGCCGCCAGCACGATTCAGGCACAGCGTATCATCGATGCTTACGGGCATCACCCCTCGTTCCTGTTGATGGCCGTGGAGGATAGTGTTGAGGAGGCCTCTGAAAGACTGGAGAAGTTAAAGGAATACGATCCGTCGCGCATCTTCTGCTCACCTTCCAGCGAGGGGTGGATATGGGACGACGGGAGTCCCTTTAATGTCAAGGATCTCCAGTCAGACTACAAGAAGGAGATCGAGCACGTCTTACAGGCGGGTGACCATACGGGCTTCCAGGTGTCGGCATCGGATTGGGAGAAGAGCAATATCCCAGAGCGGGAGTGGAAGGAATCCTGTTCCCCTGTCGTCCTTATGGCCAGATTCCCCAAGTCCGACTATACCACGGCCGACACGCTGACCGTGCCCTTGGATGCTGTCAATGCCTATTATGGTGAACTCCATGCTGCCCGTGTCGCCTACTTCATCTGTAATGACAGCCTGAAGGTGCTGGCCAGCGGACAACTCTCCGTGGGAGACCTGCCATTTGGGAAAAATACAGACATTGGTACCGTGTCTTTCCCACTTGACAGTATTCCAGACTCAGGGAAATACTCCCTTTATGTGACTGTTTCTGGCATAGCCAGCAATCACTGGGACTTCTGGGTCCGTCGGGAGGAATCTCCTGCCAGCGGCGGACCCAGTCTGTGAGAGAGTCCCTATCTCGAGGCTTTCAGCAGTTTGTAGTATTCCGTAGTACCAAGCAGGTAGCACCCAGTACCGTAGTCTTCAAAGTCAGGGACGGAGGTGAACGTGACAGGCTGTCCTGCTGAGGGATCCTTGCCTGTACCCTGGTTCCAGCCGAGGAAGCCATCATTGTGCAGGCAACTCTTCAGCGCCTCCCATGCCTTATCACAGGCAGGACGGTAGTCCTTGGCTTTCAGGAGCCCATTCCTGATGCCCCAACTCATGCCGTAGAGGAAGAGGGCCGTACCTGTCATCTCCGGGTCGGGATAATCGACGTCGCTGGCGAGGCTGACGTGCCAGAAACCGTCCTCATGCTGGCATCTCAGCAGCCCCTCGCTCATCAGCAGGAAGTCTTTCTTCAACTCCTTATATGCTTTGTCTCTTGGCGACAGCACCTCCATGGAGCGCACGAGGGCAGCATACACCCAACCATTGCCACGGCTCCAGTAGCAGTTCTGACCGTCTTTCTCCTTATAGGGAGGCACGTAGTCCTTGTCGCGCCACCAGAGTCCTTCCTGGATATTGAAGAGTCCGCCGCCACAGGTGTTACGGGTCCATCTATAGGCATTCATGCCATAGTCGAGATACTGCTTGTCCTTGGTGATGGCATACATCTTCACATAGACGGGCAGGGCCATCTGGATGGCGTCAATCCATGTCCAGTAATCCACACGGCCGCTGGCCATCTGCTTGGCGAGGTTCTCCTTTGTCGGCTCAAGGGAACCCTTGCCTGTCAACAGGTTGTATTCGATATAGGTCTGTTCACAGCACTGGTCGTCGGCATCGGTCGTGGTCACGCCGTTGCGGGGCGTCCACTGGTGGAAGTCGGCCCAGCGATGGACATAGTCGAGATAGCGGTCCTGTGGGTCGATGGAGTTGAGTGCCATCAGACCTTCGTAGTACACGGCCCTTGTCCACAGTGACGAGGGACGGATCTTGTTGACGTTCGTCGGCAGGGTGGGATCAGCATACTTGGCCATGAAGTAGTTGTTCGTGGTCTGTGCTGCCTTGAGCACGTCGTTCTGTGCCTGTGCTGCGATGATTGTGCAGCATACGATGCAGAGGGAAAGTAGTCTTTTCATTTTTTCAAATTGTTTTAATATGAGTTACTCTCAAGTTTTGTTACGACAGTCTTGTAGTTCTCGCTACTGGTCTTCAGGGTGACCTTGGAGGGATGTCTGCCCGCCCGGAGGATGACCATGGCGGAGCCCTGCCACAAGCGGCGATGGTTGGTGACGTTCAGTTCCTCGCTGTTGATGTCGCCATTGGTGACGGCCACGATACGGGCATCACCCTCCAGGGCGAATGTCAGGTCATCGTTGGCGGTCAGTACCCTGCGCCCCTTGTTGTCAACGGCCGTCACGCGGAGATGCTGAAGGTCCTGCCCGTCAGCCTGCCAGTGGCTGTTGTCTGGTTCGACGAGCAGTCTGACGGCCTTGCCTGTGGTCTCCAACTGGTGGCGTGCCACAGCCTTGCCGTTCTGATAGGCAATACCTTCCAGTATCCCGGCCTGGTAGTCGATCTCGCCCCAATGGATCTGGTTGCGCCGCTTGGGATCCTTGGGATTCTCCTTTCGTCCGAGTGACTTGCCGTTGAGCCGAAGTTCTACCTCTTCGGCATTGGTATAGACCATGATGCTGGCTTTCGCCCCCTCAGGACGGTTCCACGACTCCGTCAGGCGGTCATTGCCCATCGTTACGCCGTTCCACATCTCTGCATGTTCGCTCTCAAGGACGGCCAGATGGACGATGGGCTCCTCTGGTTTGAATAGCGACCGCATCAGATAGGCTTTGGGCTTAGGCTCCAGGGAGATGTCAAACACTCCTTGTGCCCAGCCCTTGGCGGGCCATCCCATGCTCTCGCCCAGATAGTCGATGGCTCCCCAGTAGGCCAGACCGATCACCTTGTCGAGATTCATCTCGAAGAAGTTCGGGCCCATCGCCTGTGTCGAGGCCTCACTCTGGTAGAACGTCATCCACGGGAAGCGGCGGCTGTCGCCGGGGAAGTACATATAGCGGTAGTTATAGGCCTGGATGTCTGTCTGCAGTGCCAGGTCGCAGGGCAGTGAGTCGGTCTGCCAGTTGCGGTAGCGGGGATGCATGGCGACGGTGACGAGACGGGTGGAGTCGTAGCGCTGGAGCAGGGTCTTCTAGAGTTTATACATGGTCACGCCGAAGTCGTTGAATGGCATGCTGGCATCCTGTTGCAGTTCGTTGCCGAGGCTCCAGAGGACGACGGATGGTGAGTTGCGGTCGCGCTTCACCCATTCAGGCACTTCTGTCTGCCAATGCTGTTCAAAGGGGATCCTGCCCCCTGTGTGCTGCCTTGTCCATTTGTCGTAGAGTTCATCAACGACGAGGATGCCCAGCCTGTCGCAGAGCCGGATAAAGTCGCGGCTATAGGGGTTGTGCGAGGTGCGGATATGGTTGATGCCGAAATCTTTCATCAGTCGGATGCGCTTCTCGATGGCCTTGGGATAGGCGGCGGCACCGAGGGCTCCCAGCGTGTGGTGGTTGGCATAGCCCTTGAGCAGCACCTTCCTGCCGTTGAGTTTCAGTCCGAAGTCCGGCCCAATCGCTACGGTGCGGATGCCAAACTCGTCGCTGGCCTCGTCGGCCACACTACCGTCCGCACAGAGCAGTTGGGCCTTCACGGAATATAAATAAGGAGTGTCGGTATCCCACACCTTGGGTTGACTGATTTCCACGTCGGGAGCGATCACTACTTCCTGATGGCGTGTCATCTTGTGGCGAGGCACCATGGCTGTGTCACTATAGACCGTCTGTCCGTCGGGATCGAGAATCTGTAAGGCGATACGGGTGTTAGTATCCTTGGTGTGGTTTGTGAACTCCGCAGAGATGCTGACGTACTGGTTGTCCCGCGTGGTGATGTAGAGCGGATGGCGGGCGAAGAACATGTCCTTCGGGGTGGCGACGAGCCTGACGTTGCGATAGAGCCCACCGCCCGTAAACCAACGGGAGTTGCCTGGTTCGCGGGTGTCGGCTACGACCTCTATGAGATTGTCCTTGCCGTATTGCAGTTCGTCGGTGACGTCAATCTCGAAGCCGAGATAGCCATAGTCCGTACCGCCGACATGCCGATGGTTCAGATACACGTCGCCAGTATAGATGATCCCTTCAAAGTCGAGAAGCACGCGCCGGCCTTCCAGTGTCTTGGCGGGGGTATAGTGCAGGCGGTAGTAGCCCTTGCCCATCTCCTTGAAGCCGCGGCTGGAGAGCCGGCTCCTGATATTGGCGGCAGCGTCGGAGTTGTCGGGCCGCTCGTCAGGTGCCGGGGCTACCCATGGCTGTTCTATCTGGAAATCGTGGGGGACGTCGATCTGCTTCCATCCGTCCGTATTGTTCTGGCTGAACTCCCAGCCGAAGTTGAGACTTTCCGTGTAGCGCTGGGCTGGGGTGCCAACTGACACCAGCACGGCAGATATGGCAAGAAGCAGTTTCCTCATCGTCTTGTTGTCTTTATTTATGAAAACTGGTGCAAACTTACAAAAAATCCTTGATTCTTCCAAATCGTATGGCGGCATGTATCAAAGATTAAGGTATGAAAATCAAAAAATAGGGTTCTTTTACGCGAATTATTCCTACCTTTGCACACCAGAAACAAACTACTATAGCATATATGAGACGATTTGCATTTAAGATGTATCTGAAGCCTGGCTGCGAACAGGAGTATGAGCGGCGCCATGCCGCGATATGGCCCGAACTGGTCAGGATGATCAAGGACAGCGGTGTGGGTAACTACAGTATCTATTGGGACAAGGACACCAATATCCTTTTCGGCTACCAGGAGTGTGCGGGCGAGAACAGTTCGCAGGACACGGATTATGTGGATCCCATCACGCAGAAGTGGTGGGATATGATGGCCGATATCATGGAGGTAAACCCTGACCATTCGCCTGTGACGATCCCCTTGCAGGAAGTGTTTCACTTAGACTGATAGGAAAATGAGAAAGTTGATGCTACTATTGATGTCGCTGCTCGTCATGACGGGTGCGGCACGTTCACGGAAGAAGGCCGTGACGGAGGTATGGCCCGACGGTACGGTGATGGATGCCTGGTTCCAGGACACCACGAAGGTGGATGTCTCTGCACTGGGCCGCCAGTATGTGATTACTGACTTTGGCGTGAAGACCGATTCGACGGTCGTGCAGACCGAGGCCATCCAGCAGGTCATCGACCGTGTGGGCCGGGAGGGGGGCGGTGTCGTCGTCATCCCCGAAGGGACCTTCCTCACGGGTGCCCTTTTCTTCAGGCAGGGCACGCACCTGCACGTGGTAGGTAAACTGAAGGGGTCGGCCCATATTGCCGACTTCCCCATTCTCACCACCCGTATCGAGGGTGAGACCTGCCAGTATTTCAGTGCTCTTGTTAATGCCGACGGCCTGGATGGCTTCACCATCACTGGTCATGGCACCATCGACGGCAACGGACTCCGTTATTGGCAGGAGTTCTGGATTCGCAGGAAGTGGAATCCGCAGTGCACCAATAAGGATGCCCAGCGCCCACGCCTCACCTACGTGTCCAACTCCAGGAATGTCACCATCCAGGATGTCCGTCTTGTCAACTCTCCTTTCTGGACGAACCATGTCTATAAGAGCGACCATGTGCGCTACCTCGACTGCTATATCTTCGCACCGACGGAGAATATCTGGGCACCTGATCCCACGCGCGGGGCTCCCTCTTCGGATGCCATCGATATCGATGCCTGTACCGATGTGCTTGTCAATGGCTGTTTCATGCACGTCAACGACGATGCCGTGGTGCTGAAAGGTGGTAAGGGTACCTGGGCTGACAAGGATGAGACCAATGGCAATTGCGAGCGCATCCTGATCCAGAACTGCCGCTATGGCCGCGTGTATGGTTGCCTGACCTTAGGCTCCGAGTCGCTCCACGACCGTAATGTCATCCTGCGCAACTGCTATACGGAGCGTGCTGACCGCGTGCTCTGGCTGAAGATGCGTCCTGACACACCGCAGCACTATGAGTATGTGACGGTGGAGAATATCACAGGGCGCTGCAACCGCTTCCTCTTCGTACATCCCTGGACGCAGTTCTTCAAGCCCGAGAAGCGCGACGACATGCCTCTCTCCCGTTGTAACGACATCATCATGCGTAACATCCAGGTGGAGGCCCAGACCATGTTCGACGTGAAGACCTCTGATAAGTACGAACTGAAGGACTTCTTCCTCGACGGCCAGCCGATGAACTTCTAAGACTGTGTGCTGGCGAAGTCGGTGGGCTTGATGCCAAACTGTTTCTGGAAGCACTTCGAGAAGTACGATGGGTTGGAGAACCCCACCATATAGCATATCTCGCTAATCTGATGCTGCCCCTCTTTCAAGAGTTGGGCAGCCTTTTTTAGTCTCACGATCTGGATCATCTCGTTGGGCGTGACGTCGGCCAGCGTCTTGATCTTGGCAAAGAGTCCGCTGCGGCTGATGTTCAGTTGTTCGGCCAGGAAGTTCACGTTGAGGTCAGAGTTTGAGAAGTTGTCCTCAATCAGTTTGTTCATCCTCAGCAGGAAATCATTGTCCGTGGGGTTCTGGGCAATCTCTGTGACGGGCTCCAGCGGCAGGGTGGAGAACTTCTCTATCAGCCGGCGGCGCATGAGGAGCGTATTGCGGATACAGGCCTCGAGGTACTGTACGGAGAAGGGCTTCTCGATATAAGTGTCGGCACCGACATCCATGCCCTCCACCTTCGAGTCATCGTCGGTCTTGGCGGTGAGCATCACGAAGGGGATATGGCTCGTCAGCGGATCACGGCGCACACGGCGACAGAACTCTGCGCCGTCCATCCTGGGCATCATCCAGTCGCTGATGATGAGGCTCACCTCGTGCTTGCCGAGCAGGTGGAGCGCCTCAAGACCATCGCCCGCCGTGATGACCTCGTACTGTTCGCGGAAATTATCCGACAGGAAGTCGCGCATGTCGTCGGAGTCCTCGACGATGAGAAGGGTGGCCTTCGAGTCGTAGTAAATTTTCGAGGGTGCGGGGGTACGGGGGTGCGAAGGTGCGAGATTAGACTCTGTGCTGGAGGTATTCTCGTACCCCCGTACCTCCGTACCCTCGCTCCCCCGTATGTTCTCATGTTTCGATTCAGCATCAGACTCAGCCTGCACGGAAGGCAGGACGACGGTGAAGGTCGAGCCTTTGCCCACCTCCGACTCCACGCTGATGGTGCCGTGGTGCAGATCGACGATATTCTTCACGATATTCAGGCCGATGCCCGTACCGGGCTTGTTGTCCTGGGCCTGGAAGAAGGCGTCGAAGATGCGCTGGCGGTCTTCCTCACGGATGCCGACGCCATTGTCGCTGACCACGACACGGAAGTGCTCGCCATCGGGCTCCACGACACACGTCAGCCTCACGTCGTCCTTCGTGTATTTGTTGGCATTGGTCAACAGGTTGCTCACCACCTTGGTGATGGCCTCCTTGTCGATGATGGCCGTGAAGTGCTCGTCGGGATATTCC
>OCTW013385180.1_pt1 | contig 20596 bp, 17 predicted proteins | sample 1539671 | NCBI WGS metagenome assembly OCTW01 (sample SAMN02144230, study PRJEB22623) | gut metagenome | biome: sheep rumen | host: Ovis aries | place: New Zealand
TGGGCAGGAATCCGGCCCTGCTCAGAAAACGCTTGGACGCCAAGGAAAAGGAAAGTGAACAAAAAACCGTTGTCGCTTTGAGCGGGCTGCTGTTCATCGCATCCTTTGCCGTTGCAGGATTGAATTGGCGTTTCCAATGGTGGGTGTTGCCGAACTGGGCCGTATGGGTGGCTGCAGTACTGTTTCTGCTTTCTTATCTTCTCTATGCCGAAGTCCTCAGGGAGAATACATACCTGTCCAGGACCATCGAGGTGCAGGAGAATCAGAAAGTCATCGATACAGGATTGTATGGAATCGTCCGGCACCCGATGTACATGGCCACGACAATCCTGTTCCTCACCATGCCGCTGGTTCTCGCATCTCCCATTTCTTTCTTCATAATGCTTTGCTATCTTCCCGTGATTGCCAAGCGAATCCGCAATGAGGAAAAGGTTCTGGAAGAAGGACTGGAAGGCTATTCCGAGTATAAGAAGAAAGTGAAATACCGGATTCTTCCCTTGATTTGGTAGTGTCTTGCTACAATTCTAGTTCTCCCCTTCGGTGCAAGACAACCTTCTTCTTCCGGCAGTACCGCCTGCGCACGTTTTAATGCCGACACAGTGGCGGCTAACATTCTAACAATCTGCGACTTATGGGGTTCTTTGGGAAAACCGGTAATCCCAAAGAACCCCATAAACGACTCACAAGCAAACACTTAGCCTCCACCAAGCCGGCATTACGAAAGAGGGGCTTGCAGAGGGGCGGTTTACTTGCCGATATACTTGAGGATAAGGTCGACGGCCTGGTCTTCCGTGAGGTTGTCCATGTTGAGGACAAGCTGGTAGTTGCGAAGGTCATATCGGCTCATGCCCGCGAACTTCCTGATATAGTTTTCACGGTCCCGGTCAATCTTGTCTATGAGGATAGCTGCCTGCTCCGGGGTGAGGCCCTGCTTGCGGGCAACACGCTCTACGCGGTGCTCCTTGGAAGCGGTAATGAATACATCCAGCTTGTTGGAGCAGTCCCTGAGCACAAAGAATCCGGAGCGGCCGGCGATGACGCAGGAGCCTTCACCGGCAATGGCCTTGAGGATATCGGATTCCGCTTCAAAAATATCGGCCGATGTTACATCTGCACGGAATTCCGTCATGTATTTGCCGTTTTTCTGACCGGTCAAAAGGGACATCTTGGGAACTGGGGCCACCATCTGGATAAAGTCCGAGATCCAGGACTTCTTCTCTCCCTTGAGTTTCTCTATTCCGGAAACGGTAAGGTTGAAACGCTTCATGAGCTCATGGATAAGTTCCTTGTCTGAATAACGGACATTGAGGGCCTCTGCAAGTTTACGGCCTACAGTGCGGCCTCCGGAACCAAGTTCACGGCTGATGGTAATTACAAACTGTTCAGATGTGTTCATAGCTATAATTCATTGTCAGTCCAAAGGTAATAATTTTTGCCGATAATTAAAAATCCTTAACTTTGCACCCGTCACAGTTGGTAGTTGTATGGCAATTCACACAGAGCCCGGTGCTCCGGGACCTTTCACCGGTAAAAAACTCAATGGCTGGCTTGCCTTAAGCCCGCTGCTGGTATTCATGATTGTATATGTGGCAGGCTCAATCCTGGCAGGGGATTTCTATAAAGTGCCCGTTGCCGCAGCCTTCATAATAGCTACTGCCTACGCCATGCTCATAACCCGCGGCGTAGACAAGACCGACGAAAAGATAGCCATTTTTTCGGCCGGAGCAGGCAACCGCAACGTCCTTCTGATGATATGGATCTTTGTGCTGGCGGGGGCATTCGCTTCCACCGCCAAGGACATTGGAGCCATTGACGCAACCGTGAACGCCACCCTGAGCGTCCTTCCCGGAAACCTCCTTTACGCCGGCCTGTTCCTGGCTTCCTGCTTTGTATCAATGGCCATAGGAACCTCTGTGGGCACAATTGTGGCGCTGGTTCCCATTGCCGCAGGCATAGCCGACGGAATAGGGTCAAGCATCCCGCTCATAACCGGCATCATCGTGGGAGGCGCATTCTTCGGGGACAACCTCTCTTTCATATCGGACACCACCGTCGCCGCCACCAAAACCCAGGGCTGCTCCATGCAGGACAAATTCAAGGTAAACCTTTGGATAGCGGCGCCCGCAGCGCTGGTCATTGCCGTGCTGTATGTTTTTCTGGGCCGAAATATCAGCGCCGCCCCGGAAACCCTTGGGGCCGATTGGTATCTAATGCTGCCGTATCTTCTTGTGATAGTGCTTGCCATAATGGGAGTAAACGTCATTACGGTACTTGCGGTGGGCATAGGCGTAAACGGCGTTATCGGCTGGCTCACAGGCGCTTACAACTTTGTGGGATGGCTTTCGGCAATAGGCTCCGGGATTGGCGGAATGGGCGAACTCATAATAGTTTCACTTCTTGCCGGAGGGCTTCTGGAACTAATCCGCTACAACGGCGGGCTGGAGTTCATCATCGGCCGCCTCACTCGCCGGATCAACGGCCCGCGCGGCGCCAGCGCATCCATCGCCGCTCTGGTTTCCCTGGTGAACATGTGCACGGCCAACAACACCATAGCAATCATTACCGTGGGGCCCCTGGCAAAGGACATCTCCTCCCGTTTCGGCCTTGATCCCCGCAAGACGGCTTCCATCCTTGACACCTTCTCCTGCCTTGTCCAGGGCATCCTGCCATACGGTGCCCAGATGCTCATGGCCGCCGGGCTTTCAGGGGTTTCGGCCCTGTCCATAATCGGCCACCTTTACTATCCCCTGGCCCTTGGCATCATGGCATGCCTTTCCATCCTGTTAGGATTCCCCAGACTGAAAGCCTAGGCTCCCAGGTGCAAAAACACCCCATTTCTGCACCTGGGACCGCCATTTCCGCCCCCTCAGGTGCAAAAACACCCCATTTATGCACTTGGAGCCTCCGTTTCCGCCTCCCCAGGTGCAAAAACACCCTTGTTTTGCACTTGGGCGGCCGGGCTGGCACCATTTGTGCAAAAATATGGCTACTTTTGCATTATGGATTGCATGAAACAAAGACTTACGGCAGTGATGCTGGCCCTGGCGGTGAGCGCCGGGGCGTCAGACGCATTTGCGCAGGATGCCGCGTGGCGCCAGAGCATTACGCAATATATTGAGAGCCAGGTTAATAACGGGCCACTGAAGGGCGCCGTGGTGGGCGTGTGCGCCATGGAGATTGCCGGTCAAGCCGGCAATGACGCACGATGGGTCGGCAATGACGCACGATGGGCCGGCAATGACGGGAAGGTAATTGCGGCGTACAACTCCTCAACGCGCATGGTGCCGGCGTCCAACATGAAGCTTGTAACAACGGGCGCGGCGCTCAGGGCATTCGGCCCGGAGTACAGGTTTGAAACCGGAATTGGCTACAGGGGCAGCATCGGGGAAGACGGCACGCTCCACGGAGATGTTTACATAATCGGCGGCGGAGACCCCACAATCGGCGCCGCGGACTCCACGGCTTACAAGGCCGAAGCCCTTTTCTGGAAATGGAAATCCCTCCTGGCCGAAGCCGGGATAAAGCGCATAGACGGCAATGTGGTTGGTGACGGAAGCGCCTGGGAAGGCGGCCTGGAGAACATCGGCTGGGAATATGGAGACGTGTGGACCTACTATGCCGCAGGCTCCAGCGCCCTCAGTTTCTATGAAAACACCATAGACCTTCAGGTTAGCGCCGGGGCAAAGGTGGGAGACCCTGTGAACATGGTCCAGGCATACCCCGAGACCCCTTGGCTCCAGATTGAAAACTGCGGCACCACAGGCCCCGCCGGAAGCGGCAACAGCCTCCTCATGCAAACCTCCGACCTCAGTTCAAAGGCCGTTCTCACAGGCACTTACGCAATAGACCGCAGGCCGAAGAAAGAGCAGGCCGCAAACAAATACGGCGCCCTCACCTGCGCCCACGAGTTCTACAAGAACCTGTTGGCCACGGGGTGGGAGGTGACCGGGACGTATAAGACCCCCGATCAGGTCGGGGGTGACGAAAAAGTAACGCTCATCGGCCACACTCAGTCCCCCGCCCTGGCGCAGATTTGCCGGAAAACCAATTACGACTCCGACAATTTCTACGCCGAAGCCCTTTTCCGCGCAATGGGCGAGGCCGCCACGGGAATCGCCGTATACGACAGCTGCCTGGTTGCCATAAACGAGGTCCTTGACGACATAGTTCCCGGAAAGGCCTCCGGCATAGTCCAGAAGGACGGCAGCGGACTGTCAAGGGCCGGAAACGTATCGCCGGAATGGATGGCCGGCTACCTTGCCGCAATGAGCGGGAACAAGGCCTTTGTGGAGTCCCTTCCCCGCCCCGGAGAAGGCACCCTCACAGTACTTAAGAACCTCACTCCCTGGAAGTTCCGCATCAAGAGCGGCTCCATGGGAGGAGTCCTCTGCTACTCCGGTTATGTGCTTGATGCCGAAGGAAAGCCGCGCATCAGTTTTTCCATCATGACAAACAATTGCGCCGCCAAACCTTCCCAGGTAAGACCGGCCCTGGAAAGCCTCATACAATTAATCGGCAAAAATTGATTATATTTGTGAGATTTCTCGACTACGCTCGAAATGACAAAAGGGTAGCTCGAAATGACAAAAGGGTAGCTCGAAATGACAAAAGGAAGGCTCAAATGACAAAACGGTTTCTCATAATGGTTTGTGCCGTGGCGGTTCTCGCGTCCTGCAAGGGCGTGGGACGCTTCTCCGAAGCCACCGCGGAGCTTTTCCGCGGAGAGGTGGTGGCGCGCGCCGGAGACCACAGGCTCCACAGAAGCGAGCTTGAGAAATTCATCCCCACCGGCGTTTCCCCTGAAGACAGCGCCAATCTTGCCGCCCGCTACATCAAGGCCTGGGCCGAAGACCTCCTTCTTGTAGACATGGCCGAAGCCCAGCTATCGGCCTCCGAGAAAGACGTGACCAAGGAACTGGAGCAGTACCGCCGCTCCCTCCTCAAATACCGCTACGAGCAGCTTTACATAAACCAGAGGTTAGACACCCTTGTGACAGACGCTGAAATTGAGGCTTTCTATGCGGAAAACGCCTCCAAATTCACCCTGGAGCGCCCTGTGATCAAGGCCCGGTATCTCATTATCCCCGCGGATTCACGCCTCCTGAAGCGCATCCGCAGCCTCATGTCTTCGGCCGACGACACCGAAGTAACCGAGGCCGAACAACTTGCATACACATCGGCCATAAAATACGCCGACATGTCCGACACCTGGATGGACGCCATAACCCTTGGACAGGAACTTGGAGTGGACTACAAGGCCCTTCTTTCCTCCATCAAAAACGGTTTCGCGGAAATCAAGGACGACTCCGGAAACCTCCATCTTGCATACATCTCCGAAATTGTTCAGGAAGGCAAGACAGCCCCGCTGGATTACTGCCGTGAACGCATCCGGGACCTTGTGGTGAGCGCCCGCCGCCACCAGCTCCAGCTCTCCCTTGAAGAGAGCCTCCTGGAAGACGCCCGCAAGAATAACAAATTTGTAACTTATTGATTATGAAACGTATATTTCTCTGTTTAGCAATATGCCTTTCGGCCGGTCTCACGCTTAGCGCCCAGAAATACAAGGGCGTCATAGACAAAACCGTGGCCACAATAGGCGGGGAGGTCATACTCCTCTCCGACATCGAGGCCGAAGTCCAGCAGATGCGCGCCTCGGGGTCCGGCTCCGACAAAGACATGCGCTGTGAGATTCTCCAGAACATGATGGAAGCCAAGCTGTTCCTCATGCAGTCCAGGCTGGACTCCCTTACTGTGAACAACGACATGGTGGAAGGCAACCTCTCCCAGAGGATAGACTGGTTCCGCACCCAGCTGGGCGGCGACGAAGAAATGGAGAAATACTTCGGCAAGCCCCTTTACAAACTCCGTCAGGAATGGCGCAAAGCCCTTGAGGAGCAAAGCCTTACAGAGCAGGAAAGGTATCAGGTGGCAGAGCGCATCCCGGAGGTTACCCCCTATGACGTTCAGCAGTTCATAGAGACCACCGCCCAGGAAGACCTTCCCGTGGTGCCGGTCAAATACCAGCTCAGCCAAATCTGCATTTACCCGGACCGCGCCGCGGCGGCAGTTTCCGTGAAGGAGAAGCTCCTTAACCTCCGTGAACGAATCATCGGCGGAGAAAAGTTCTCAACACTTGCCCGCATCTACTCCGAAGACCCCGGCAGCGCAAGGCGCGGCGGAGAGCTTGGAATGGCTTCCAAGTCCATCTTCTGGCCCGCTTTCTCAGATGCCGCAATGGCCCTTCGGCCCGGAATGGTATCCCAGATTGTGGAAACCCCGGACGGCTACCACATCATTGAGGTCCTGGAAAAGAAAGGCGACATGTTCAACGCCCGCCATATCCTCCTGAAGCCCCAGTACACCTCCAACGACAGGGAGAAGGCCTTCCACCGCCTGGACAGCATCAGGACGGAGATCCTTGCCGATAACATCAAGTTTGAGCTTGCCGCACGCTTCTTCTCGGAGGACCCTTCGTCTCGCACCAACGGAGGTCAGATGTCGGACCCTTCAACGGGAAGCGCCTACTTTGAGATAGATCAGTTGAAGCCCGCAGACTACGCAGCCATCAAGGACCTTAAGCCCGGTGAGATATCAGAGCCCGTGGAGTCCCTGGACAACGAGGGTTACCTTCAGGGCCGCCAGGGCAACCTTGTGTACAAGATAATCCGCGTGGACAAGATTATCCCCGCACATACCGCAAGCTTTGAAAACGACTACACCCAGATCCTTGAGGGCGTAAGGCAGAAAAAGCAGATGGAGGCCGTAGACGCCTTCCTGGAAGAGAAAATCAAGGGCACCTACATCATCATAGACCCCATGTTCAAGGAGTGCGAGTTCTCCCGTGAAAGCTGGAACGCCCGCAAATAGTGAAAAAAGCCCTTCATAGCCTTCTCGTTGTGCTGGCACTGTCATTTTCGGCAGTGCCGCAGGCGCTTTTTGCCCAGGACAAAGTGATGCTCCTCAAGGCCGAAAGCGCCCAGTTGCTTGAAATTAACGGAGAAAGCTTCAGGAAGGTGACGGGGCCTGCAACTTTCCTTCACCACGACACCTACCTCCTCTGCGACACCGCATACTGGAATATCGGCACCAACATCATAGATGCCATGGGGCACGTACGCATTATCCAAAACCGTACAACCCTTTCCAGCAACACCCTGCAGTATGTGGTGGACCAGGACCTTGCAAAGTTCCGCGGAGACCTTGTGCAGCTTGAAGACGAAGACAAGAACACCCTCCGCACCAAGTACCTGGACTACAACACCAAGGACTCCGTGGCGGTTTTCCAGGACGGCGGAGCCATGAGGGACAAGGACGGGCAGGTGATAGAGAGCCTCTACGGCACCTACGACTCCAAGGCCAAGCTCTTTGTCTTCAACGACCAGGTGAACATGTACATGGACACCACGTTTGTGAAAACGTCCCGCCTGGAGTACCGCTCAGACCTTTCCACGGCCTATTTCGGCTTCGGCACGGACATGTGGCAGGACGACAAGATGCTTAGCGCCGACGACGGCTGGTACAACCGCAAGGAAGAGCTCTTCATGTTCCGGAAAAAGGTGCATACGCTCACCAAGGAAAAGGAAACCTGGTCGGATTCGGCATACTACTACAGGGCCCTCAACAACGTGGAACTGCTTGGTAAGGTGGAAGTTATGGACACCGTCCAGAACATGTACATCCTTGCGGGTTTCCTGCAGTGGACGGATTCCCTGGAGCAGGCCACCCTCAAGCGGGATCCCGCAATAATGTCCGTGATTGAGGAGGAAGGCCAGAAGCCGGATTCCCTGTATCTTGGGGCCGATGTCCTTGTGTACCGCGCCTACAAGAAGTTCGAGATTCCGGAATCCTGGATCAAAGACTCTGAAAAGCGTCAGAAGGACCTCTCCGGAGACGCCATCATGGAGTACAGGCGCAAGGCGGCCGAAGCTGCCGCAAAAGCCGCTGCCGATGCCATGAAAGACGACCCCAACCGCCAGAATGCCGCCAAGAAGGGCAAGGGTGCTCCCGGCAAGCCCAGCGGGCCTGAGGCTTCGGGCGCTCCCGCTCCACCCCCTGCATCCGAGACCCCTGTCATCCCGAGCCCCCCCTCTGTCATCCCGAGCGAAGCCGAGGGATCTCCCGCCGACACCCTCACGGCGCCCGCAGACACATTGTCCGTACCCTCCGACTCTCTGGCAGCGCCCACAGATTCCCTGGCTGTACCTACCGACACCCTGTCCGTACCTACCGACACCCTGGCTGTACCTACCGACACCCTGGCTGTACCCACCGATTCCCTGGCTGTGCCCACCGACACGACCGCCGTCATTCCGGACTCTCCGTCCGACACCCTTGCAGTGCCGCAGGACACCCTTTCGGCCCCCAAGGACTCAACAAAGGTGGGCTTCATCTGGGGCACCAGGAACGTGAAGATGTTCCGCCGCAACATGCAGATGAGGGGAGACTCCCTGGCCTACAGCGACCTCGATTCCCTTGCAAGGATATACAAAGACCCCATTTTCTTCACCGACGGCAACCGCCAGTACGCCGCCGACAGCATTTACCTTGTGATCCGTAACAAGCGTGCCGAAAAAGCGCACCTGCTGTCCAATGCGTTCATAACCATCCAGGAAGATACCCTGAGTTATGACCAGGTGAGCGGCACGGAAATGGTGGCATACTTTGACTCTACGCAGGCCCTCACCCGCTTCGACGCCCTTGGAGGCGCCTCCAGCATCTTCTTCCTTGAAGAGAACGGGGCGCTTGCAACAGTCAACAAAGTGGACTCCAAGATGCTCTACGCCACGTTCACGGACGGCGAGATTGACCATATCTACTACTACGACAATCCAAAGAACGACGGCTATCCTTCCGTGCAACTTCCCTCGGGAGAGCGCACCCTCAAGGGATATCGTTGGGAGCCCGAAAAACGTCCGGATTCCCCGGAGGCCGTAACGTCGCTGAAGCCCAGAAAGAGCCAGCGCACCTCCTACCTGGCGCGGCCCCACACCACCTTCAAGCAGACCGACATCTACTTCCCCGGCCACATCAACAGGATATACCGCGACATAGCAATAAGGGATTCCCTTGAGGTGGTCCGCAGGCGCTTGAAGGATTCACTTTCGGCCGTCATGCCCATTGACTCGCTGGCGGTTGATTCCCTGGCGGTTGTAACTGATTCCACGGCGGTTGTGGCCGATTCCCTTGGCAAGGCTGCGGATACGCTGGCAACCGCCCTCCCCGACACCCTTTCGGCCGGGGCAGCAGATTCCCTCTCCACGGCTAAGCCGCTCTCGCCCAAGGAGCTGAAAGCAGCGGAGAAGGCCCGTAAAGCCGAAGAAAGGGCCAGGAAGAAGGCCGAACGGCAAAAGGCCCTTGAGGCCAAATGGGCCGAACAAGACCGCATATACGAAGAAAAACAGGCCGCCAAGGCGCAGAGAAAACTTGAGCGGGAACGCGCAAGGAAACTTAAGATGCTGCGTCGCCTGGAGAGAAAGTCCCTGAGGGAGCAGCGGCGCCTTGAAAGGTATATCGAGAGGGAGCGCGCAAAAGCGGCAAAGAAGAAAAACAAAAACAAATCTTAATAACATCATGAAAAAAACTGTTCTTGTATCCGGAGGCGCCGGATTTATCGGCAGCCATGTGACTGTAGAACTGCTGGAGGCAGGCTATGACGTAGTTGTGGCCGACAATTTCTCCAACTGCGACCGTACTTGCTTTGAAGGCGTAAAGAAGATTACCGGCCGCGAAGACCTTCCCCTGGAGGTGATGGATTTCTGCGACCTCAAGGCCGTAAAAGCACTTTTCGGCAAATATCATATTGACGCCGTCATCCACTTTGCCGCCTTCAAGGCCGTTGGAGAGTCCGTGGCAAAGCCCCTCATGTACTACAAGAACAATCTGGAAAGCTTCCTGAACGTGCTGGAAGTAGCCGGAGCACAGCCGGGCGGCTGCAATGTGCTGTTCTCTTCTTCGGCAACGGTATACGGAGAGCCCGACGTAGTCCCCGTAACGGAGAACACCCCCAGAAAGCCCGCAACCTCTCCTTACGGCAACACCAAGACCATGTGCGAGGATATCCTCCGGGACACCGTAAAAGCCTCCGATGGCGCCCTGAAGGGCATTCTTCTGCGCTACTTCAACCCTATCGGCGCACATCCTTCGGCCCTCATCGGTGAACTTCCCCGCGGAGTGCCCAACAACCTTGTTCCGTTCATCACCCAGACCGCAATCGGGAAGCGCGAGTGCCTTAACATCTTCGGCAACGACTACCCCACCCCGGACGGCACCTGCCAGAGGGACTACATTGACATTGTGGACCTTGCCCGCGCACACGTCTATGCCGTCACCCGCATGATGGAAGGAAAGATGAAGAAGGACTGCGAGGTGTTCAATGTGGGCACAGGACGCCCTGTGAGCGTGCTTGAGCTTGTCAATGCCTTTGAGAAGGTGAACGGCGTAAAGGTGCCGCACAAGTTCGCCCCCCGCCGCCCCGGCGACGTCACCGCAATTTGGGCCGACCCCACCCTTGCCAACGAGGAAATGGGCTGGAAGGCCACCCGCACCGTAGAGGAAACCCTGAAGGCCGCCTGGGCCTGGGAGTGCCATCTGGCTCAGCAGAAGGAGACCGGCTCCGATGACACCGGCAAAGCCACCTCCCTCAAGGACCAGATACTCCAGGCCGCAGACAAAGCCAACGAGGCCATCAGCGACGCCATTGACAAAGTAAAGGAATACAGCGCCCTGTCCCCGGAAGAGAAGAAAGCAAAGCAGGATGAGTGGAACAGCAAGCTCACCGAGGCCGCCGAAAAAGCATCCGACTCCGTTAAAGACATTGTGGACGACATCAAGGAAGGGGCCGACAAACTCTTCAAAGGAAAGAAAGACTAAACCTTCGGCAAAATGAAAAAGATACTTATTGCCCTTCTGGTCATCCCGCTTATCAGCGGGTGTTTCACCTCCATCGGCGGCGGAAAACGCGTCGTGTGCAAAGGTCCTGTGATACTCAAGAACCTTGACGAGGAGCTCCAGTTCCCTGATTTTGACAAGATTGTGCTCAACGGGCACGCAGACCTCAAGTATGTCCAGGAAAAGGACGGCTACGGCGTCCAGGTAGAGGCCAACGAGGAAGTTTTCGGCCTGCTGGATTTCCACGTCACTGACGGCACCCTCTATCTTGAGACCAAAGACAACGTACAGATTGTGGCCGAAGAGTTTGACATCTACGTTGGCTCTCCTGTCCTTTCCAGCGTTACGGTAAACGGTGCCGCCGATGCCACGATAATTGCCATCGAGCAGAATGAAGACCTGCAGATAGCCATCAACGGCGCCGGAGACTGCGAGTTGCAGAACATCTCCGTCCCCGGGCTCAGCGTCATGGTAAGCGGCGCCGCGGACATAGATGCAACCGGGCTTGATGTAGACAATCTCTACGTTGGCGTAAGCGGCACAGGTGATGTCGATCTCCAGGGCCGGGCCGATTATGTAAACCTTACCATAAGCGGCGTAGGAAGCGTTGACGCCACCAAGCTCACCTACGAAAAAATTGACATCAACAAAAGCGGAATCGCCACTGTCAAGACAAAATAACTGTTTTTTTTGGAGCAAGGTTACTTTTGGCCGGGTTTTTGGTTATAGTTAACGTGGAAATAAAAACGTGTAACTAAAAACCTAAGGCTATGAAGAAGGTTAGTGTATTCTTGCTTTCCATGGCGGTAGCCATGGCAGCCTGCTCCAAAGAGAGCATCATCAGTAACAGTGGAAGCACGGCTTCCTCAACACCTTCTACAGACACAGACTCGTTTGAAAACGACGAGGATGAGATCTCTGATACCAGTTTCGACCGCACAATCTCCATTGTGTGGAGCTCTTCCGGCGCCACCGTCACCGGTGATGCCAACGGCATTGTCTCCGTGAGCGGGGCCGATGTCACCGTTGACAACACCGGCACCACTGAAAAAGTGAAGTACGAGCTCTCCGGAAGCTCATCCAGCGGTTCCCTGAAACTGTATTCCAACAACAAGCAGGCCCTTGTCCTTAACGGCCTCACCCTCACCAACCCCAGCGGCGCGGCCATCAACAACCAGGGCAAAAAGCGCTGCTACGTGGTAGTGAGCGGCACAAACTCCCTTGCCGACGGCAGTTCCGCAGCCTATTCGGCAACCGGCGAGGAAGACCTCAAGGCCGTGTTCTTCTCTGAGGGTCAGCTCATCTTCTCCGGCAGTGGCTCCCTCACCGTCACGGCCGAAAACGCCCAGGGCAAGGCCGGAATCACCTCTGACGACTACGTGCGCGTGATGGGCACCCCCACCATAAAAATCACCGCCGGAAGCAGCGCGGGGCACGGTCTCCGTGGCAAAGACGCCGTTTCCATTGACGGCGGAACCATCGACATCACCGTTTCGGCCGCAATGAAAAAGGGCATCACCTCCGACTCCCTGGTAGTCTTCAACGGCGGCGCCACCACCGTAAAAGCCACCGGCGGCACTGCCTATGACTCCGAGGACTCCGACTACAAGGCTTCGGCAGGCATCAAGGCCGACCAAGTGTTCAAGATGAACGACGGCACCCTCACCGTCACCAACTCCGGCCAGGGCGGAAAAGGCATCACAGGAGACGCCGTGGCATACTTTAACGGCGGCACAGTGAGCGTCACCGTTACCGGCAGCAACTACGGCTCGTCGCCCGGAGGCGGCGGATTCGGCCCCAGGGCAACCACCACCACGGACAACTCAAAGAGCGCAAAGGCCATCAAGTTCGACGGCGACATCCACTTCAACGGCGGGACCGTAAATGCCTCGGCATCAAGCCATGAAGCTATTGAATCCAAAGGCGCCATGGACATCACCGGCGGTGCGGTTTACGGCTATTCCAAGGCCGATGACGGCATCAACTGCGCCGGGAACATGACCATAACTGGCGGCAGCGTGTGCGCATATTCCACCGGCAACGACGGCATGGACGCAAACGGCAACATCTACATCAAAGGCGGTTTTGTGTATGCGATTGGCACCACTTCCCCGGAAGTCGGCATTGACGCCAACTCCGAGGGCGGATACCAGATCTACCTCACGGGAGGAACTCTGGTTGCAATAGGCGGCATTGAAAACGGCGCATCCCTCTCCCAGAGCTGCTACAGCGCGTCTTCTTGGAACAAGAACACCTGGTATTCAATTACCGTGGACAGCACCACCCACGCGTTCAAGACCCCTTCAAGCGGCGGCAGCGGAATGGTAATATCCGGCGCATCCCAGCCTACCGTCCAAAGCGGCGTAACCACCAGCGGTGGCACCTCAATCTGGGACGGAATGGGCGTTCTTGACTGCAGCGCCAGCGGCGGATCCTCCGTAAGCCTTAGCAGCTACTCCGGCGGTGGCGGCATGGGTGGCGGCGGGAACCATGGCGGCGGCCCCGGCGGGCGTCCATGGTAGCAGTATTTAGTTTATTTTCATATATTTGTATCTATTATGAAAAGACTAATCATATTAGCGGCTGCAGCACTGCTGTTCATCCCGGGCGCCTATGCCCAGGAGGCCCCCAAAATCAACAAGAAAAACCTTGTCATCAAGGAGTGGAACACAGACCCCAAAGGCACCAGCAAGGTCCTGGACCACGTTACCACCTTTTCGGCCGAAGGAAAGAAGATTGAGGAGATTGAGTATAACTCCGACGGCCAGAAGTGGCGCAAGCGCTTTGAGTACGCTCCGGACGGCAAGCTATCCAAGGAACTTGTGTACGACAACCGCAACCGCCTCCAGACCTACAAGACCTTCGAGTGGAACGAGTTTTCCCGCAAGAAGGTCCAGTACACCTACAGCGCCAAGGGGAAACTCCTGAGCATAAAACAATACGAGTACATAGCCCAGGATGCCGGAAAATAGCGTCACAGAAGCCCTTGACAAGGCCATAGAAGCCCTTCGGCCCATCACCCTTGAGGAGATGGACGCAGTGAAGCTCCTTAACAGGACAGACACCAAGTACCTTACCAATGAGGCGGGGCTTGTGTCTGTCCTCAGGGATGCCGCGGCGGCCGGATACAGGGCTCTTGTGGTGGAAGGGAAGAAAGTGAGCCGATACACCTCCGTCTACTATGACACGGCGGGGCTCAGGATGTTCCTGGACCACCACAACAAGCGTCTTGTGCGCCAGAAAGTCCGTACGCGTACCTACGTGGAGTCCGGCCAGACCTTCCTGGAAATAAAGCGCAAGAACAACCACGGCCGCACCAAGAAAAAAAGGACGGAGATACCCCAGGCCGAACTTATGGACTTCAGGGCCGATGCCGCCGCCTGCGACTATTTGGCGGCCAAATCCTGGTTCACGGTGGACCAGCTGTCACCGGTCCTGGACACGCGTTTTAGGCGCATCACGCTGGTGAATCCCGCCAAAACGGAAAGGCTCACAATTGACATGTCCCTTTGCTTCACAAACTTCCGCACGGGCCACGAGACCAGCCTGCAGGATGCCGTGATCATTGAGCTGAAGCAGGACGGCCGCGCAGAGAGCCAGATGAAGGGCATCCTCCTGGAGCACCGGATAAAGCCCGTCCGCGTAAGCAAATACTGCATCGCGGAAACCCTCACGGACCCTTCGGCCAAAAGCGGCCGGTTCAAGGAGAAAGTGAGAAGGATTGAGAAAACCATCGGCAAAAAACTTGTAATTATATGATAGACAAACTATTCCGCTTTGTCCAGGAAGACCTCTCCGCCTTCGGGGACGTAGATGTCTCGGACGACATGCTCCTGGACGTCCAGACCATTACGGACGCCATGATGACAACCGCCCAGAAGATTGGGGAACTGGGCATCCGCTTTGCCCTGAACCTCCTTGTGTGCTGGATCCTGGTGCACTTCTTCTACTACAAAAAGAGCAGGAGGCGCGACTACTATTTCACGTTCATCGTGTTCTCTTCGGCCATGCTCACCCTTCTATACATAATGGGCAACGTGGAGGTTGGAGTTGGCCTTACACTGGGCCTCTTTGCCATTTTCGGGGTCATCCGCTACCGCACGGAAACCGTTCCCATCAGGGAAATGACCTACCTTTTCATAATCATCGCCCTGGCGGCGGTAAACGGCCTTGCGCCGCTGTATCACGTGGTGGACATAGCCACCGCCCCGCACTATGTCCTAAGTTGGGGAAATGTTGGAGTAATGGCGCTTGTGAACGCCCTCATGCTGCTTCTGGTGTGCGTGCTTGAGAGCGAGAGCCTTGTGAAGCACGTCACCACCAAGCTGGTGCAGTACGACAGGATAGACCTAATTGTTCCGGAAAAGAGGGAGGAGCTTGTGGAAGATCTTGAAAAGCGCCTCGGCGTGAAGGTGGAGAACGTGGAAATCGGCCACGTGGACTTCCTCAAGGATTCGGCAATGATAAAAGTGTATTACAGGCTGGGAAAGGGTGAGAGCAATTCCGTGAACACCGTAACCCGCGCAAAAGACTACGTAGGATGAAAAAGATTGTTTTAGCACTGGCACTGCTTATTCCCGCGGCAGCTTTCGGCCAGAGTTTTTCCACCGGCGGCCGCGCATCCGTTGGCGTTGACTACAAGATAAAGAAGGGCCTTCACATTGAGGCCGAAGAAGAGGTCCGTGCGGCCAGCTCTTTTGCGGGCCTTGGGAGCATCAGAACCACCCTTGGCGTAACTTACAAGCCGCTTTCCTTCCTGAAAGTGGGAGTGGGATACACCCTTATCAACCCCTACAAGATCAATAAGGAGCTCTCCGACGACAGCTATTACACCGGCTTCTGGGCACCAAGGCACAGGTTTATGGCCGATGTCACCGGAACGCTCAAGGCCGGACTGTTCAGCTTCTCGCTACGCGAACGCCTGCAGTTCACGCACAATGCCGACGACAACCTCAACGTATACCAGAGCACCCGCAACGCCCTAGCGCTCAAATCAAGGATCGGCGTAAAGTACAAAGGTTTCCGGTATGTGACTCCTTCGCTGTCCTTTGAAGCGCGTGCAGCCCTCAACGACCCCTGGGGCACGGTTTCCGGCAGCGCCCAGACCACGTCAAACTCAAAGAGGGAGTACTACGCCTACACCCATACAGGCTACACCCACGCCTACATCAACCGCCTGCGCCTTAACCTTGGCGCCGACATCGAGCCCAACAAGCACCACACCATTACCCAGTATGTGATGTTTGACTACCTCATGGACTACGAGATAGACACCAACGGCTCCTCCAAGTGGGCCGAAGACGGCGTGCGCCTGTTCACGGACGGCACCGGCTGGGTTTACAGCACCAATCTCATCTTTGGCCTGAAGTATATGTATAACTTCTAGCGGCCCGCGCTGGCGTATAAGTCGCTATCCTTCAACTATTTACGCAAAATCGGGTGCACCTGTAGGTGCACCCGACTATTTATAATCAGCTGATTTTCAGCAAATTATCAGCCAGAATTATTCTCCCAGGCCTTTCTTTACGGCGGCGCTGAGTTCGTCGTAGAGGGCGTCTGTCTTTTCAAACAGCTCCTTGCGGATGGCGGTGAAGCACACCTTGGGCTTTTCTGCGCCGGAGCTCTTCACAACCTTCTCACGGAGGTCATTGAAAAGGTCTACGGCCTTGTCTATTAGGCCCGCAATCTCGTCTGCATTCTTGCCGGGGTTCACGTTGAGGAACAGGGTGCAGTCGTCTACGAATGCGCCAATCACGTACTCGATGTCTTTCTTGATGTCTCTAAGATTCATATCTTTCTGAATTAATTCAGTTGCAAAGATAGTGATTTTTCTGCAAATATCGACAGGTTTTATGTCTCGCAAGTGATTTAAGCCTTTTACAAATTATCCCATTTACTACAATAAGGAGTGAGTATTTTTTGTGGAATCTGAAGTTCTGATGATACCTTGCGCCAGTCTTTAACTGCAGTGCGTACCTCCTCTATGATTTGGGCTGCTTCTTTCTGTTCAATCATATAGTTGCCTGAAGCCGATAGCAGGGCGTTGATGTCCGACTGCTCAGTGTACTGATCGATGAGCAGGCATTGGTGCAACTTGACTCCAGGGTTAATATCGTATGCCGGAGAGAGAGTCCAGCCCTTAGGGGTAAGCAGGAAACCGTGGTTGCGAAAATGGTCATCGGTGTTTCCGAAGAGCACGTTGAATGCAACCCTGCGATAAAGTTCCCTGAGGTTCCGCCCGACATCCACGCATCCCTGCAGGATGAAATCCACAATATCCAGATAGCCGTTACCCGTACTGCTGCCAGCTCCGTCATCCAGGCCAAGCAACGACATAGCAGAGGCGAAGTGTATTCGCCTGCCATCTGATGTTCTGTCGAAACGCTCGGATAGTAAAAGGTCTCGGTCTCTTGAAATCCTGATAGTACGGGTTTTAGCGACACTGATTCCTGCGGTAGCGGCCAAGCGATGAGAGAAATGCTCTATGAGTTCAGTATTCTCCAAGTCTTTCCTGGAGGGGATTTTTGCCACATAGAGTTTGCCATCGGCATCAATGATATTGGCTTTTGGCCTGGCGCCACCAAGTGATGATCCCGGGTCTATAAGTTGATCCAGCCAACGTCTCTCAGGCAATTCGTTACGTTCTTCGGCCAACTCTATCTCCTGGCAGGCTTCACACAGGGTGTGAAGGCTCTCAATGGGTGGAACAAGATATTTGGCTCCAGCATTTATGTAATCGTCGTTGTCTTCGCTCTTGTAGCGAATACCGCCCATTCTAGTGTAGTCCTCAATGCCTGTGAGGTAGTCATAGGCAGTGAGCATCCGCACGGGCCTTCGCTCCGACTGTGCCGTCAGGCGTTCCCTACGGTCCATAAGCAGACGCCCCCAACGGTCCGGAAAGGAATCTTTGACGAAGCCAAAAACGCTATCCGCACTGCGCGGATGCTGCAACGCGGGGGCGTTGACAAGATCGCCACTCAGCACTAGTCCACCGTGCCGCATCAGCCACTCACGCGAATACTCAAAGATAAAGTGATCTTTGCCACGGACGTGTTCGTAGCCTAAAGTGCCAATCTCTTGCGGGGACGCAAGGAAGTTGAAATCTGCGTAAACAGTTATTCTTTTCATTTCCTCAGCAATTCAGCATCTTGAAGTTGGTGGCCAAGTGCATCGTCGGCAGCCAGCAGCGAGATGTCTTTCTCCAGATTCAAAGCAAAGAGGACACGTGCATAGATACCCATCGCCACTCTGGGGTCACCGTGTTCCACCTTGGAGACAGTCAGCCGTGTCACCGTTGCCCTGTCTGCTATATCCTGCATAGAGAGATGCCTGCGCTTACGTGCCAGCATAATCTGCTCACCCATAAGCTGCAACTGCTGCGTCAAAACCCTAGGCATCATCTTTCCAAATGTATCCTTGCTCATATTTGTAATTTATCGTATGCAAAAATAGCAATTTTTGTTTAGTATAACAAACAATTCAGGATAATTTCCGAAAAAAAAGACGGCATCGGGAAGCACCTTTACCTATCTTTAAAAGAATTGTCCGTTAGGTTTAAAGGAATTGTACCAGTGCCGATGGAGATGCTGTAGTACCTTTAACGCATAATATGGATATTATTTAAATAAAACCAATATGAAAAAAGCGTATTTATTTTTGCTTCTGGCGGGCGTAATGTTTGCCTGCACAGCCCCCGTCCAGCCCGACCAAAAGCCGGACAAGCAGGATGAACAGAATCCGGGAGATGACACAAACCCTGGAGACGATACAAACCCCGGAGATGACACAAATCCCGGAGATGACACAAATCCTGGCGAAGGCAACAATCCGGATTTCTCTCCGGAGCCCTGGTACGAAACCAACTACTGGGAGCGTACAGACCGCGAGAAAATGGGCCTCAGGGGTCCTGTGAAGAGTTGGGTGGGCGTAAACTGGAGTTATCCTACCATTTATGAATTCGACCGTGAGGGCCATCTGATTTCAGAGAGAAGCACCGGCAATGAAAAATGGGATCAACTTACCATTTACACTTATGACGAAAAGGGGCGGCTCATCAAATCTGAAATGTGCCATCACGTAGGAAAGGATGAGAATGAACTGCCGGATTACAATCCTGCCAACAACCCCGATTATGAGTGGGCCGGCCGTGAGGTTTATGAATTTGAATATAACAACCCTGGGAAATATGTACTTGTGAGTCCTGATATTAATGGCTTCCGTAGCCGTGGTTTCTGCTCCCAGGGAGACCCTCGCGAAAGTATTTCTCCTATCGTCAAGGATTTATCGGCCATCAAATACTACCATATCAATTACGCCTACGAATCAATCGGCCACATTGACACAGACTATATCTTTGAAGGAGACATTATGTCCGTATATTCCCACTCCTACGAACGTGAGGTGGTAACAGACTGGATTATTGACGAATACACCCTGTATGATGACTACGGTAATATCATAGGCGGCGGCTATTCCGGAAAACACGAAGGCGATATCATTCCCGAGACTGAAAATGAATATACTCTCACAGGCTGCGTCTATAAGAATAATTACCCTTATTCCTTTATGGATGAGCGCTTTGGAGGTGTAACTTCAGTTACCTGGGCCGAAAACGGTATGCCCCTAAAGATTGAAGGAACTGACGGCACTACGGAATACTATCCCGGCAAGCGCCACATCAATATCAAGAAATGGACTTGTGCCCCCGGCAAGCCCGCAGACCTCCTTCTGGGTTTCTCTTACTGGTATGAATATACTATAGATGAGAATGAAGATTATGCCGGTTATCACGAAAGCCTGATGGCGGACGACAGCCGTATCCGCGAATTCAAATGGTACGACTATGTCTATGACAGTTATGGCAACTGGACGCAGTATACGTATGACCAAGAGGCTGTTTTCGCCGCAGGTACAGACGAAAAGGGCACATACACCATCAAGCGACAGATAGAATACTACTAAATTCCACTTCTGGCGGGAATTGCGTATCTTTGCCTTGATGAAGTACCTGGGAGCCATAGTATCGGCCCTAATCATTGCGTCCTGCATCCAGGAGACACCTCCGGGGCAGGCGCTTGGAGAGGCTGACGGCGTGCCGCTTTACAAGATGACAGTAGAGCGGCTGCCGGATCTTCCAAAGCCCCGGGGCGGGCAGCACACGATGCTCCTTGGAGATGAACTGACGGTCCTTGGCGGCATCACGGACGGCTTTGTACTGGAGCCCACCATTTGTTATCTTAAGGACGGCGCCTGGCACCAGGTCCCTATGAAATACCCCCACCACTACGGCTTCACTACCCTCCTTCCGGACGGCAGCGTGATGCTTGGAGGCGGCTGCTCGGAGAACTTCGGCATAGGCCAGAGTTGGGGCGTTGAGACATATAACCCCTCAACACATACCTGCAAGGCCGTAGGGATTATGGACCGGAAAAGGGCTGGGGCATCGGCCTCAGTCTTATCTGACGGGCGGGTTGTCATTTCCGGCAACTGGTATGCCGATGACGCTATCGGCCTGTATGAACCTGGCAAGGGCTTCTCATTTGTAAAGGAGCCGGCCGTTCAGCGCGCTTATCCACACATCCTTCCCATCTCGCCGGACAACGCCCTTATCTTCAGTTCAGAAGACACCCACGGCAACTTTATGCAGGACCTCGTGGACCAGTTAAGCGGAGAACCCTTCACGGAACCGCTGCTGAAAGAGTGGAACATC
>OCTW011555777.1_pt1 | contig 20587 bp, 19 predicted proteins | sample 1539671 | NCBI WGS metagenome assembly OCTW01 (sample SAMN02144230, study PRJEB22623) | gut metagenome | biome: sheep rumen | host: Ovis aries | place: New Zealand
CCCGCCGCGCCCGCGCCCGCCCAGCCGGCGCCCCCCAAGAAAGGCTCCCTCCTCTCTGGCTCCATCAGCATCCACGCCGCACCGGTGCAGCAGAAGGAAAAGCCCACCCTGCCCACCGACGTGAAACCCCTCACGCAGGAGGCGCTGGAAGACTACTGGAAGCAGACCGCCGACACCCTCGGCCTCGCCGAGCTCATGTCAGGAGCCACCGTCCGCCTCGGCGAGAAGACGGGCGTCTTCGAAATCGACGCCCAGAACACTTGGTTCCACGACGACTTCAAACAGCACAAATACGACGTGCTCGGCCAGATGCGCGCCCTCTCCGGCATGCCGATGCTGGACTGCAAGGTGAATCCCAAATTCGTGGAGAGCGAGGAACTTACCTACTCGCCCGACAAGAAATACAACGCCATGCTCGAACGCAACCGCGACCTCATGGCCCTCAGACGTTTGTTCCCAAATATCGACTACTGATGACGTTCACGTTCTACAAGTTTGACGGGGCCGGCAACGACTTTGTCATGGTCGACAACCGGAGCCTGCTCTGGCAACCCGCTGTCGACGAAGTCGCCCGCATCTGCCACCGCCGCTTCGGTGTCGGCGCCGACGGCCTCATCACCCTCGACCGCGGTGCCGACGGTTACGATTTCGCCATGAACTACTACAACAGCGACGGCCGCCTGGGCTCCATGTGCGGCAACGGGGGGCGCTGCATCGCCGCCTTCGCCCACATGCTCGGCCTCGGTATGGAGCTGAACTTCACGGGCTTCGATGGGCCGCACCGCGCCTCGGTGCTCAGCTGGGACGGCCGCGCCGGCGTCGTCGACCTCGGCATGCGCGAGGTGTCGAAACAGGGCGTCGCGGCCGTGGAGGGCGGATGGTTCCTCGACACCGGCTCGCCCCATTTCGTGCTGCCCGTGGCGGACCTCGACGACTACGACGTCGTGGGGCAGGGGAGACGTCTGCGCCAGCGCGCCGACCTCTTCCCCCAAGGCGCCAACATCGACTTCGTGGAGCGGCGCCCGGACGGCCGCCTCGCCATCCGCACCTACGAGCGCGGCGTCGAGGACGAGACCTGGGCCTGCGGCACCGGCGTCACCGCCGCGGCCCTGGCCACCGGCTCCTCCGGCATCGTGGCACGCGGCGGCAGCTTCGAAGTGCGTTACACCGACGCACCCGCATCCTACAGCGACATCCACCTCATCGGCCCCGTCTCCCTCGACTTCGAAGGCCTCTGGACCACCAAATAACTTAACACTTACCACTTACCACTTACCACCCCCCCATGGACCTCTTCTCAGCGATAGACACCGAACCTGTCCGCCAGCGTATGGAGCAGTTGGGCGCCGAGCTCGACCGGCTCAACTACGAATATTATATGAACGACCGCTCCCTGGTCAGCGACCAGCAGTTCGACGCCATGATGCGCGAGTTGCAGGACCTCGAGCGTCAGTATCCCGAATTGGCCAGCCCACTCAGCCCCACCAAGCGTGTCGGCGGCGAGGTCAACAAGAGCTTCCGCCAGGTCCAGCACCGCTTCCCCATGCTCTCGCTCGGCAACACCTACAGCATCGAGGAAATCGAGGACTTCGAGGCACGCACCCGCCGCATCCTCAATTCCCAATTCTCAATCCTCAATTCCCAATTCTCCTACACCTGCGAGCTCAAATACGACGGCGTGGCCATCGGCCTCACCTACCGCCACGGACACCTCGTGCAGGCCGTCACGCGCGGCAACGGCACCGTCGGCGACGACATCACCGCCAACGCCAAGACCATCCCCACTATCCCGCTCCGCCTGCGCGGCGACTACCCCGACGACTTCGAGGCCCGCGGCGAGGTGGTCTACCCCTTCGAGGCCTTCAACGCCTTCAACGAGCAGCGCCAGGCCGAGGGCCTCGACCCCTTCGCCAATCCGCGCAACGCCGCCAGCGGAAGCCTCAAGCTGCAGGACTCAGCCGAGTGCGCCAAGCGCAAGCTCCTCTTCTGCATGTACTTCATGATGGCGCCCGACGGCGTATCCCTGCCCGACACCCACTACGGCCGCCTCCAGGCCGCCAGTCAGATGGGCTTCAAGGTGCAGCCCTACATACGCGAATGCCACGACATCGGCGAGATAAAAGCCTTCATCGACTACTGGGACCGCGCTCGCTGGGACCTTCCCTTCGGCATCGACGGCATCGTCATCAAGGTCAACCAGACCGCCCTGTGGGACCGGCTGGGTCTCACCGCCAAGTCGCCCCGTTGGGCCATAGCCTACAAGTTCAAGGCGGAGCGCGTCTCCACGCCGCTCGAGAGCATCTCCTACCAGGTGGGCCGCACGGGCATAGTGACCCCCGTGGCCAACCTTCGCCCCGTGAGCCTCGGCGGCACCGTGGTCAAGCGCGCCACGCTCGTCAACGCCGACTTCATCTCCGACATGGGAATTTGCGTCGGCGACAGCCTGCTCGTGGAGAAAGGCGGCGAGATCATTCCCAAGGTGGTCGGCGTGGACATGGAGAAACGCCAACCAGGGGCGATGCCGGTGCAGTATGTGGTGCGGTGTCCGGAGTGCGGCACACCGCTGGTGCGCGAAGAGGGCGAGGCGGGCTCCTACTGCCCCAACGCCGACGGCTGCCACCCGCAGATAATAGGACGGCTGGAGCACTTCGTGTCGCGCCGCGCCATGAACATCGACACCCTGGGCCCCGAGCGCCTCGAGCTGCTCTACTCGGCCGGCCTGGTCCGCAACGTGGCCGACATCTACGACCTGCGGCGCGACCAGCTTGTGGGGCTCGGCACCGACGCCACCATCCAGGACCGCGGCGCCGACAACCTGCTCGCGGCCATCGCCGACTCGCGCCAGGTGCCCTTCGAGCGGGTGCTCTTCGCCCTCGGCATACGCTATGTCGGCGAGGTGGGCGCCAAGAAGCTGGCCCGGCATTTCGGGAGCATGGACGCCCTCATGGCCGCCACCGAGGAGGAGCTGGCGCAGGTGGACGACGTGGGGACCGTCACGGCCCATGCCGTCTGCCAGTGGTTCGCCGACGCGGAGCACCGCGCCGTGGTGGAGCGCCTCCGCGCCGCGGGGCTGCAGATGCAGTCGGCCGACAGCGCGCAGGACAGCCTCCTGCAGGGGCTGACCATCGTGGTGAGCGGCACCTTCGAGCGCTTCTCGCGCGACGAAATCAAAGCCGACATCGAGAGCCATGGCGGCAAGGCCACCGGCTCGGTCACCTCGAAGACCTCCTACCTGCTGGCCGGAGAAAAGACGGGCCCCGAAAAGATGAAGAAAGCCGCCAAGCTCGGCATACCGGTCATCACGGAGGCCGACTACCTCGCGATGACGCAAAAGGCAGACGCATGAGGACAGTACGCTGGATGGCGGTGGTTGTGGCGCTGGCGACCGGCACCGGTGTGCTGAACGCCCAGGGAACGCGGCTCGACGTGACCGCCACAGGCGGATACATGATGCCCAACAACTTCAACATGGCGGAGTACAACCGCTGGGGGGCCGGAGTGGAGGTCTCGTGGTGGCAGCGCACATCCGGCAGCGAGCCCTGGAAGGCGCTCCGCCGCTATCCCTCGTTCGGCGTGGCGGCGTCGTTCCTCTACATTCCTGAGGGCACCGCCGGCCACCGGTTCGGCCTGGCCGCCGGCCTGCGCGCCCCGATGTGGCGCCGTATGGAGTACTACCTGATGCTCGGCCTCTCGACCTACACCAAGCCCTACTGCCTCACGCACGACCCGGAGAACATCTTCATCGGCCCGTGGGTGAGCTGCCTGATAGATATCGGACTGCAGTGCAACATCACGCGCCGCCTCTCGATGAAGGTCTCGCTCGTGCACACCAGCAACGGAAACCTGTACCGCCCCAACAAGGGGCTCAACTACCTGCAGGGCGGGCTCACCTATGCCGTCGTGGCCGACGAGGGGAGTGCCGGCGCAGAGCCGGGCCGGCGCCCCGCCGTCGCGGTCGGCACGCGCAACGAGGTCGCCGTCACCGCCTCGCACGGCCTGGTGATGAGCCGCCACCTGATGCAGGACGGCTACTACCCGTGCTACGACCTCTCGGCCGCCTTCCTGCACTACGTCTCGCCGGTGCTGGCCGTGGGCGGCGGGGTGGACCTGTGGTACAACTTCAGCCACACGTGGCAGCTGCCGCGCTACAAAGACCGCTACCCCTTGCCGCTCTACGCGGGGCTCCAGGCCGTGAGCGAGGCCTTCTGGGGGCCGGTCAGCCTGAGGGTGGGGGTGGGCTTCATACCCCTCACCTCGTCGCGCGTCGGCATGCGGCTCTACGAGAGGGTGGGGGCCTACTACAGCCTGGGGCACACCTACTTCGGCGTGGGGCTCAACGCCCGGGCCGGCATGATAGAATTTGTGGAGTGGAGCGTGGGCTACCGCATACCGGTCTGACCGGCAGCATAAGATACAAGAAGAGGCCGGGTCTCATGACTCGGCCTCTTTCAGTTTCTGCTCGACCTGTGCCCGCTTCCACGGGGCGGAGAGGTCGAAGATTTCCTCTATGGGGTGGCTCAGCTTCTCGACCAGCAGGTGGGTGTTGTCCTGGTGGTCTATCTTCTCCAGCTCGAGCGAGACCTGCTGCCAGTCGTGCTGGGAGTAGAGCAGGGGGACGAAGTCCATCAGGTCGAAGCTTTTGAGCACCATGTTGTCGATGCCTTCGGTCTCGATGCGGGAGTGGGCGCGAGCCAGTTTTATCTCGCCCACCTCCTGCAGCACCTGCTGGTATTTCTCGTAGAGGACGTATTCGTTCAGGAGGAAGGCCACGACGGCGTCGGAGAGTTTGTTCCACAGCGATGTGGGCAGGGGTCGGGCCACGAAGCGGCCTATCATGAAGCTGCCCGCGGTGAGGCCCGAGATGGCGTGGGAGGTGCAGTGGCGGTGGACACGCTGGAAGAAGTCCACCTTGTTCTCGGTGAACAGCAGGTTGAAGAGGCGGCTCTGGTCGTTGTGGTCGCCCATGCGGCTTTGGAGCACCCCCTTCACGTAGTCGTCGGGGCGGGTGTCGTACCAGGTGTTCACTATTTCGGACGCCTGGCGCGGCTTGTCGTGCATGTCGAGCCGGATGAGGCGTGCCAGCTTGTTGATGTCGGTGATATGGGCCACCTGCTGCGAGCCTATGATGCTCTGGTACTGCAGGTAGGCTTTCTTCATCTCTTCGAAGAAGGTGCGCTCTTCGTCGCTCAGCTCGACGGCTATGCCCTGTAGGTACTTGGTGAAGCGAGCGGGGCGGAAGTCGGCCTGGCCTTTGTAGAGGCTCTGGCGGCGCGAGCTGACGGTGACGGTGTCGCCTTCGGCGATGGAGAGGCCTTCGGCGTTGACGATGGTCTTGCCCACGATGCGGATGCCGTAGCTCTGGAGGTCCATGAAGGCGGGTATGCCGTAGCCGCGACAGGCCGTCACCACGTGTATGGCGGCGGGCATCATGGAGAGGATGGCGTCGACCTCGTTCAGGGTGATGGTGTCTTCGGGCACGAAGTGCTGCTGGCAGAGGCACACGTTGAAGCCCTTGGCTTTCAGCTCGCGGGCGTGGCCGATGCTGAAGCAGAGGCGGGCCGAGATGGCGGTGCGGGGAAGCACCGAGAGGCCGTGGCCGAAGAAGCGGAGCTTGCTCAGCGAGCTGTCGTCGATGGAGGCGGAGATGATCTGGCGGAGGTGGTAGGGCTTGATGAGGTCCATCACGTCGGTGTCGTCCACGAAGCCCTGGTTGCGGAGGTCGATGGCCGAGACGAGGGCCGCGCGCCCGGTCATCTCGGAGGCGTTCAGCTGGAGGACCGAGAAGAGGCTCAGCTGGTGGGGGCGGCTTTCGACGGCGAATTCGATGGTGACGGGGGTGCGGTAGCGGCACTCGAGTTTCTTCAGCAGGGGGTCGAAGTGGTAGACGGCCGGAAACTGGGAGCGGATTTCGTTGCGGTCGCGGTAGGCGAGGTCTTCGGTGGTGACGTCGCCGGTCATGATTTCCTCGCCGAAGATGTTGCGGTAGCTCTCGACCTGCTTGCCGGTGCCGGTGCGGGAGTGGCGGCTGTAGAGGACGCCGGGGTAGCTCTCGTTGTTGCCGATGGTCCACACCATGCGCTGCAGGATGAGGCTCGGGAAGGCCTGTTTGCCCTGCATGAAGGTGAGGATGAGGTCGGAGTTGTTGATGTAGAAGTCGCGCACGTGCTGTGTGAGGCGTAGGGCCTGATAGTGGGCGTCGGTGGTGAGGCGGGGGTCGATGCTGTTGATGCGCTCTTCGAGTTCGGCGATGCGGAGTTGCTGTTCGCCGGTGCTGAGGCTGATGTCGGCGCGCTGGTAGCGGTGTTCGATGCCGAGCATTTCGGCTATGGTGTGCAGGGTGCTGAGGTAGACGCGGTTGGCCATGGCGTCGGCGTGCATCTGGCGCAGGGCTTCGTAGGCGGTGCGTGTGACGCCGATGTTGAGGAGGGTGGGCATGAGGCCGGGTATGTACTGCGGCATGGCGCAGCGGATGGCGAAGACGAGGGGGTTGTGCTTGTCGCCGAGGCGGCAGGCGGTCATGATCTCCAGGTCGCGGATGGCGTCGGCGAGGATGCCGGGTGTGAGGTCGGGCTTGTTGAAGGCTTTGGCGGTGACGATGCAGAAGTCGGGCACGGGGTAGCTGTTGCGCGTGAGGTCCATCAGCATGCGCCCTTTGTAGCTTATGCCTTCGTCGGTGAAGTCGCCCGGGGTAAGGGTGGTGATGAGGTATTCGCTGTCGGTGAGGGGGTGTGACTCGACATAGCGGCGGCACTCGTCGCGGAAGGCTTCGCGCATGGCGCGGAGCTCGGGCGGCGTGGCGCTGTCGGCCTGCTCGTCGAGCAGCATTTCGAGGTAGTGGCGGCGGCTGGCGCCGGAGAGTTTCAGCATGCGGTACATGTCGTACCACCGCGGCGGGAACTCGTGGGCCGTATCGCCCTCTTCGCCTTCAAGGCGGTAGATGACGGTGCCTGGTTTGTTGCCCTCCAGGCGGTTGGAGGGGTCTTCGCTGTCATGGTTGAAAATCTCTGGGCCCTCGTTGGCGTAGAGACAGACCATGAAGAAGTTGGGGTAGCTCGCGCGGATGCGGAACGACGATACCTTCGTCATGCTAACGGCGTGTTTGAGGGGCCGCTTCGGGGGCGGAGGCGAGGTCGTTGTTCGAGGCGTTCATGATGGCGTCGAACATTTCCTCGGGGCTCATGCCGATGTAGGGGAGGCTCTTGCGGGCGTCGTCGGCCAGGTAGTGGTCGGGATAGTTGTCGGCGAAGTAGGCGTAGGTCTCGCGGGCTTTGTCGTACATGGCGGCGGTCTCGTAGGCGTAGCCTTTCAGGAACCAGCAGCCGGCGACGTCTTCGAAGCCGGGGTAGAGGGTGATGACGCTGTCGAGCAGGAGGATGGCCTGGTCGGCCTGGCCGATGCCGATGCAGAGGTCGGCGGCGCGCTGCATGTAGACGGGCGCAAGGCTGTCGTCGGGGAAGTGGGCCGCGTACTGACGGTAGAGGGCCACGAGGTCGGTGGCCGCGCTGTCGGTGGCGGCGATGTCCATCATCGACAGGGACTCTTCGCTTTCTTCGATGCGCTGGATCTCTTTGTCGCGGTTGGGGCCGCAGGCCGCGAGCATGGCGACGCTGAGGATGAGCAAAAAGGCACGTTTCATTGCTTTTTATCTTTTGTTGTTGGGTTTCATACGGTAGCGTGTGCGCACGTGGCCGGCCGCGATTTCGTTGAGTCGGCGTTTCAGCATGGTGCGGCGGAGGCTGCTGAGGCGGTCGGTGAAGACTTTGCCGTCGAGGTGGTCGACTTCGTGCTGGACGACGCGGGCGTAGAGGCCGGTGGCGTCGTCGGTGTGCTCCTGCCAGTTCTCGTCCCAGTAGTGGACCTTGACGGTGGTGGGGCGCAGCACGTCCTCGTGGATGTCGGGCACCGAGAGGCACCCTTCGTTGAAGTAGTCTTTCTTGTCGCCGAATTCCAGTATTTCGGGGTTCACGAGCGTGTGCTGCTCGGTGGGTTCGCCGTAGGAGTCGGTCTTCTCGTCGTAGGGGCGGAAGCCGATGACGACGACGCGTATCGAGAGGTCGACCTGCGGGGCAGCCAGGCCGACGCCGTCGGCGGCATACATGGTCTCGTACATGTCCGACACCAGGGTTTTCAGGTCGGGGTAGTCTTTCGTGATGGGCTGCGCCACCTTGCGCAGGGTCGGGTGGCCGTAGCCGACTATTGGTAATATCATCGTGTGTTTGTGTTTGTTGTGACTGTCTTCTCTTTGTCGGGACGCTGACTGGGGCCGGTGGGTCAAACGCTTCGCATGTAATCTTGTAGCATTATGGTGGCCGCGATGCGGTCTATCGTCCCTTTGTCGCGGCGGTCTTTCTTTTTCATGCCGCTGTCTATCATGGTGCGGAAGGCTATCTTCGAGGTGAAGCGCTCGTCGACGCGAGCCACCTCCTTGTCGGGGAACAGCTGGCGCAGCCGCGCCACGAAGGGCTCTATCAGCGATGCCGACTCGGCCGGTGTTCCGTCCAGGTGTTTGGCCTCGCCCACCACGAAGACATCCACCGCCTCGCGACCGCAGTAGTCCTTGAGGTACTGCTCGATAGACGGTGTGTCCACAGTAGCCAGCGCGGTGGCTATGATGCGCTGGGGGTCTGACACCGCCAGTCCCGTGCGCACGCGTCCGTAGTCAATAGCCATTATGCGTCCCATACCTTCCTAAACTGAAAATTGAAAACTGAAAGTTGAAAATCATAAGGCTTGTTACCCGGTACTGAATTTTCAATTTTCAATTTTCAATTCCCTTTGTGGCCCCTCTCGGGCTCGAACCAAGGACCCGCTGATTATGAGTCAGCTGCTCTAACCGACTGAGCTAAGGGGCCGATTTGCGACTGCCGGATGCTTTGTCTCGTACACTCTGTGTTGTTTTACAGTGATTTCAGCATCCTAACTCTCGTCGAAACCGGATGCAAAGTTACAACATATTTCCGATATGGCAAAACTTTTTTTCAAAAAATTGTCATCCTTGGAGTTTGAAATGATGCAATATGCTGTGTTCCTGTGGTTGTTCTGTTGGCGGGGAGACGAATGGTCGGAGAACCCAAGAGTCGAAAAGACCGGGTGGAGGGGTAGAGAGGGGGTAGAGGGGGTGTAGAGCCGGAATATTGACAGAATATAGGTAGAGTATAGGTAGGATATTTTTTGACGTAACGCTGCATTTTGGAATTGCTGCTTGACAAGGAATACATTTTTAGATAAAAATAATCTGCCGAATGTGCCTATGTTCAAAAAAAGATGTATCTTTGCAGGACAAAATATAAAGTAAAAACCTTATAAAAAACAGACTATCATGAATATAGATTGGCAAAACCTTCCGTTTGGTTATGTAAAAACGGACTACAACGTGCGCTGCTGGTTCCGCAATGGCCAGTGGGGTGAAATCGAGACCTCCTCGTCCGAGCATATCGAGATGCACATGGCTGCCTCCAGCCTGCACTATGGCCAGGAAGCCTTCGAGGGCTTGAAAGCCTATCGCTGCAAAGACGGCAAGATCCGTATCTTCCGTCCCGAAGCCAACGCCGAGCGTCTTCAGAGCACCTGCCGCGGCATTATGATGCCCGAGCTGCCCACTGAGAAGTTCGTCGAGATGTGCAAGCGTGTTATCAAGCTGAACGAGAAGTTCATCCCGCCTTATGGCACCGGCGCCAGCCTCTACCTGCGTCCGCTGCTGATCGGTACCGGTATCACCGTGGGTGTGAAGCCCGCCGACGAGTACCTCTTCCTCATCTTTGTCACCCCCGTTGGACCTTACTTCAAGGGCGGTTTCAAAGCCAACCCCTATGTCATCACCCGCAAGTATGACCGTTCCGCCCCCCTCGGCACGGGTATCTACAAAGTGGGCGGCAACTATGCTGCCTCGCTCCGCGCGCACGTCGAAGCCTGCCACGGTGGCCAGTATGCCTGTGAGTTCTATCTCGACGCCAAGGAGAAGAAGTATGTCGACGAAGCCGGCGCTGCCAACTTCTTCGGCATCAAGGACGGTGTCTATGTCACCCCGAAGAGCACGTCCATCCTGCCCTCCATTACCAACAAGAGCCTCATGCAGCTCGCCGAGGATATGGGCATGAAGGTCGAGCGTCGTCCCATCGCCGTCGAAGAGCTTGCCTCGTTCCAGGAAGCCGGTGCCTGCGGCACTGCCGCTGTCATCAGCCCCATCGAGCGCCTCGACGACCCCGAGACCGGCAAGAGCTACGTCTTCGGCAAGGAGCCCGGCCCCGTCAGCACCAAGCTCTACAATGCCCTCCGCGCCATCCAGCTTGGCGAAGCCGAGGACAAGCACGGCTGGAACACCGTCATGGACTAAGAACGCAATGCTTCGAGACTGCAGTTCGACAAGTAATAGGAAAAACCGCTCAGCTGAGCGGTTTTTTTTTATACAGCGTGTAAGATTTTGGCTGTTTTTTACGTCGTATATATAGTGTATGGGCAGACCAGTCAAGAAAAGCTACGCCGACTACGAGGCATTTATGTTGCGGCACCGCACCACGGTGTGGCGTACCTGCAGCCGCTTTGCCCACAACGACAAGGAGCGCGCCCGCGATCTTGTGCAGGAGGTCTATCTGGCCCTCTGGCTCCGTTTCGACCAGCTTGGGACCGGAGCCAACCAATGGCAGCAGCGGGTCTGGGCCTGGCGCACCACGCGGTCGGTGCTGGTCGACCTCTACCGCAAGCACGAGCCTGAGACTGTGCCGCTCGACGCCATCCGCGACCTGCCCGACCTCCCGGCCTCGGCCGAGATGGCCGAACTCGTCGACGACCTGATGGCCCGGCTCGGCGACGAGGAGCGCCGTCTGCTGCAAATGCGCCTCGACGGCTACGACGCAGTCGAGATGGCGCAAGCGCTGGGTATCGAGCGCAATGCTGTGTATCAACGTGTAAACCGAATCATTAAAAAACTGAGGAAAGAATATGGAAGATGACATGAAGCGACAGTTGGATGCCATAATCGACGGCTACGACGAGTGGTTCGAACGCCGCCGGCGCCGTCGGACCAATGTCTTGCGGTCGGCAACCCTGATAGTGGCGGTGGCGCTCTGCGTCGGTTCGGCGGCATGGCTTATGCCGCAGCGCAGCGACACGTATGTGACAGGTAGCCTCAGCTGCTGCACCGCCGAAGCCTGCAATTATGTCAATGTTACGTTGGCAAGCCTATGAAAAAGTGGATTATAACCTTTGTGCTTTTGACGGCATTTGGGGTGGGGGGAGTCGCTGTGTGGCGCTACGTGCTCCCGTTGCGTCAGGTCGGCGACCTCTACCGACGCTATGAGCATGCCGACGGCATCGACGCCAGCTATATCCACAACTTCCCCGTCAACGACACCCTGCTGCTCGATGTCACCCTGCTCGAGGCCACCACCGACAGCGCCTTCCGGCGGCTGCTGGATGATCTCGCCATCCCGGAAAATGTGCAGACTGTCTATGATAATAATGAAGAGCGCGTTTTCTACAAAACGATTGCCAAAGGCGAGAATCCGAAAGCCGGGCACGACCCTGCGCAGGCTGACCTCGTCGCCGTCTCCATTCTCAGTCGCACAGCCACGGTGTTCCATGTCGCCAGTGTCGGCCAGCTGCAGGCAGTGTTGCGCCATAACTACGACAAATCAACAGAAGCCATAGAATAATAAATAAAAATCAATCAACAACAATGAAAGACACAAAAGTATTCGCAATCCTATTGGTGATTTGCCTTACTGCTGCTCCGAAGCTGGCGGCGGCTTACGATTTCAGTTCCGTGTGCAGCACGGGACAGACACTCTACTACAACTACGGCGGTGGGGTGAACGGTGTGACTGTCACCTATCCCGGCACCACTGCCGATTCGCCATGGAACGGTTACACAAGACCTACAGGCACGCTGATTATCCCCTCTACCGTTGTCCACGACGGGGTTACGTACAATGTTGTTGCCATTGGGGACTACGCCTTCTACAACTGCAGTTCCATTACTATGCTGACCATACCGAACACGGTGACCCAGATAGGGCAGGAATCGTTTTATCAGTGCCAGGGGATAGTGTGGCTGACGTTGCCCGACAGTCTGCTGCTCATGGGCAGCAAGGCCTTCTTGCGTTGCACGAGCCTGCTGTCGGTCACACTGCCCAATAGCTTGATAGCAGTGCCCAACGAGGCTTTCGAATATTGCAGTGCCATTACCTCGCTGACAGTGGGCAGCGGTGTGGCCTCGTTCGGCAGTCACGCATTCCATGGATGCACAGGTCTCACCTCCATCACATGCTATCGAAGCGTAGCTCCTGCGCTGGGCAGCTATGCAATGCAGTCTATCCCCTCGTCGGTGGTGGTAACTGTTCCTTGCGGCAGTATGGCATCATATCAGGCAGCGTGGAGCACCTTCAGCAACATCGTCGAGATGGATGGCGCATCGTTCTCGGCCACCTCATCCGATGACAATATCGGGGTTGTGAATATCCTTACGCAGCCTACGTGTGCCGCCCCGGTGGCGGTGGTCGAGGCTGTGGCGGGAGCCGGTTATCGTTTCGACCATTGGAGCGACGGGAACACCCTCAACCCACGGACGGTGACGGTTGCAACGGACACTTCGCTGGTGGCGTTCTTTGTGCAGGACGATCAGCGCGACACCGTGTATGTCCACGACACCGTGTATGTCCATGATACCGTGTATATCCACGACACTGTCATTGTCGGCGTCGAAAGCGTGGACGCTCTGGATGCGAAAATATACTCCTCCAATGGGCAGATTATTGTCGACGGTGCTGCCCGGAACGAGGTGACGCTGTTCGATATGAGCGGCCGTCCGCTTGCCACCCGTCAGCAGGAACAGGGGGCGGTGTGCTTCGATGTTCCCTGCACGGGCGCCTACCTTGTGAAAATAGGCCGCCATGCAGCCCGGAAGGTGGTGGCAGTCCGGTAAGGGTATGCCCTACGCAAAAAAGCAGAAGCCGCTTATTCGGGCGGCTTCTGCTTTTTTTTCTGTCTTGTTGGACCATGCGGTCCGACGACTTGCTTTAGGCACCGATTTTGGCGGTGTAGGCGGCGGCGTCCAGAAGGGCGTTGATGTCGGCCATGTTCTCGGGTTTGATCTTGATGATCCAGCCGGCGCCGTAGGGGTCGTTGTTGATGGCGCTGGCGTCTTCGAGGGCGGTGTTGAACTCGACCACCTCGCCTTTGACGGGCATGAGGAGGTCGGCCACCGTCTTCACGGCCTCGACACTGCCGAAAGCCTCGCCGGCCTCGACGGTGTCACCTTCGCAAGTGACGTCCACAAAGACAATGTCGCCAAGCTCGTGCTGAGCATAGTCGGTAATGCCTACGAAAGCAAATTCGCCTTCTACACGCACCCATTCGTCGTCCTGGGTGTACTTCAGATTTGCAGGAATGTTCATGTTTCTATGATGTTAAATGTTATTATACATTGTGATTTAACTCTGCAAAGATACAACTTTTTTTTTATTTGGTACTTTTTTTTCATCATATCCTGAAAAATGTGTATCTTTGCAATGTCAAACAAGAGAGCTTGGTTAGGGTAAAATCGCTGATAATGCGGTGTTAACACAACTTTATGATGATCCCGTCAGGTCTCTCGCCATTATAAAATATGTATAATAAATCGGAATTAGAGAACAAAGCCCATATAGAGCTAATAGGCATAGCGGAACAGATGGGCATTCAGCGCGCCAAGCGCCTCGATCAGCAAGAACTTATTTACAGTATTCTGGACCACCAGGCCTCCAACCCGACCGCCAGCGATGCGGCGGCAGAGGGGGACGAGAACCTGCACCGTCGCCGTCAGCACCTGAAGCCTCAGCTCCTTGCGGAGTCATCCATGAAAAACCCTGAGGTGCACAAGCGTGCCGACCATCGTGCCGACAAACCTGCCAAGACCCTCTTGGACAATCCCGTCTTCAGCAGTCCGGCGCCCGAGCCCGATATCAACATTGCGGCCCTCGAGATGCCGGTTGTGCCGTCGGTGCCCCAGATACTCAGTCCGGAAGGCCGTTTCCTTATGCGGCAGGACCGTCCCGAGAAGGTCTCGGAGCCGGCTTCCGTAGTCCCCGCTGCCACAGCAGCCGCTCCCGAGCAGCCGGCGAAGCGCAAGCGCGGCCGTCCCAAGAAGAACGCGCAGACCCCCCAGGCTGCACCCCAGGCCACGGCGGATGCTGGAGAGGCCGCCGTCTACGGACCGAAGAACAACGGTAACGCGGAGGAGAAGGCGCAGCCCGTGCCCGCCGCCGCAGAGGTTGCCGGAGCGACAAACGCCGCTGCACAGGACACGCCCAACGATGCCGCCCCGGCCCCCAAGCGCCGCGGACGGAGAAAGAAGAACGCAGAACAGACTGTGGCCGAGCCGACTGTAGCCGCTCCGCAGGAGAGCGCGAAGGAGCAGCAGGCAGAGGCGGAGCAGCAGCCGACGCGTGCCGAGTCTGACGCCGCTGTGGCGCAGCAGACGGGGAAGAAGAAGACCTATGCCTTCGAGCAGGAGGGTGTCATCGAGGCCGAGGGCGTCCTCGAGATGGTCCCCGACGGCTACGGATTCCTCCGCTCGTCGGACTACAACTACCTTTCGTCGCCCGACGACATCTATATCAGCCCGCAGCAGATACGCAACTATGGCCTCAAGACCGGCGACACGATCCGCGGCCGAGTGCGTCCGCCGCGCGAGGGCGACAAGTTCTTCCCGATGGTGAAGTTCATAGAGATCAACGGTCTGGCGCCCGACCGCATACGCGACCGCATCCCGTTCGAGAGCATGACGCCGCTCTTCCCCAACGAGAAGTTCCGCCTTACGGGTCATCCGCAGGAGACCATGTCCACCCGCATCATAGACTTGTTCACTCCCATCGGAAAGGGCCAGCGCGGCCTCATCGTGGCCCAGCCCAAGACCGGTAAGACGACGCTGCTCAAAGAGATAGCCAATGCCATCAGCTACAACCATCCCGAGGTGTACCTCATGGTGCTCCTCATCGACGAGCGCCCCGAGGAGGTGACCGACATGCAGCGTTCCGTCAAGGCGGAGGTGATAGCCTCGACGTTCGACGAGCCGGCCGACCGCCATGTCCGAATCGCCAATATCGTCCTCGAGAAGGCCAAGCGCCTCACCGAGTGTGGCCACGATGTCGTCATAGTCCTCGACTCGATCACCCGTCTGGCCAGGGCCTACAACACGGTGCAGCCAGCCAGCGGCAAGGTCCTCTCGGGCGGTGTGGAGGCCAACGCGCTGCAGAAGCCCAAGCGCTTCTTCGGTGCGGCCCGCAACATAGAGGGAGGCGGCTCGCTGACCATCATCGCCACGGCCCTTACGGACACGGGTTCGAAGATGGACGACGTCATCTTCGAGGAGTTCAAGGGCACCGGCAACATGGAGCTGCAGCTCGACCGCAGACTGGCGAACAAGCGTATCTATCCCGCCATCGACCTGACCGCGTCGTCCACGCGCCGCGACGACCTGCTTGTGGCGCCGGACATCCTGGCGCGCAGCGTCATACTCCGCAACCACCTCACCGACCTCACGCCGCAGGAGGCCATGGAGTTTCTGCAGAACGCCATGCGCAACACGCGCACCAACCAGGAGTTCCTCTACACGATGGACAAGTGATATATACGGTGCAGGCCGTAAAATAAGAGAGGGGCGCAGAGTGCTGCGCCCCTCTCTTGGTTTTGGGGGTGGTGAGGTCAGATGATGCTCACGGAGCCCAGGTAGGAGGTCTTCGAGGTCTCGCCGGCGGAGTTCACCACCATGCCTTCGCTGGTGCTGTCGAGGACGGACTGAGTGAAGCCGTAGACGTGGACGTCCATGCCGCTCCAGTCAGATGGCACCGTCACCGATGCCATGCTGCTGCTGCGGGTGAAGGGAGAGGAGAGGATTGCCAGCTCCATGTCGGGCTGGTAGACGACGATGTAGACCTTATCGTCGTCGCGAGCGCCGGGCCGGTCGCTGTTGTCCGTCATGGGCACGTTGACCGTCAGTGCCTCGGTTGCCTTGGCCTGGCCGAGGCCGGCCTGTGGCAGTGTGCCTTCGGAGAGCTGCAGGGTGGTGATGTCGACGGTGACCTCCGAGGGGGTGCTACCGCCCACCTTGTCGAAGTTGCGCATCACGAACATGCTCACTCCGCTCTGCAGAGGGGCCATGTGCTTCATGAAGCCGATGTTCACGGCCACCTTGAACACGCTGCCGAGCTTGCCGAGGAGGCTGAACTTCTTGCGCTGCACCATCTGGCGCACGGTGCGGGGGTTCTTCACTCTCGAGTTGTAGGCCCGGTAGAACTGGAAGCCGTCGATAACATATCCCACGGAGGGACCGAGTTTGCCTACTTGGTGGCCCATGAAGCCGCCGTTAGTGTTTGTTGCCATTTTTGATTCCTTTCTTTAATTTAATGGTTAGAAAAATGATTTAACTGTTGTCATCGTCGCGACCGTTGACACCAACCAATATAAGGCCGTTTTCGCGGAATGACTTTTTCTTGCCGCTTGTTGCCGCCTATTGCTGTTTGATGCCGCCTATTGCCGCGAGGGCCGTCTTGTCGGCGTAGCCGTCCTCGTTGTGGAAATTGGAGCGCAGCAGAGCGTCGACCTCGCCGCGGTCGAAGTAGAGCTTGCGGCCGAGGGAGTGCGGGTGGAGGTACCCTTTGCGTGACCAGTAGCGGACGGTGCGGGGGCTTATGTGCAGCATGCGGCAGAGGTCGGTGGTGTCGACCCATTCAGCCGGCGGTGTTGGCGGGGCGGCCTTGTAAGCCCCTTTCTTGGGGCGCTCCACGGACAGGACGGAGGCGTCGCGGGTGGCGGGGTATTCGCGGCGCATCAGCTCCACAACCTCGCGGTCGCTCATGGAGCGTCCCCGACTGATGCTGACGCTGAAATTGTCCACCAGGCCGTCCGGCCTGACATAGAACACGTAGAGCAGGCTGGCCTCGGCCTCGTAGTCCAGATCCAGAGCATGCAGGATGTCTTCCAGTTCGTCTTTGGTAATCATTGTATGTCTCCTTTCATTCATTGTTTGGGTTGAACTTGATGTTTGATGACGTGTTTGATTGCAATCGGCTGCAAAAGTAGGCACAGGGAGGCGGCGACGAACCGGGAAACGGGAAGCGCCCGAGGAGCGCCCGAGTCGGGACCGATGAGGATACGGCCGCTGCACGGGATTGCACGGGCTCTGCATATTCGGTGCATATTATTACTTGCAGAATCCAAAATAAGTGCTTACCTTTGCCACATCAAACACGCAGTGGGAAATATGGCGGAAACGGCTGATATACAGCCGAGTGTCGGCTTCCAAGGCATATTGACGGAAGCCGATGTGGCCGCCGTGCGCCGCCGGCTGGCCGAGATGCGCATGACTCCCGAACGCCAGGTCGGCTACTGGCTGGAGCTGTGGCGGCGGTGGCCCGAGGCGGATTGCGGGGAGCTGTGCCTAGCGGAGGCGGAGCGGCTGATGGCGCTGCTGCGGAGAGAGAGTGCGGTGAGGGACGCCCTCGGGAGCGTGGGAGAGGAGGCCCGCGAGGCCGTGCCCGCGGCGGGCAGCCTTGCGGAGCGCCACTTCGTGTGGCTCGGTGGCGAGAGCGGCGTCAGGGCGGAGCACCTGCGCGACGGCATAGCGCGGCTGTCCGCTGCGGGCCTCATAGACGCCGACCGCGAGCAGCAGGAAGCCCTGCGGCGCGGCCTGGGCCTGTGGGTCAACGACACGGAGCGCCACAGTGCTGCGCCGTGGGTGCGGTGGCTGGGACCGGTGGACATGCTGTGGCTGCTGGTGGAGGGGCTGTGGCAGATGGGCTTGGTCACCTGCGCGGGAGGGCGGCAGCAGAAGTGGCGCACCGCCCTCGGCGTCTTCCTGCGGCCCGACGGCCGACGCCTCGGTGCCAACCTGCGCAACTCGCGCTGCACCAACGCCGAGAAGAAGGCGGTGATGCGCGACTGCCTGTTCGGCGAGCTGCAGTTCATCAGTCGCCGACAGTGCCCGCTCATGGCTGCGGAGAGCGAAAAAACATGAGGGAGGGTTTTGCCAGTTCGCGTCTTTTGTGTAAATTTGCAACATGGCAGAGGAGGCTCTGCTGTGTGTAACATGTTGTAAAAGAAACGATTCTCGATAAATGAAACGCGGATTTGGAAGTGACAACCACTCGGGCTTCAGTCCCGAGGTGCTCGAGGCGCTGTCCCGGGCCAACAGCGAGCATGCGCTCGCCTACGGAGACGACGAGGTGACGCGCCGCCTGGAGGGCTTGATAAGAGACACCTTCGGGGCGACGGCCAGGATTTACCTGGTCTTCAACGGCACGGGAGCCAACGTGCTCAGCCTGGACGCCATGTGCCGCAGCCATGAGGCTGTGGTGTGTGCGGAGACGGCCCACATCAACGTGGACGAGTGCGGTGCCCCGCAGCGCGTGGTGGGCTGCAGGCTGCTCACCGTGGAGACGCCCGACGGCAAGCTTACGCCCGAGCTGGCGAAGAGCCGGTTGCACGGCTTCGGCTTCGAGCACCACTCGCAGCCGAAGGCCATCAGCATCAGCCAGGCCACGGAGTTGGGGACGCTGTATACGCTGGACGAGATACGTGCGCTGGCCGAGCTGGCCCACGGACACGGCATGTACCTGCACATGGACGGTGCGCGGCTGGCCAATGCGGCCGTGGCCCTCGGGTGCACGTTCAAGGAGATGACCACCGACTGCGGCGTGGACGCTGTGAGCTTCGGCGGCACGAAGAACGGCCTGTTGATGGGCGAGAGCTGTGTGCTGCTCAACCCGGCGCTGGACGTCGACATGAAGTACCGCCGCAAGCAGATGACGCAGCTGGCCAGCAAGATGCGCTTCATGGCGGCGCAGATGGAATGTTATTTAGTGGAAAGTGGAAAGTGGAAAGTGGAGAGTTGTGCTACGCAGGACGGCGGCGGCCGGTGCTCGGCGCTGTGGTACCGGAATGCGGAGCACAGCAACAGGATGGCGCAGGTGCTGAGGCGCGAGGTGGAAGGAATTGAGGGGGTGAAGATTATGTATCCGGTGCAGGTGAACAGCGTGTTTGCGCAGCTGCCGCACGAGGTGTGGAAACGGCTGCAGGAGCGCTACTTCTTCTACGACTGGGACGAGGAGCAGGACGTGGTGCGGTGGATGTGCTCGTTCGACACGACGGAAGAAGACATACATGAATTCGTAAACGCATTAAAAGAAGAGATATGCAGAAAGTAACATTGGGACGCACGGGCCTTGTGGTGCCGCGCAACGGATTCGGGGCGCTGCCCATACAGCGTATCAGTCACGAGGCTGCCGTGCGGCTGCTGCGCCGGGCTTTGGACGGCGGCATGTACTACTTCGACACCGCCCGCTTCTATACGGACAGCGAGGAGAAGCTGGGTCTGGCCTTCGAAGGGCGTCGCAGCGACGTGATAATCAGCACGAAGACGGGCGCCACTACGGCCGAGGGCTTCTGGAAAGACCTGGAGACCAGCCTGCGGCTGCTGCGGACCGACTATGTGGACCTCTACCAGTTCCACAACTTGGCGTTCTGTCCGAAGCCCGGTGACGGGAGCGGGCTGTACGAAGCCATGGAAGAGGCTGTGCGCCAGGGCAAGGTGCGCCACATAGGCATCACCAACCACCGTCAGAAGGTGGCCATAGAAGCCATAGAGAGCGGCCTTTACGAGACGTTGCAGTACCCCTTCAGCTACCTGGCCACGGAGGCCGACCACGACATCGTGCGCCGCACTTTGGAGGCTGGCATGGGCTTCATCTGCATGAAGGGCCTCAGCGGCGGCCTCATCACACGTTCCGACGCCGCCTACGCCTGGCTGGCGCAGTACGACGTGGCCCCCATCTGGGGCATACAGAAAGAGAGCGAGTTGGACGAGTGGCTCTCGTACCAGGACAACCCGCCGGCCCTCAGCGACGAGCTGCGCGCCGTCATAGAGCGCGACCGCCGCGAGCTCAGCGGCGAGTTCTGCCGCGGGTGCGGCTACTGCCAGCCGTGTACCGTGGGCATCAAGATACAGGACTGCAACAGGATGAGCCTCTTCCTGCAGCGTGCGCCGCACAGCGTGTACGTCACCGACGAGTGGCGTGCCGAGATGGACAGGATAGACGACTGCGTCCACTGCGACATCTGCAAGAGCCGCTGTCCGTACGGGCTCGACATACCCAACCTGCTGGTGCGCAACAAGGCCGACTTCGACCGCGTCTGGGCCGCCAAGACCAAGGGGCAGGACGCGCAGCAGTGAGGCGTGGGCGCCGCGCGAAGAGCAGAGTATGAGGCCTATAGCACATATACAGAGCCCGTTCAGGGAGAAGTTCGGAGTGCCGCGCCAGGCCGGCCTTGCCGACTGCGAGGCGCGGATCGTCTTCGAGCCGGAGTACCGCACCGCCGAGGCCGTCCGCGGCCTCGAGGAGTTCGAATATGTCTGGCTTGTGTGGCTCTTCCACCTTGTGGACGGCGGCGGCGAGTTCCGTCCCACCGTGCGTCCGCCGCGGCTGGGTGGGAACAGCAGGGTGGGGGTGTTCGCGACGCGCAGTCCCTTCAGGCCCAACCCAATAGGCCTCTCGTCGGTGCGGCTGCTGAGGATAGACATCGAGGCCGGTCTCGGACCGGTGCTCTATGTGGCGGG
>OCTW011592099.1_pt1 | contig 20585 bp, 28 predicted proteins | sample 1539671 | NCBI WGS metagenome assembly OCTW01 (sample SAMN02144230, study PRJEB22623) | gut metagenome | biome: sheep rumen | host: Ovis aries | place: New Zealand
GGAAGTCCAAAAATGCTCGATTTCATCGGTACTTTTCTGCTGCGCAGCCGTCAGCGGATGCATCGGTTCGACCGGTCCGGTATAGGGCGCAATATGCGTCCTCCTGCGTTTGGGAGGATCTAAGAGACGCTTGTCTAAGCCTGCCGGAAGCGCCGCAGCCATCACCTCGCCAAGCGTACACATATAATATGCGCTCATCCATTGCCAGAGTGCCAACTGCTCTCTCGAGACCACCGGCGCCGTGTCGCTCACCGAACTGATCGGTTTGATCTTCGCTGCAAAAGAAGCATCCACCGGCTCCGTATGTTCTCTTAGGACGATGCCGCGTACCTCTTTTTTCATCAGCGGCACGATCACTCGGGTTCCCGGTGCAGGCATAGATAAACCATCCGGGATGCTATACGTGTAACAATCTCGGATGGCTAAAGGTAATATGACATCAATGTAATGTACCATCTGGTCATTTACCATTTGGTCATTTGGCTTCTTCGGCAGCGATGGCTTTGTTATAGCATTCGCGGCAGAGAGGTTCATAACTGTCTGTCTCGCCTAACAAAACGCGTTTATCGGAAGCTACCAGACGATGGCTCACATACGCCAGATCACCGCAATGCACGCAGATGGCATGGGTCTTATACACATCATCGGCAATCGCCATCAGCGCAGGCATCGGGCCAAAAGGCACGCCCTTGAAATCCATATCGAGACCCGCACAGATGACGCGGATGCCGCGATCCGCCAGCTGCTTGCATACCTCGACGATACCCATATCGAAGAACTGCGCCTCGTCGATTCCTACCACGTCGATGTCATCGACCATCAGCAGGATATTCTGGCTGCTGTCCACAGGTGTGGATTGGATGACATTGCGGTCGTGAGAAACGACATCCTCGTCGCTATACCGCACGTCGATGGCTGGTTTATAGATCTCCACGCGCAGTTTGGCGAACTTCGCGCGCTTCATACGACGGATGAGTTCCTCTGTCTTACCGGAGAACATCGATCCGCATACTACCTCGATGGAACCCTTCCTCAAACTTGGTCCTTTGGTGTCTCGTTCCGAAAACATAGTTTTTCTTTTTTATTTGCGGCTGCAAAGTTACTACAAAAAAATGACATACACAAGAGTGTATGCCACTTTTCACAAATTTTTATCTTCTATTCTTCGGCTTTGCCGACGTACTGTCCTTTGCTATTAATTAGGATATGGTCTCCGCCGCATGTGACTTCTACATCAAAGAGGTTATCATCCACGATACGTACCATATAATATTTCGCAGAGATGATCACGTTGCCGTCATGATCAATCACGCCGCTTCCTGAACCTACGTCATACCGCCAATACTTTGGTACGATAAATTTCGTTAACTCTCCGTTCTCATAGATGGCGTTGGAACGATAATCATCCACATAGGATAACACGTATAGCCCGTCATACACAAAAGGAACGACTGTCTTAAGATCATAATCTATCACTTTCGCCAAACCGTCTTTGGCAATAGTAAAACCGGCGGGCTCGGAGGACTGACGAATAAAATCATACTCCAATGGCAGAACCACTTGTCCCGTTTCTGAGATAAGGCCATAAAAGTTGCCGTCCGAAACGATGCGGTAGCCTTTTCGAGGTGCAGAGATGGTGGTATAAATCGGCTCTACTACCCACTCTCCCTCGGTGTTAATGAGTCCCCATTTGTTATCCATCGTCTTCATGACGCATAGGCCGTTGTGGAACTGAAAGGCGATGTCGCTAAAATCATCGTCATAGTAGATCGGGAAAGTTTTGTCAAAGGCCAACTCTCCATCCTCCCTAATGAAGGACACAACGCCGTCTTTGAGCACACCGGCTATACCTTCACTAAAGTTCCATGCACGGTTGTATTGGGCAGGGATGACGATTTCGCCGGTATTGATATTCAGGTATCCGCGGAGACGGTCAAACGTACGGAAAACAACGAGGCTGTCCTCTGTGCAGTATTCATTAATGAAGATGTGTTGCAGTTTGGGCGTAGTAAACTTGTCGGTGCGCACATCTTTGAGTCGCACGAAGTCTTCCTGTCCGCGAGAACCATATACCATCAGGATATTCTCCGACACATATTGGGGTTGAACATCCCAATAGGATGCCCTATGGTATTTGTCGTAATAGATGTTTGCCAACAGGCAAGCAAAAACAGTCACTCCGACAGCCAGCACACATAGTGCTGCGATTAAGATTTTTTTCCAAGTTTTCATAGTTGTTTTTTGTTTTTAAAGTGTTTTTAATAATTTAGTTCATATACGTTTGCCGAGTAATGCAAACCTTACGTTCTTTAAATAATTGTTGCGACATGGGTGCCGTTCCATTGCGTTCAGTAAACGCAGCATAGAGGGCATTTAGGACGCGGTTGAGTTTGTCGGTTATATAACCATCTTCTTTGCGGTAACCACGTATTTCCGGCGGTTGTAGCCCTTCATCTACTCCATGAAAGATCCAAAATGCATTTAAGGCAATGTCCGTTCGGTGCAACCCCATTGCGCAGGCAATATAGAAATCTCCGGCATCCAAGAGGTCGCAGAACTTCGGAAAGAGTTCCACCATATTAGTGATAGCCTCAGCGGTTGTATCAACAGGATAATGGAAGTAACGCATACCATATTGTTCACACATTGCCGGAAGACGGTCTGTATGGTCAGTTAGTCGTAAATCAATTATTGTTTTTACCCCAGCCTCTTTGAGAGCTCGCCATGCATAAACCTGATGCCGTGATGACATCGTTCGTCCCCGTGCTCCGCCATAGACAGGTGCGAGATCGGGGATTCGGGTTTGTTGCAAGCGTGCGAAGTTCATGATCTATTTCTTCCCCAGCAAAATATCTAACCAACTCCGATTATGCGTATCTTCCTCTTCATCATCCAGGGTCGGAGGCTCTTCCTTCCACTCAGGTGGTGGACCATACAGGCAAGCAATGGGTTCTGGATCGGGATCAAAAAGCGAACGAGAACCGAAACCGGAACCGGATGAAGGACGAACGATGGTAATCTTATCCTTGGGATCCGCATTTTTATTTTGTACGATTTGCATCAAACTGCCTTCGCCATGATAGTATATATATGGCAAGTGATGCTCCTCGATCTTACCCATTGAGAAAGCAGGCTCTAAAATAGGATACAATTGGGGCTTGCCTGTAAAGGTATAACCTGTTACTGTTTCTTCACATATACGCTCCGCCTTTTTTCGGTCAGTAGTAAAATAATAGTTTTGGTAGTAACGGTTCTCGTTTGCATAGTCCTCCGAATCAAAACAAGGATATAGATGTTCGATAATAACCACGTATGGACTCTTCTGCATCCGCACGCTTTTGTCGCTGTCCTTGAATGCCACCCTTTTCAGTTCATCCAGACCATGAAAGACTCTCCCTGCATATCGGAACGAGTCTCTGATGTCGATGTCAGTAATCTCAATGTCGTTTCGGTCCATAATTGTCAGTGATTTATAGTTTGCACCTTTATTTTAGTATATAAATACAATCCGAAGGGTCTCCCCATGACGTGGTTTTAGATGTAATGTCATAGTTTTTTTTCTGTTGCAAAGGTAGTACAAATTTCTGATATATGCAAAATATTTCACACATTTCTTCAGATGTTCATCGCTTTTCGTCAGTTTTTCGTCGGGACATGGTCGCGTGATGGTCATGTCGCCGACGCGAGCATTACGGGATCATCTGCCGGGAACGACTTAACGGCGACCGGGGCACCATGTTACCAATTATCCGAACTGCGGTCGGCATCATGGTCGAAGGAGTTGATAAAACGATCATGGATGTCATTTACTATCGCCGCGAATTCCTCCGGAAGAAGGATATTCTCCACATCCATTGCGTGGTAGAAAAGCGGTGCTATCTCCTCCGCCGTAAATCCGGCTATTCCGCAACCTATCGGCGTAACGAGAAACGTGTATTCGGGATGAGCTTTGGCAAAAGCGATAAACTCCTTGACATAGGGTTCGATGGTATCTACTCCGCCTTGCATGGTGGGAATAGCATAACTCTGCCCCTGCAGCCCGACACCTTGTCCCCATACGGCACCGAATTTCTCATGAGCAATATGCGCCGCACCTCCGGCATGCGCACCTGCCAGATTGCTACCGAAGACAAAAATCTCATTCGGCTCCAGTTCGGAAATCCATTCCGGTGTAAATGGTCTATTGTACATAAGGTCTATAATCTATTAAGTATAATTTTACAGCATGACTCGATTTGGTGGAAGGCGAAATCGTATTCCGCATCGGAGTAGAGCGGGTCTTCTATGTTGAACTCATCGCCGTAGCAGTATTTGGTAATCTGGTGGAGTTTGTACCACTGGGCATAGGGCAGCTCTTTCTGTGCCTGCACATAGTGATAGTGCTCCATGACAAAGATAAAATCTGCTTGTTGCAATAGTTCCGAAGTCATTTTTTGCGAATGCCCCTCCATGTGATAGCCATACTTGGCGGCAGTAGCAATCATCTGCGGATCATACGCTTGCCCGAACAGATTATGCACTCCGGCGGAAGCGACAGTGATGTCGTTTCTGCCTTCCCGCTCCGCCATCGTACGCAGGATACATTCTGCTACCGCTGACCGAGATACATTGCCTGTGCATATAAAAAGGATGTGCATGAGTTTAATATACTGTTTATTATCTGTTTTGGCGATAAGCAAACGGAACAACTACTTTGCCGGTACGGTCAATCTTACCCCATAGCGCAATCTCATCGTCATCACTCATACCATAACCATCATCGTCCATGTAGTACCTGCCATCAGGATTGATTTGCCACATTACTTCAGCGATTCCGCTTTTGAAGCCATATATTATTGTCGGGAAATGCCCGTCGTGATTTTGTGCTCTTTCAATAGCAGAAGCAGGTAGTCCCTCCAAGCTATTCCAGTCAATGTCCTCATCCGTAACAGTCACTAACTCTTCTCCCGCATCCATAAACTCATAGGCGCATTGGGTGCGGTGATCCATAAGGAACCGCGGTTTCCACCACCCCAAGATACTTTGCTTGACCAAGGACATATCCTCGCCCTTGTCTGTAGTTTCGTACCGTTCTTGATTAAACCGCTCCGTATTGAGCAGTTTGTACATCTTCTCGTCATAGGTTTCTTGCCCTACCATTCGTCTGATTTTGTCGTAAATGTTCATAGCTTCGAAATTAAAAGTCCAACATTTACGACTATAGAGCACAAATGGACAAAGAATCTATCAGAGGGAAGAAAAAATATTCAATCCGAGTTAATAATGCACATCGTAATAATAGGGGATGGACTTCTTCTCCAACCATTCAATTAACTTGTCGTCGGCTTGACGTTCGAATGAAGCAAAACGCTCATGCAGATATTGAATGACATCATTGGGTGTCTTGGCGTTATTGCAAATCTTTTTCAGCCGCGCCAACGCCTCTCCTTTTACCACCCAAGACAACTCTACTTCACCATCCCTACTGCGCTCGAAATCCTCCTCTGCTCCCCAATTCACTTTCACGAGAAGAAACCTCTCCTCGCTACACTCTATGGCGCACAAGGAGCCTATTGAGCTCGTATCCTCATAGAATGTTGCAGTTGCAATTATTGTTGGTGTCTGCATTGTGACTTTTCCTTATTTGACATTTCTTTCAAAACTTTTAAATTATTTATGTTTAACGAAACTCCAAGCATTTTTTAGAAATGCATGAATGAGCCATCCAATGATTAACGTCACGAAAAATAAACGTATGTATTGAATATTATCATTTTCAGGAAATGATATGAGTAATTCCGTGTCTGTGAAAGTTTCATTTAGCTCTTCATCTACTTTTTTATGTTTTATGATTTGAGTGTCATGAAGATTTAGAACACGTAACTCATCGGAAGGATTATTATACACTTTAACACCGCCTCTGCTGTGTATGTTTATCACGTAGGAATCTATTGATGTAGCGTTAAACGAGAATCGATAATAGGCCTGTGATACATCCTCTTTGAGTAAGAATAAACTCAATTGAGGGAATACACGATATATCCCACGATAACTCGGCTTCGGATGTAGAAAAGAAAGCCCTCCAGAAAGATTTTCAACTTTATGAAGAGGAAACTGTTCTTTTATGTACGAATATGAAGATAGACGTATAAAATTTGCGATGCTTAAATATTCATGATTTCGAGATAACTTATTATATGAAATAGAGTCAGCTAATAATGATAGATTTAACGAACAGATATATGGTGTCATTCCTCCTCCGCCACATACGACTCCTCTATTATCCAGATATTCACGTATGTCGGAATTAATTGGAGACAATATGTGTAAACTATCATTCTTCAAAGTAAGGTATCCAATAGGCTTAGATGAATATAAGTTTTCATAAAGATGAGTATATATGTATGTTGATGATTTATCTCGCTCCAGATGATCTTGATGAAGATAATGATTATATGTTTTCAGCAATGGAGTGTATATACTGTCTTCTTTAGATAGTATATATATTGAATCCATTGCCCTTGACAACATTGTAATATCTCTATTTTGTTTATTTCCAATTAGAGGCTTAACATGCTTTAAAATACTGTATTCAATCTTGCAAGAATCGTATTCGATGGTTTGCATTTGTGAATATGTATTAAAAATATTTTTATTCCCGATTACGAAATCGATTTGTGCAACGACTGAATCAGGGGATACAGAATACACATCAACATAATAATCCCTTACAGGGATAGTAAGAAAACATTTTAGTATGTATATTAAATAAACACATAAAAAGAACGCCATGGTTGCTCTTAATCCATAATGAGGAGAAGAGTTTTTTAATGGCGACATTGACTGCTTTACTTTATCAGATATATTCTGCAAGAATTTGACAAAACTTTGCAATATCTCTTTTATAAAGGAACTTATCTCCTGAAAATCAAAATTTGCTTTCATTGTTTAATTTTTATTCCTTCTGCTCTTTTTTCTCTTCCTAGTTAGACTCTATTTCTTCCAGAACTTTAAGACCGCGCTATCGCTCGTGAATGAAAGACCTTGAATAACGATTTTATCCAAAATCTCCTTGAGTTTAGGAATCTGGAGGAGTTGTATTTTGATCCTATTGTTCGGTAAGCTCTGGAAATATGAAATATCAGTTTGCGTTTCAATATATTTCAAGAAAGCGGTTATTATGAAATCTACTCCAAGACCATTGCTATAAGATAATAAAGCATAATCATTGTTGATTTCATTCAATATCAGTTGCACTTTAATTTCTTTTGCTCCTACCATAGGAAGAACAATGTCGGTAGAGACACTAACGGTACGACTATCTATTGCTGATAACCGAATGTTTTTCTGTGATTTTTGCTTGATGAGATCTTGAATCTCTGGATATGTAACCGTCAAAAACATATACGTAACTAATTAATAGGCCAAGCGGAAACCAACATCTGAAAATGATTTTGTTGACTTTTGTTTTTCTCGATAGAAAACCCAGCAATCCGTATCTTTTGACTTATAAGAACCACCTCGAATAACTCTATAATTACCTTTAGTGCCTCCATGTGGATTTTTAGATGGGAATCTTTCTAATGAGAATAGACTTTTGAATGGACCTTCTATATATCGGGGTTCGTATATATCTTCGCACCATTCCCATACATTTCCACTCATATCATAAAGTCCTAATTGGTTAGACTCTTTCTGGCAAACGGCATGCAATCTATTGTCCGAATTCATATTATACCACCCAACCGTGTCAAGGATATTTTTTCCAGAATAAATGGAACCATCGGAATACTCACCTCCGCGAGCTGTATATTCCCATTCTGCTTCAGTGGGCAATCTGAAATTCCAATTGGTGAGTTTGTTTAATCGTTCAATAAACTCATATACTTGATGCCATGAGCAGCTTGTTTGTGGTAATTTTGCATTCCGTTGTTCAAAAGATGTTTCCATAACGGTGCCCCATTCTTCTTGAGTAACCGTATGGTCGCAAATATGGAAATCATCCAATTGAACAAGCACTTTGTTGATTCTGGGAGCGAAAAACGGTCTGTATATGTTTAATAAGTCGCCCATCCAGAATGGAACACCACCCTTGACGAGCAACATACTGGCTTTCAGATTTTCTATAATAGCATTCATTTTTAGTCAAATTTTCTGCCACAGATAGGGCATTTGTCTTGATCTAAAGCGACGAAATGACCGCAAGTGGGGCATCGTTTGCCCCGATGACCATCCAGTATAGCCTGATATTCACCACTTTCCACCCATTTTACCAACTCATATGCACGCATAATTGTCCAAGGATGCGAGTCATCCAAGATGGAAATGTTACGTATAATAGAGTTTACCGTGTCGCCGTATTGATGCATAAACTCATTTGCCTGCTCTAAGAACACATGCGGATCGGCAGTACTGAAATAGCGCTTGGGGATGCCAGCCATTTTCATGATTGCAGATAATGCCGAATCCAGATCTTGACATGCTAACAAACCGGCACGGTCGGCGGTGAACTCTGACATGCGGTTCCAATATGCCAGTCCCAATTGAATTGGGATCAAGAATTTACCGGTGAGCACCGTAGATGATATTAGTTGTGTAATAAATTGCGCCATCACATGGTACAAAACATGGCCGCTTTTGATGTGACCTAACTCATGACCAATAATATAAGTTAATTCGGGATCGGTCATCAAATCAACGGCACCCGAATAGATCGTTAAAATCGTGTCGTTCTTATATCCCGTTGTCATGGCATTGATATTATATGACCATTGGGTATATATTTTAGGAAGTCGATCAATATCCAATGTCTCTGCCGCTTCATGCACCATGTTGTACAACTCCGGACATGATTCCTTTGTGACATAAAAATTACTACCACACAACTGAACAATATGCCATTTAATGGTCGTCCAATTGAGTATAAAATTCGTAACAGTATCAAATCCATCTAAACTTCGCAAACTTTCAAGTGCTGTCTTGTCAAAAGAATGTTCGTAGATAGTGGAATCTAAGTTGATGAGTTTCTGTTTCATATCTTTGTTATTTAAAAAGTTGTATAATGTTTATTAGTATTGATGCGCCCAGGATTCCGCACCCAATAAAGAATAATTTTTTACCCTTTTCTTCCCATTCTTCATGTTCTTTTTTGAGCCTTTCCTGCTCCTTTATGGATTCAGATAAGGCTTTGCGGAGTTGAGCACACTCTTGCTGTTTGTCTTTTATCTCTTTTTCCTTTTCGACTAGAGCGAGCTTTAGTTGTTCGATATCAGACATGCTGTTATCCGTATCTTTCTTATCTATATTTTGGTTAGCCTCCTCACTATGTATTTCCAATAAACATTGCATTCTCTTAAGTTCTGAATAGGACATACTTCTTCCCGGTTCAATTGTTTCTTCGGGTAGATGAAGTTCAGAAAGAAGTTTATTCGTTATAGTTGGGTTTGCACCGAAGTTATCCGAAAAAGGAACAAATAATATAACCGTTCCCCTTCTATTGGGTATTTGTAAGAGTTTAGATTCGCCTTCGTATTCAGATTGGCAATCGTTAACTATAGCTGCTAATTTATCCCCTTCAAAATGCAACCCTCCTCGCAGATCAAACATTTCCGCAAATTCAGACTCGAATTTATTCAGGTTATTCAATACGCGAATAACCAATTTGTCCATTAATACGCGATCAGATGCATTGCCGATGAATTGGACTGCGCAACTAATTTTGCGATTATCCGTATCCAGTCCCAAACTGGGTATCTCGCGGACAACGAAGATGAGCGTATCTCTATCTATATAACGGTATAATATTTTGGCACCTCCTTGATTAAAATACAAATCAGCTAACTTCGGGAACTCATAGGTGTTCGCTGTTGTTACCTCTTGATTGAGAGACTCATGCGCTTCTCCGTTGATACGGAAGGTTTTAAAACCACCGTAAGAATATTGGCAATAGAACTTAATCATATCTTATAGATTTTTACATTACAATTGATTTGACATGTTTAAAACCATCTTCTCCTGTTTTAATATATCCTCGATTGTTTAGTTGATTAACCATCTCTTGGTATCTTCTAAGATATTTTCCAAACGGAGGATTAAAAATTCGTCTTAACCAGCCAAGGAATCCGCCTCCTAAGTCTCTTTCTTTCATGTCCATGACAAGTGATTCTTTATGAACCAAAAACTCAATAATATGATAGGCCGGTTGTTCGCAAAATTTCGGAGAGAATCCTGCGCCATTGGTTTTATACCATGATAAAGGAATTTGAGTATAACTAAAGTAGAGACTTTTATCAGGATCCTCGTCTATATGATAAATAGATGATTCTTGAAGCATTTTTCCATCTTTTAACATGATTTGACCTGTCAAATCATCCTTGGAACACAACTCTCCTACCTTATCTTTCTCTGTTTTGTAAAAGCGATAACCATCCAATAACTTGCTATGTTCGATACCACCTACTGTTTGAATAGGCATAATCCATATATCAACAGCCTCATGCGATACCCATGTATTGATTAATGTTCGGTAAGACCGTTTGACAGCTTCTGCAACTTCGTCAGCCCTTCCGTGGCGTACCCATTTTTCGCATTTTACAGGGCAGAGAATAATCATTTTTTTGTCATAGCTATTATCTTCTATTTTGATATTAGCCATCATACTGGTAATTTCTTCTATACGATTATACACAGTATTGATGTTTTCATTATCCTGCTGCATCATATATGGCGTATCAATAGCAATTACATATACATCGCTTTGCGCAATAATATCCCGCAATTCATTGTGATGCGTGCTTGAATCCTCCATCCATTCACCGGGAACATCAATAAATTCAAAATCGACGGGAGCAGCTCCTGTAATATCCGTGCGCAAAATATAGGAACCCTTTCCTTTATTAGGAGTCATATCTACTTGGAAAGAACTATTTTCGCCAACTCTATCACGTGTCCGTATCCGTAAGTAATTATCTACTTCCAGACGCTTTTCACTGAGTCTTGGACAAGATCCATCAAGAGATTGAGCGGAATAATTGGTTTGATCCGAAACGACAAACAGATCACCTGATGTATGCTGATTCAACGCATACAAGATGGAAGATAGGATGGACGATTTTCCGGATCGCCTACCGCCTAACATGATAATTTTATGTGCCATATCAATTTAATTATTTACAATATTTAAACAAATCAGCCCCACATTCTACATTATACCCCATTAATGTGGTTTTCCTGTTTTTTTCCATTCTGAGAATTTCATCGAACAACTCTTCATCGCTATCAAATAAATCGTAAATAGCAGTGAAAAGCTTATCGATAAAGCTTCTATTCTGTTTTTCTCTGCCATATTTGGCAGCCAAGAAAGAAAGCATGTAATAAAGGGGTTGTACGCAGAATGCCGGATTATAAGTCGGACTATCAGTGCGGAATCTATAAACCACTTCTTGCGGACACCCATCGCTGGTCAGGGGGATGCTTGTTCCTTGCATTGTAAAGTGGTCAAACTCTACACCACCAAGAGTTAGAATAGGAGTAACAGCACAAGCAATTTTTCCGCTTTGCCTGAAGAGGGTAATTAGTTCTCTATAGACGGATTCTACTTGTTTTAAGACGTCGTCCATTCTATGTTCAAAGAAATAGCGCTCGCACTTAAGAGGCACCAATAATACCAACTTTTCTCCTTCAATTTTTTGGAGACTACTTTTGAAAAACTCGGTAATAATTCGTGTTTTGTTTTTTGCCTCGCAATAGATACCTCCTTCTTCCATTAAATGTGGAGTGTCTATCGCAACAAATATCGCACTGGATTCGTCAATGAATTGCTCTACGTCTTGAGGACGGCTTTGAACATATTCGCCGGGAAAGTCTTTTATTTCAAGATCAATACGAGGTTCTTTCCCTTTAAGACCGAATACAAAATTAAAGGTATTTACCGTCGATGAAGCGGCAAGTCCAGCCGCCGGTTTGTCGGTTATTTGTTTTCTTGCTGCAAAAATAGCATTCAGTTGATGCTTTCTATCCGTTAATTCAGCATTTGTGTCTCCTTCTGCTCTAAGAAGCAAATTTGTTGTTGCACCGATATTTTCTTGTGTATCATTGAAGATTGCTGTTAGAATAGTAGTCTTTCCAACGGCTCTTGGCCCCATCATACAAACCTTCATCGGGATGCGGGCAATCGCTTTTTCTTTAAAGGAATCTAATAATTTCATGATTTATTCTAATGTTAAGATGAATAACTTTTTATTTCTCTGTGCTATAATTTTTTCATTATAGTCATTTAACTGCCCGAGTGCGATTTCTTTTCCTGCTATGTTCTTGAATTCTTTTTGCCAAATGGCAGGAGCATTCTCCCGATAAAAATTCTTTAATTCTCGCCTTCCCTCTGTTTTAAAGATAATCCGGTCTTTAAGCTTGCGGATGCGCGCATTAAATGAGTTGTATGGAATGACTAACAACTCCTTAATACCCTCCATCATTTCGTCTGCCACAACAGGAATTGTACTCATAAGCGTTTGCTCTATGGTTTCTACAATTTCATCAATCGATTTGCCTTGGAACTGAGGTTGGACGTATTGTTCGTTTTGAGGCGAAGGGTCTAAACATTCCAAAGCCCTATTCGCCTTATACTCTAATAAGCCTTCAATATTAAGACGATAATTACAAATATCCATGAATGCCTCTGCTATCAATGGATAGTTATTGAGTTTCTCGTCTATTAACGCCTGAAGCCACTGAACGCTATCCCCCTCGGCGATTTCTGCTTGGAGTGGAATGTATTGCAATCTTCCCCCTGTCTCATCCCTCAAAATGGAGCAAATCTCTTGTTTGAATTCTTCTTGCAATTCTGTGATAGTACTATGGTTGATTTCTTCAAATTGATCCCTTACTCTTGCACGTAAATTATCTGCATAATAGTTATATACATTATTCGGATAAGCATCCGGTCCACCTGCTGTTAAACGATGATGAATCTCTTCTACAGTAGGGCAATATGAGGCGATGGAATGTATAACCTTCATTACCTCTTCTTTTATTTTAGAGCACTCCAGATTACGACCAGAGTATTTTTTCGATAATTCGTCTATTTGACGAGCTAACTCTAATTGATCCTCATATAGTTCATCGAATAATCCTCCTCCATCGAGACTTTTCTTAAATCCTCCAGATAAGATATTTTGCATTTTTGCACAAAAGTCGAAATAAATTTGAAAAGTCTCCTCGAACAAGTCATTCGCGGTGTGCATTAGATTATTATCAACGGTAGACAAATTGGTAATTAGATACTCCAATATTGGTAACAGCAGATCATGCTCAACAGCCTTGGCATCTCCACAATCTACTTTATGGACAAACGCATAATTTAGTTTTCGGTCACGTAATGCCTGCTCCATGGAAACTCCGGAATTATGATTTCCTAATTCGTCTGCCACATTCAAAGCGAAGAAAAGCCATTTGTTCAATGCCTCAGCACCCATGGCTTCGCATATCAAATCATACAATTCATCATCTTCCACACGAATACCATCTCCGTTTGCACTCGGAAGACGAACAAGGATAGCAGCATCACTATCCTCTCGAAGTGTACGAATCATTTTCTCACGAATACCCAACGAAGTATCTCCTAAACCAATCGTATCTACAAGAACAAGTTTGCCGGCATCTTTTACAGGGAAATGCGTATAAATTGCAACTTCTTTGACAGCAAGAAACGTATAAGTAGGTTTCATGTCTGCATCATATTGTGCTACATATGTGCGTATATCCTCTTCTTTGATGTCATCTTTTGTAGAGCCGATATAACAAGCATAGTCGTCAAAATGTTCTACATATTTTTTAAGATGTTGATAGCGAGATTGCTGTTTTCCGGTCTTTTCGTTAAGATGCTCGCTCATTGCATCTACATCTTGCTGCAAACTTTTAATTTGATTTATACTACTTATATGCCTCTCTATACCGACTGCATCAAGATATTTTTGAATTTGCTCTATCAATTCTAATTCATTATAAAATATGACTTTTGCGTATGTCTTGCTTTCTGCATTCACAATAATGGATTTGGCACCCGTACAATCACCGCCGTTTGAAGCAGGAATCACATTATTGCTTAAACCGCTAATAGATTGCAGGAGACGACTTTTGCCTTGGCGTGCACGTCCGACAACACTAATATTTATAGTGTCTCGATTAAAACGCTTTTCTAATCGTTCACATTCTTTTTGACATTGTTGCAGTTGAAGGATTATAGATGAAGGATCAGTTAACTCTACTTTATCGTAGAAAGTGGGGTCTTCTATGGACATTACATAATACTCCCCTTTCTGCTCTTTAATTTGAGAAAGGATATTCTTTCGCAATACGGCATACTCGTCCATTAAACGATTTAATACCTCAAAGAACTCCTTTTTCTTTGTAATAACTTGAAGGTGTCCCTTGCCCTCATAACCATTCCGCCCTTTACGGCGATCAATGATTGCGTTGATTTGCTCTGTAAAAGTCATTGTATTATTCATCTTGCTCAATTTTTTGTATCTATGATTTATATTTCTGCGATTTCTTTTACTTCATCCACATTGGAAAGTCGCGTTTTTCCAACTATTCATATAGTGAATCTATTTCATTTTCACCATCCTTATTTGGTTTCCAATTATCTTCAACCATTAAACGCACATTTCCATATCTAGCAATGATTGGACAATCTTGTTTATAACAACGACTAGGAGAAACACCAGCCCGTCGAGCTGCCTTAGAATAATAGTGATCCTGATCTATAATAAACTCACGAATAATGTATCTATTTGCAGCAAGATCCTCTTTAGTAATAAATGGATGCGTAACATTAGGATATCTATAATTGGAGTTAAAGAACATTGGTCCACCCCAAGAACGAATGTATTCAAAACGCTCTATAAACCTATCAACAAAAGAGTGATCTAATGTGTCTTTGAAGTCACAAAAAGTATTTACACAAAAAACATCATCATTATTTTCAATAACACCGCATACTACACCGCCACATTTTGGGCAAGGCTCAAAATGCTGTTGATTTAGATCTATTGTCAATCCATATTTTAATTTAATAACCAGAGAATTCATAATGGGATAGCATATGATAATAATTAATATACTCGTTTGTCAAACGACTGAGAACAATGAGGACAATTAAAATGATACATTCCTCCACCCATAACCTTTGCTGTACTCGATATCATATTGTCCGTAGATTTTCCGGAAGCATGTCTATAAACGCCAAAAGGATTCCCTACAAGAGCACTTCTTAATGTACTGCTAATACGATATGTCCACTTAGAGGCCTTTAGGGCATCGCTTTCAATAAGTTGACCCGTAACTAGTTTCCCACAATATTTACACGGAATAGTTCTTTCTACCATGATTTAGATTTTTATTGTATCACTTTATCAATAGTGTCCCTAAATTTAAGACACTAGTGAAATTGCATTTAAAACCAGTCGCTGATTGTGTCTATCAAATCTGTAAAGAAATCCCCTGCACCTTCAGCAACTGTAGTTGCCACATCAGGAATATTGCCGATTCCTTCTCCGACACTACTCAATAAACCAGACACAGACACACCTGCGTTTTCTATCATCTCAGGACAATGATGAGCAACAGCGGCAATCTTATCTCCGATGTCGGAGACATAATCTGAGACAGCAGTAATAACGTCACTCATTTCAACTTGACCATCTCCATCTCCTAAAGCATCTATCGCTTTCATAACGACAGGGATATTCACTTTGTCACCATTTATTGATTGCCTAATCGCTCGTTTTACAATCATTCGAGCAAAACCTACTCCTACTAACATAATTGCACTATTTAATCAAACAAATCAGATATAATGTCAACTGTTTCAAAAAGAGGCGGACGTTTCAAAGCCTTGTCTGCTTTATCCAAAGCCTCTGAACATTTGGCGGATCCCAAACCGTCTTCTTCTGTCAAAGCATAATAACCTGCTTGAACCATTCTAAATATAGAGCCTGCTATTGCCATATGAAATCATTTTAACGGGTGTAACCTTTTCCGTTACATATGTCACAAGTAACGGTAGCAGGCGATCCATCATTATTGAACACCACATCTCCATATGAATCCGTAACAATTAATTCTCCGTATCCTTTGCACCGCCAGCATTCGTGCGTATTGGCTATCTGTTGATAGCGATAACGGAATTTTGCATACCGTGCACCTTCCGATCTAGAGACTGCGCGATACTCTTGAACTGCTTTTTTTACATACTTACTTGCCTGCTTTGCTTGATTTGGTTTGCAAGCGACCAAAGCAATGGCTACAATCGCCATGAACAGAATAAAAGATTTTTTCATAAGATTAATTATTATTTGTTGGATTATTTTACATTCAGGGTTCCAATAATCCTTTTACACCACGCGCTAATTTCCTAACCAAAGTACGTTGATCAGTAGGTAAATCCGCATATACATCTCCACATTTTTTTAGTAACATTACAAGGGTTCCATGAGATACGGCAATGAAACCACCAGGGCCAAACAATGCACCAATCACATTTGCTGCTATATACATAACAGCACCTGCGCCTAATATCTCAGCAAGCAATTTGAAGGCTGCTTCTGCATCTTTCTTCGTCAGAGCATCATCTGCCAAATTACGAAGGTCTCTTTCTAATTGTGACATACCTTCTGAAGCATTACCTCGTAGAGAACTTTGCTCCGTATCAGATCCATCAAAGCCTATTTTTATTGCGCCTACACTGCACTCATCTACGCAGATGCCACAGTCCACACAAGTTGCTTTGTCAATAAAATAACTTCCATCCCCTTCATAAATGGATTCGGCAGGACATATGTCTTTACATATTCCACACCCGATGCACAAATCTTTAATAATATAAGACATAACTATATTTAATATTTATATATGTATCCTTATCTCACAAATTTATTATACTCTCCTTCGTTAATCCATTTGAGGAGTTCGGCGGCACGCATGACGGTCCAAGGGTGATTGTCATCGGCAATGGAAAGGACTTTGATCAGTTTGTTCATGCCGTCCTCGTCTAATTGCTTGAAATCACGAGCCTGCTGGATAAAGGTAGCCATGTTCAGGTCATTGAAGTGTTTTTGGGGAACACCTGCCATTTTCATAAAGGCACGAACCGCGGCGTCCTTGTTCTGGCAACACATTAGTCCTGCGCGGTCTGCGGTAAATTCGGACATACGAAACCAATAATAAAGAGTGTATTGCACACCGGATGTGACCAGTTTGGTAATTGGTCCGGGAGCCAAACTCAGAAGCACATTCATGTACTGCGCCATCATATGATAGAGCATATGATTAGACTTGATGTGTCCTAACTCATGACCGATTATGAAAAGAGCCTCTTCGTCATCGCATAGATCAATCATACCGGAATTAAGTACGATTATTGGATGTTCTGCCCCAACAGTGAAGGCATTGATATCATATCCCCATTGAATGTATAGTTCTGGTTTATTCGGAACGTCCAAAATCTCACAAGCATAGTCCAGAAGTTCATAAATCTTCGGATAGTTGTCTTGTGTTACTTTGAGGTTACTGCCGGTATATTGCACATTGAAAATACGCTCGATAAAATTAGAGGTAATCCATTTGCCTGCCAAGGGAATGACTTTGGATGCTTCCAAAGACTCCAACGCCTTCTGGTCAAAGGGGTGCTCGTACTGCTCATGGCTGAGACCTTTGAGGATTTTCTTGTTGTGTATCATAGTGATTGTTTGTTATTAGTTCCGTTGTTATTATTTTACGTCATTGGCATATTTTTGCAGCATCTCCCATCGGGTTTGGAGGAGAGGATGCGGAGAGGACACCTCTTTTAGGTGCACGTACGCGTCTGTGCAAGCGTTATTCATCCCTAATTTGACAAATATGTCATGCGCCGTTTGCAGGGATTGACAGCTAATCAGGCCTGCTCTGTCCGCCGTAAACTCCGAGCAATGAAACCATTTGACGAGCGGCACCTCAATGGTGTCTGTCAGGAGCGGTCCCAATACCTCGCTGGCTTTATTCATATCATTCAGCAGTCCCAATACGGTATGGCAAATGATGTGCCCGTATTGACAGTGCCCTAACTCGTGTCCGAGGACAAAAAGCAGTTCTTCCTCGCTCAGTTGTGCCACGGCTTGACGGCTAATAAGGATCATTTGCTCTCCGCGTAACTCGATACTGAGTGCATTGATGCCTGTCAGTTGGTTGGTGACATAGAGCGGCCATCGTTCGCTTGATTTCAATCTGTCAATGCATTTTTCGTATGTCGCGTGTAGCTGCGGATAGTTTTGTGATGTAACTAATGTGCTTCCTTGATGGAGCTTTTCTGCTTCGTCGGAATAGTATTTTTCTGCTGTTTTCTGGAGCGCTTTGCGGACAAGGTAAGTGCCTAACAAGGTATTGATGTATGAATCGCAAGGATATGCATAATCGGTTTTGTAATATGTTGTTTGTGCGCCTGGCATTAAATGATTTCTTTAAGTAAGTGAGTAAGGTTGGTCTGAATGTCAACTTTATGTTCTTTGGGAGTTGTAGCGGGACTGATGTTTTTTACCACAAACGCTGCTCCGGATGAGGCTATGCTGGAGTTCTGGAGATTGCATAGGGTAGCCTGAGACATACCGCTTTCCTCTTCTTTTATTTCGCGAGGGAAATTGTCCATCAACATGACCATCTGCTCCATCTCTTGGGGATGGGAGGCCAGATACCGACGCACTTCCTCCGTCTGGGAGGGAGACAACATGCCATCTACGTAAGCAGCTAATATCTCGTCATTAATTATCATATTATTTGCGTTTTACGCCTAATGCTTCTTTTAAGTATGCTACAGCACGTTGTTTCAACACATCAACCGCAGCTGCATCCGCCAGAATCTCTTTGCCTTCTTTATTCAGTTTAATGCGGTTTTCCGCTCTTCTGACCAGATTGAGAATAGCGGCAATCTCTTCGTGCGAGTAGCCTTGCAGTTCTTTCAGGATGACTAATTTCTGATCCGGATTGTCCAGTTTGTTGATCGCTTCCAAAAGTAGCACTTTCTGCAGATTCTCTTCCAATGTGGGTTGATCGGCTACTACATTCTCTACCGGATCCACATCGTCTTCTTCATCACTATAGAGTTTGTTTTCGCGGAAACCTATCAGCGAGGCGCGTTTTTGCAGAAACAAGTTACGCGCCGTTCTATTCAGCCATGTACGGAAAGTAGAAATACCGAACCAAGTGGTCAGCGGATGCCAATCACCATTCTTGCCTTTGAGGTGAATATACACCTCCTGGCATAGTTCGTCAATATAAATATGGGAACCGTAGATATCTAAACACAAATACCGCAAATCACGATAATACCTATTGTAGATTAGGTATATAGCCGCTTCCTCATTACCCGAAAGAATTGCATCAATCAGGTCTCGTTCGGAGAGGGAATCATATGTGTTTTGTTTACGCATACATACACAAAAAAGCGCAGACTTCGCTATTGCTCATCTACGCGCGAGGGTCTTCGAACTTACCCATTCAGTCAAACAAACAACAATGAAACCTACGCCGATATGACAACACGCCAGTCAACAAAAATGACTGAGCGAGTACGAATGTCATACCCGTAGGCATCTACTGCTTACTTTGCTTTTGACTGAATTAATTAGTAAGAAAAAGTGTTCGAAGCTTTTCGCACGTCAAATACAAAGCGCCAATAAACGCCATCAATATGTAAAGAACCCACCACCATCCGCCGCGCAAAAAACGGCTTCGGCGTAAATTCGGCGGCAAAGATACTACAATTTTTTGAATTATGCAAGGGAAATATGCTTTTTTATGCATTTTGGGGTATTTTTAATAAAAAAAACGCCAACCCGAAGGCTGGCTAAAATAATATTATAGGGTACTAAAGTTCATCCGTATCCAGAAGGATGGTGACGGGGCCATCGTTGATGAAGTCCACCTTCATGTCGGCGCCGAAGCGGCCGGTTTCGACATGGAGACCGTACTCGGTTCGGAGGCGGTCGTTGAAATAGTCATACAGCGGTGATGCCTTCTCCGGGCGGGCGGCGTTGATGAACGACGGACGGTTACCTTTGCGGCAATCGGCATAAAGCGTGAACTGGGATATACTGAGGATTGCGCCGCTTATATCGCGGATAGCGAGGTTCATCTTCCCTTGCTCGTCCTCGAACACACGCAGCTGCGCGATCTTCTTCGCTAACACATCAGCTTCCGCCTGCGTGTCCGTGTCCGTCACGCCGACCAGCAGCATAAAGCCCTTCTCAATCTTCCCGACCGTTGCGCCATCTATGCGCACTTCCGCCCGGCTGCATCGTTGTACAACTACTCGCATAATTATCTTGTTTTGCGTGCAAAGGTACTGCTTTTTTGCGATATATGCAAGGAAAATCGGAATTTTTGGAGATTACAGATGTATCTCTATATGCTCATTTTCACCGATGAGCATATATATCCCACTTTGAAGAGGAATATCTTGAGGTTGACCGGGTTGTACGGTCTGATGCCATAATTCGTTGCCGTTAGCGTCGTTTATACGTATCGTTTGCGCTGTGCTGACCATAATCTGCACACCGGCGCCATCCTCCAAGCAG
>OCTW013401827.1_pt1 | contig 20566 bp, 16 predicted proteins | sample 1539671 | NCBI WGS metagenome assembly OCTW01 (sample SAMN02144230, study PRJEB22623) | gut metagenome | biome: sheep rumen | host: Ovis aries | place: New Zealand
GTGTCGACACTTGGATTCGAACCAAGGACCCCCACCATGTCAAGGTGATACTCTAACCAGCTGAGCTATGCCGACAATTGCGAATTGCGGATGCAAAGGTACACATTTTCTTTTAAAATCACAAATAATTACTAATATTTTTTGTTTTGTCCCTACTAATTCGTACCTTTGTACATCATAAACGTCATATATGCGAAGAATCATTGGTTTCTTAGGATGCATCTTACTGCTGGCAGCTTGCGGAAACGACAGTGGCAAGTTCCGTTTGGAAGGACGTCTGCGTAACGTCAACCAGGCCGAGCTCTGGGTGTATAGTCCTGACGGAGCCATGCAAGGTATTGACACCATCACGTTGCGTAACGGACGCTTTGCCTACGAGCTGGAGATGACGAAAGAGGGAACGTTGATGATCGTCTTTCCCAACTACTCGGAGCAGCCAGTCTTTGCCCGTCCAGGGAAGACCGTTTCCATCAAGGGCGATGCCACCCACCTCAAGGAAATCATCATCGAGGGCACGTCAGAGAACGAAGACATGACCTCATTACGTTTAGAGCTGAACGACCTGACACCTCCCGATATTCCTGGCGCCGCCAGCGACTTCATCAAGGAGCATCCGTCGTCACTGGTCAGCCTCTACCTACTCCATCGTTACTTCCTACAGACACAGGAGCCAGACTATCAGCAAGCGCTCAAGTTGACCAAGCTGATGCTCAAAGAAGACCCTGACAACGTCAAGCTGACGAGGCTGTCCACCCAGTTGCCGAAGCTTCAAGGTGGACGACCAGGCAGTCAGCTGCCTAAATTCAGCGCTACCGACATCAAGGGCAACAAAGTGACTGAAGCAGCCCTTCACCGGCAGGCCAACATCATATTGACCTGGGCCACGTGGAGCTATCAGAGCACGACGATGCTTCAGCGGCTCCGCCAGCTTAAAAAGCAATACGGCGACCGACTGGGTGTGGTCAGCATCTGTTTGGATAGCCGTCAGCAAGACTGTAAACAGCGTATCGACCGCGACTCCTTGAAGTGGCCCACAGTATGCGACGGCAAAATATGGGACTCGCCCCTACTGGAAACCTTCGGGCTGTCCGATGTTCCTGCCAATCTCGTCATAGACAGCAAGGGACGCATTGTTGCCCGCAACCTGCCTGTCCAGCAACTGGAAGAGCGTATCGCCAACCTGCTGAAATAAAACAAGACATCAACCAAATATTCGCGCGCACGTTCCTTAAAATATATTATATTGCCGTCATGAAGAAAACCGTTTTTCTCCTTCTCAAGATTCTGGGTGGTCTGCTGGCTACCGTTGTAGTGATACTCACAGGTCTTTTCATTGCCCTCAACAGTTCCTATGTACAAAACAAACTGCTGCAGCGTGCCACAGCAGACCTACAGGACTACCTGCAGACCGAGGTGAAGATTGACAGCATCAGTGTCCATATCTTTGGCGAGGACGTACTCATGCACGGACTGAAGGTCAAGGACCGTCAGCAGCGCGATATGCTGGAGTTGGAGCAACTGGGCGTCGAGCTCAAACTGGCGAACCTGATGAAGCGGCAGATATATATCACAGAAGCCCAAGTCAAGGGATTGACGGCGCGTCTCTACAAGCCTGCAACCGACAGCGACAGCGTGGCTAACTACCAGTTTATCATTGATGCCTTCAAGAAGAACAAGAAGGATGCCCCCAAGGACAGTATCGGAAAGCCTAAGGAGAAAAAGGAGAAGTTCACCTTCGAGGCAGACCTGATTGAACTGGAGCGCATCCATCTGACCTTCAACGACAAGAAAAGCGAGTTAGGACGCCTTGTCTACAAGCGAGATCGTAAAGGTCAGCAGCACATAGACCTCCGCGACGTGGTCTATGAATGGTATCGCACCAACAAGAAAGGAATCAAGTTCTTCCAGCGTTTGCGACTGGCCAAGATGGACGCATACGAGAAAGACGGCCGTCGTTTCATCGATATCGACAGCGTTTTCTACTTCACCAACAATCCCCTACCCCGCAAGAACACCAACAAGCCTAAACGCGGCTTCTTCGATGCCGGCCACTTCGATATCAAGGCAGCCCTGCATTTCGAACTGCTACACGCCGACAAGGACAGCGTCGTAGCCCAGCTCACCAAAGGTAACATCCTCGATCGCGGTTCTGACCTGAACATCACGAGTCTACAGCTTCGTGCCCACACAGACATGAAGACAATACACCTGAGCGACGTCGTCATCAAGATGCCTTGCACCGCCCTTGGTTTCAAGAGTGCAACCGTCCAGCTACCCAGCAAGAAACAAAATCGGCCCTTCGCATTCCAGACTTCGCTCATCAGGGGTCGGACGCTGCTACACGATATTGCTCGTCCCTTTGCCCCCGTGCTCAAGCATTTCAATACGCCTGTCTACTTCCAGACCGTCATGTTCGGCGACAGCGACAACCTGCACTTCCGCAACATCAGGGTTAACACGGACAAAGACCGAATGGTAGCATTCGCCATCGGCAACATCTCGGGCCTGAAGGACAAATACCAACTCAAGGTACAGTTCAACATCACCAGCATGACTACGAATGGTGCTGAAGCTGAGCGCCTCATCAACCAGTTTGTCGTCAGGAAGTTCATGATGAAACAGCTGAACGCCTTAGGACGCATCACGTACAACGGACACTTCGAGGTGCTCTATAAAAAGGTGCAGTTTGCTGGCCGCTTAGGATCCGTTGCCGGACCTATCGACTTCCAGTTTGCCTTAGACGGTCTGAACAAGTACGTCTATGGCTCTACCAAGACTGACTCCTTTATGCTGGGACGTGTCATGGACATGCCCGAAATTGGCAAGATTGTCTGCAAAGCCAACTTCAAGTTTGATATTTCCAAGCCCCGCACGGCTATCATGCGTCGGAAGTTAGGCGGTAAACTGCCCATCGGACACGTGGATGCCGACATCCCTGAGGCAAGATACAAGAAGCTGACAGTACGCAATATCACTGCCGAAATTAACAGTAACGGTGCCGTTGCCGATGGACATATCAACGTCAAGGGCAAGCGTGTCGATGTGCTCTGCTCCTTCTCCTTCACGAATACCGACCAGATGCAGAAGACCAAGATCAAGCCAGGCATCCGCTTCCACAAGATGTCCGATGAGGACAAGGCTGCCCGAGATGCCCGCAAGGCGGCAGAAGCAGCGGCCAAAGCCGAGATCAAAGCCCAGAAGCGTGCCGTGAAGGATTCGCTCAAGGCCATCAAGAATGCTGCGAAGGCGGAGAAGAAGGCTGCTAAAGAACAGGAGAAGGCTGTCAAAGATGCTATCAAGGCACAGGAGAAGGCCGCAAAAGCCGCCGTCAAGGCAGCCCGCAAAGCCCAGAAGGATTCCATCAAAGCGGCCAAGAAAGCTGCCAGTCAGTAATGCCGCTACTCCTTGGACTTCGCTTCGTAAGTCTGATAAACCAGATAATAGCTGTCAGCGCAGAGCATGAAACTGTCGCTGACAGCTTCGTTTAGTGTTCCTTGCCACCACTGCTGATAGGCATAAGACTCCCACCTCAGGCCCTTGGAACGAATGGACGACGAGCCAAAGTTAAAGATACTGACCTGCTGACGGGGAAAAGAGGAAAAGGTGCGGTCGCCCTGAGCAGGCGTAAAGAAGCCTGTATTCGTGAACATCATTCCCTCGACGCCCATTTCCTGATAATAGCGCATCAGCAGCGAGATATTGCCTAAAGTATGGTCCTCACGCATTCCCGTCGTGCCTAAATAGGCGATACGATGCCAGCCCTGTCGCAGACAGTAGCGGGTTGCCTTGGTCAGGTCGTTGTCTTCCTGCTCGTCAATTTGTATCAGCGTGTCACGGTATACGGCAGGAACACTGTCACCATCACCAATGATCAGAGGTAAGAAGTCTGAAGTCTGAGGTCTGAGGTCTGAGGTCTGAGGTGATAGGCGGGCCAGTTTGGTGATGGCTCCGTCGCAACACACCAGCCGAGGAGCGTGGTGTAAGACCTCCAGCGGCACGGGGTGGACGGGAAACTCCCCGTTGGCTACTATGACAACATCAAACTGTTCCATGACTTGCTTTCTCGTATTTGGTTATTATCACCTGTTGCTTCCACTTGAAGTAGCCTGCAACGGCAATGGCGACATACAGTCCGTAGAGTCCGGCTTTGAAGGGGATGCCCTTCTGGACATAGAGTACACAGCACACTGCATCGACGACAATCCAGAAGAGCCACTGTTCCAGATACTTGCGCGCCAACGCCCACATGCCGACGAAGCTGAGCGCATTGGTGAACGAGTCGAGCACGGGAACGGTGGAGTTTGTATACCTTATTAATATATAATAGGTAACGCCCCAAGCCAGGAAGAAACAGACGGCGACAGGGAGATATTTGTCGCGGGGCATCTTGATGATGGGCAGTTCTTCGTGAGTCTTGCGCGTCTTTTTGAATTTCCAAATGGCGAGTCCGTAAATGGCGGCTACCATATAGTAGCACGCCATTCCAGCATCTCCATAAAGGCCGTGGCTCCAATAGAGATAGATGTCCAAGGCTGGCATGATAATACCAAGGAGCCACAGCCAAATGCTGGCCCGATACTCCAGCCAGATGTATATCAGACCGAGTATCATGGTCAGTATGTCAAGCCAATATGTCGCCCAAAACTCATTCATCTTAGAAGTTCAGGGACAGATGTGCCATGATGTTAAAGGGTGCCGAGGGTGCGAAACCTGCTGCTCCGCTGTCACGGATGCCCCAGGCGTTTACGGCTTTCAGCCCATTGGGTGTCGCATCAAACTGAGGTGCAGCCCATCCTGTCGTGTCATACTTCGAGGAGAAGATGTTATAAAGTGTAAGACCTGCCGTCAACTCCTTGATGCCAATAGGTTTGAGACAGAATGTGTAAGAGAGATCTACATTGGCGTTGAAGTGTTTCTTCAGCAATAGCGTCTCGTAAGTAGTGAAAGCACCCGTATGGTTGACGCGGTCTGTATAGTCAGTACATTCCATCTCGCTGAAACCAGTGTTGGTGAGATACTGGTCACTGACATAGTGGCCCTGAATGCTGCCTTTGAAGCCTTTATAGGTGAAGGTCAGAATATGGTTCATGATGAAGTTGGGCGAGAAGGCAATAGGGGTGCTGCCCAGATTGTGAGTGTCACCATTTGTGTCGTATATGGTCCAGTCTTTGGCACGGTTGCGACTCCACGTGGCATTGGCATCCCAACGGAACCACGCTACGGGTTGCCAGGCGGCTTCCAGCTCTACACCGATGCGATAGCTCTTGCCGACATTCTTGGAGATATTCTGTCCCACGGAGTTCAACTCACCTGTCAGCACGAACTGGTCGCGATAGGACATCCAATAGAAATTGGCACCTGCCGAGAACTGTGTGCCCTGGTACTTATAGCCTACCTCCAAGTCGTTCAGTCGCTCGGCTTTCAGCTCTGTGCCGATGTTGGCCTGATAGTCATCACGGGTAGGTTCTTTATGAGCAATGGCATAAGAGGCATAGACGTTGTGGTGGGACGTAATCTGCCAGTTTAGTCCGAACTTAGGATTGAAGAAGTTGAACTCTTCGCGAATGATATACGCTCCGGTAGGATTGGAGCCGTAGCTGTCGTCGGGGTCTTGCATCTTGTACCAGATGTTCCTGTACTGCAGGTCTACGAAGGCGCTAAGGCCTTTGACGAACTCATAGCTGCCCTTGGCATAAATGTTGAAGTCGGTCTTGTGGCTGCGATTGCGGTAATACTCGTAGTTAGGTATGCCTCCAAGCGTTCCCCAGTGGTTGCCGTCGTATTTGTTCCAGCCACCGCCGAAGACAGCCTCCAGGCCATTGCGGTTATTGAACAGCAGGGAGGTTACGGCACCATAGAAATCGTTGCCCAGCTTCTTCTGCTGGATGACGCCCTTGCTGGTATTCGGACTGACGTAACCATAGTCTGCCCAGGTCTTCTTACGCTTGTACTGATCGTAGCTGCCGTCGCCGCGGGTGTAGTGCAGGGCAGCATTCAGATTCAGCAGACGGCTGAGGCGCTGGTTCCAAATCAACTGGTAATGCTGCTGATGGTAGTGGTCTTTCTGGTCGTCGAAGTAAGCTGTGGGACGTCCATTGTCATCAAAGGCCATAGCGCCACAGGAGTTGTAGCGGCGGCCATTGATGGACTGCTCGTACTTAGAGGTGTAGTCCCATGCCATATAGGTTTCTTCCTCGCCATTCCAGGTAATGAATTTCACTACGGTGTTGTCTCCAAACCATCCTGCCTGTAGGAAGTAGCTGTTGAGTTTCGTTGCGGCACGCTCCAGATAACCCTTCGAACCGATGTTCGACAGTCGGCCCTGAATGCCCCAATGGCCGTCCAGCAGTCCGGTGCCAAAGCGCAGCGTCTCCTTATGACTATAGTAGGAGCCGCCGCTCATGTCAACTCCGACATAAGGCTTCGTGCTGATGTTCTCTGTCAACATGTTGATAGTAGCACCAAAGGCTCCGGCACCATTCGTCGAGGTGCCGATACCGCGCTGTATCTGGATGTTCTGCACGCTGGAAGCGAAGTCACCCATATTCACCCAATACAGCGTACTGCTCTCCGAGTCGTTCAGAGGAATGCCGTTGGCCGTGATATTAATACGTGTTCCATCGGTACCACGCACTCGTATAGAGGTATAGCCGATGCCGTTACCTGCATCACTGCTGGTAGTGACAGAAGGTGTCAAGGTCAGCAGATATGGTACGTCTTTTCCATAGTTCACTGCCTTCAGCTGCTCTTGGTTGATATTGGTGAAAGCCATCGGGGTCTTCTTCGAAGCTCGGGTGGCCACAACCTGTACATCCTGCAACTCGTAACTCTTCAGCGTGTCAGCCTCCTCTGCCTCTACGCTCATGGCGGTTGCCAAAGCAACCATCATCACAAAAATCTTTTTCATCTTTTACCTTATTAATAAAACAAATAAGGGGATTTGTTTCATACTCTATCATCCCTACGCCGGCATTATCCGTATCAGGTTCGAGGGTATTATCTCAGCCCACACCCGTGAGCACCCCTTGACAAGCACTTTGCTAATCGGGTGCAAAGATAGTGCAAATTGAGCGAAATACAAAACAAAAAGGCATTTTTTTGCTTTTATTTCCGAAATGCAGCCTACCTTCGATGCCAATCAAAGGCAGTGCAAATGGAGCGAAATACAAAATATTTCCGCAAAAATGTTGTTCCTCGTCGAAGATTTATCGTTCCTCGTCGAGGAACAAGCGTTTCACGTCGAGGAACAAACTTCAGAACTACCCTCACGACCCTTTAGAACGTACCTTGCGACGTTCAAGAACCCACCTCCAACCATTTAAAAAGGAAGGACGCAACTCGGAAAAAACTGATTTTATTTTGCTTTTTGCGTAGTTATTCGTACCTTTGCACCCAAATTAGTGAGATATGGATACGATTAAGAAGCAATTTGCACAGAAACTGATGGATATCAAGGCCATCAAACTGCAGCCCAACGAGCCGTTTACCTGGGCTTCAGGGTGGAAGTCACCCATCTATACCGACAACCGCAAGACGTTAGGTTTTGCCGATGTACGCTCGTTTGTCAAGCTGGAGCTGTGTCACGCCATCCAGCAGCACTTCCCCGAGGCCGAGGCCGTAGCGGGAGTGGCTACAGGAGCCATCGCACAGGGTGCGCTGGTAGCCGACGAGTTAGGACTGCCCTATGCCTACGTCCGTCCGAAGCCGAAAGATCACGGCATGGGCAATCAGGTTGAGGGTGAACTGAAGCAGGGCGCCAAGGTCATCGTCATCGAGGACCTGATTTCCACCGGAGGCTCGTCGCTGAAGGCTGTCGAGGCCCTGCGCCAGTATGGTGTGGAGGTCATCGGCATGGTGGCATCGTTTACCTACGGCTTCCCCGTTGCCGAAGAGGCCTTTGCCGCTGCAGGCGTCAAGCTCGTCACCCTGAGCGACTACAATGCCGTACTGGAGCAGGCTGCCGAGACGGGATATATCAAAGCCAACGAAATAGAGGTATTGAAGGAATGGCGCAAAGACCCCAGCAAGTGGGGAGTATAGTTCCCATCAAGTCCATTAATCCCATCATTCCCATTAAACAATGACAAAATTTGAAAGTAGCATCAAGCAAATCCCCTACCCTGTAGAGGATGTCTATAGGAATATCAGCGACCTGTCAAACCTGGAACGTGTCCGCAACCGCGTGCCGCAGGACAAGTTGGAGGACTTCGAGTTCGACAGCGACAGCGTACAGGTCAGCGTTCCGCCCGTGGGCACCATCAAACTGCGCATCATCGAGCGCGAAGAGCCTAAGTGCGTCAAGTTCGAGACCGAGCAGTCGCCCATGCCCTTCAACCTGTGGATTCAGGTGTTGCCCGTCGACGCCAACAACAGCAAGATGAAAGTGACCGTCAAGGCCGATATCCCCTTCATGCTCAAGGGCATGGTAGCCGGTCCCCTTCAGGACGGCGTGGAGAAAATTGCCGACGTCCTGTCGCAGATTCCATATGTATAACTCATCAGCCCTATAGGACCGATTAGCCCTATACACCCTATAGGCCCCATAAGAAAAAGAACTATGGCAAACAAACTGTGGGAAAAGAACTTCGAGGTGAACGCCGAGATTGAGCGCTTCACCGTAGGTCGCGACCGTGAGATGGACCTCTATCTCGCCAAGTACGACGTGCTGGGCTCTATGGCTCATATCACCATGCTGGAGTCTATCGGACTCATCGGCAAGGACGAGCTGCCGCTGTTGCTCAAGGAGTTGAAGAACATCTACGACATCTGCGAGCGCGGCGAGTTCCAGATTGAGGACGGCGTGGAGGATGTCCACTCGCAGGTGGAGCTGATGCTGACGCGCCAATTAGGCGACATGGGCAAGAAGATTCATTCGGGCCGCAGCCGCAACGACCAGGTGCTGGTAGACCTGAAGCTCTTCACCCGTCACGAGCTGATGGAGGTGGCCGACCTGGTGAAGGTGCTCTTCGACGAACTGATCCAGAAGAGCAACCATTTCAAGGACGTGCTCATGCCGGGCTACACCCATTTGCAGGTGGCCATGCCCAGCAGTTTCGGACTGTGGTTCGGGGCCTACGCTGAGAGCCTGACGGACGACATGCTGTTCCTGCAGGCTGCGTACAAGATGACCAACCGCAACCCGTTGGGGTCAGCAGCCGGCTATGGCTCTTCATTCCCCTTGAATCGCCAGATGACGACCGACCTGCTGGGCTTCGACACGATGGACTACAACGTGGTGTATGCCCAGATGGGACGCGGCAAGACGGAGCGCAACGTGGGCTTTGCCTTGGCAACCATCGCCGGAACACTGGCCAAGCTGGCCTTCGACGCCTGTCTGTTCAACTCGCAGAACTTCTCGTTCGTCAAGTTACCGAAGGAGTGCACCACAGGCTCGAGCATCATGCCGCACAAGAAGAATCCCGACGTCTTCGAGCTCATTCGTGCCAAGTGTAACAAGCTACAGGCACTGCCCCAGCAGGTGACGCTCATCATGAACAACCTGCCTGTAGGCTACTTCCGTGACCTGCAGATTATCAAGGAGGTCTTCCTGCCTGCCTTTGGCGAACTGAAGGACTGCCTGCAGATGACAGCATACATTATCAATAAGATAGAGGTACGCGAGGACATCCTCGACAACCCCATGTACGACCCCATGTTCAGCGTGGAGACGGTCAACAAGCTCGCTTCTGAAGGTTTGCCCTTCAGAGACGCCTACAAGCAGGTCGGCCTGGCTATCGAGGCAGGTTTGTTCCGTCCCGACAAGAACATCCACCATACCCACGAGGGCTCCATTGGCAACCTGTGCAACGACCGCATCCAGGCCCTGATGACCAACGTGCTCGAAGGTTTCGCCTTCGAGAAAGCAAAGGACGCAGAAAGGAGGCTGCTGGCATGAGGCAGTGGGTGGTCGGCTTTTGGATATTGGCGGTTGGCTGTCTGATGTCAGGCTGCAGCGGTGCCGAGGCAGAGTACAGCACGTGGCCCTGCCGCTTTGCGTACGACAACTCGATACACCTGGACGTTACACTGGCAACATCGCTGAATGCCGGTTCGCGAGGCGTCTTCTGCCTCATTACCGAACAGGTACAGAAAGGCCAGAAGTATCTCCTCTTCCAGAATAGCAACGGCGACAAGTCATCCCCCGTGCCCGAAACTGCCGAGGAGGTGCAGGCGAAATTCATTCTGGGCCTCAACAACGGCATCATCGTGGGCTTCCAGACACTCATCACCGACCCCTACGGGGGCTTTGTAGCCTACGACGTACAGTGTCCTAACTGTGTTCGCAACGAGAACAACACCATCAACCCGAACTATCGGGTGACGATGGACACCAAGGGTATTGCCACCTGTCCCAAGTGCAAGAAGACTTACGACATGAACAATGGCGGAATCATCACCAACGGCTCCGAGGGTGACACAGGACTAGAGAAGTATGTCGCCATAACCGACGGCATGCACGTCAGCGTATTCAGAAGATAACAAAAGCATAGATAACCAAACAAGATGATGATAGAACAACAGATACAACAGGCAGCACTGGCTGCCGTAAAGGCACTCTACCAGCAGGAGGTGCCCGAGAAGATGGTGCAGCTGCAGAAAACGCGCAGCGAGTTTGAAGGTAATCTGACGCTCGTGGTCTTTCCTTTTGTAAAGATGGCGCGCAAGAGTCCCGAACAGACGGGTCAGGAAATTGGCGAATACCTCGTTGCCAACTGCCCTGCCGTCAGTAAGTACAACGTGGTGAAGGGCTTTCTGAACCTCAGCATCGCTGATGCCGCATGGCTCCAGCTGCTGCAGGACATCGACGCCGATGCCCACTATGGCGAAAAACACGCAGACGAGGGTTCCCCCCTCGTCATGATTGAATACAGCAGCCCCAACACCAACAAGCCATTGCACCTCGGCCACGTCCGCAACAACCTCTTAGGCTGGTCATTGGCACAGATTATGCAAGCCAACGGCAACCGCGTCGTCAAGACGAACATCGTCAACGACCGCGGCATCCATATCTGCAAGTCCATGCTGGCCTGGCTCAAATGGGGCAACGGCGAGACACCCGAGTCGAGCGGCAAGAAGGGCGACCACCTCATCGGCGACTACTACGTAGCCTTCGACAAGCACTACCGCGAGGAGGTCAAGGCCCTGACGGAAAAATATGTGCTCAGCGGTTTACCCGCTGAGAAAGCCGAAGAACAGGCCAAGCAGGAGGCTCCCCTCATCAAGGAAGCCCACGAGATGCTGGTCAAGTGGGAGCAGGGCGACCCCGAGGTTCGTGCCCTCTGGGAGAAGATGAACAACTGGGTGTATGCCGGTTTCGACGAGACCTACCAGAAGATGGGCGTGTCGTTCGACAAGATATACTACGAAAGCCAGACCTACCTCAAGGGCAAGGCCAAGGTGGAAGAAGGACTGGCTAAAGGCCTCTTTGAGCGCCACGAAGACGGCTCCGTATGGGCCGACCTCACCAACGAGGGACTGGACCAGAAGCTGCTGCTGCGCAGCGACGGCACTTCCGTTTACATGACGCAGGATATCGGTACGGCCGAGATGCGTTTTAAGGACTATCCCATCGACAAGATGATATACGTCGTTGGCAACGAGCAGAACTACCACTTCCAGGTGCTCTCTATCCTACTCGACCGTCTGGGCTTCAAGTGGGGCAAGGAACTGGTTCACTTCTCCTACGGTATGGTGGAGCTGCCCAACGGCAAGATGAAGAGCCGCGAAGGTACGGTGGTGGATGCCGACGACCTGATGGAACTGATGGTCAGCGATGCTCGTCGCGTGAGTGACGAGGCAGGCAAGAATGCCGACATGACTGAGGCCGAGAAGCAGGAGATTGCCCGCATCGTGGGAATGGGTGCCTTGAAATACTTCATCCTCAAGGTCGACGCCCGCAAGAACATGCTCTTCAACCCCGAAGAGTCTATCGACTTCAACGGCAACACAGGTCCCTTCATCCAGTACACCCATGCCCGCATCCGTAGCATCCTAAGAAAGAGTGAAGAGTTAAAAGTGAAAAGTGAAGAATTTGCTTCCGCACAGAGTGCAAGCGCTGACTCTACACTCTCCGACAAGGAAGTGGAATTGATTCAGAAGATGAGCGAGTATGGGGCTGCTGTCGAGCAGGCCGGTAAAGACTATTCACCCTCGGGCATTGCCAACTACTGCTATGAGTTGACGAAGGTCTTCAACCAGTTCTACCACGACTACAGCATCTTGAACGAAGAGGACGCAGAGAAGAAGGCTGTCCGTCTGGTCATCGCCCGCAACGTAGCTAAGATTCTGAAGAACGGCATGGCCCTCCTCGGCATCGAGGTCCCCGAACGTATGTAAAGTCCCCGAGCGCATGTAAGGTCAAGTATGTTTCGTCACTAACGCAGTAACGTTGATTATGTTGCGATTTCATCGCAACCCACAGAATGAACAGAGATGCAAAACCCTCCTGACTATAGACACGACACGGTGCTGCCCCTGCCACCTGAGGTAAGGGCAGACGCCTGGGCCGTGGATGCAGCCTGTAGCGGCAACCCCGGTCCGATGGAGTATCAGGCTATCGACCTGCAGACGGGAGCCCGCGTGTTCCATTTCGGTCCCATGAAAGGAACGAATAATATCGGCGAATTCCTGGCCATTGTTCACGCCCTGGCTCTCATGCAGCAGCAGGGATTGCACCACAAAACCATCTATAGCGACTCCTACAACGCAATCTTGTGGGTGAACAAGCGCAAGTGCAAGACTAAGTTGGAGCGCACCCCCGAGACTGAAGCACTCTATCAGATTATCCTTCGTGCCGAACGTTGGCTGCAGACGCATCAATGGATGAATCCCATCATTAAATGGGAGACATCCAAGTGGGGCGAAGTCCCAGCCGACTTCGGACGCAAATAAATCCTTTCTAAAGAATAACGGTACCATGCTGACCATCTATGGCATCAGCACGGGTAATAATGACACGGCTGACGCCAGCGTCGACAGCCGCAAAAGCATTGTCTATCTTGGGCAGCATACCGCCGGAGATGGTGCCGTCGGCCTTATAACTATTATATAAGGTACGCGTAATCGTTGGAATCACACTATCGTCGTCATCGGGATTGTGAAGTACACCCTTCTTCTCGAAAGCGAAGATGAGCGTGACATCATAATAGGGCGCCAAAGCCTTAGCAGTCTCAGAGGCGATGGTATCGGCATTGGTGTTGAGGATATGTCCCTCACCGTCGTGCGTCAGCGGTGCCATCACAGGAGTGATGCCGGCCTCTATCAAGCGACTCAGCATCGCACCGTCGGCAGCATCGACATCGCCGACGAAGCCGTAGTCGACACCATTTTTCAAGGGACGCTTGTGACTGCGGATGGCATTGGCATCGGCACCTGTCAACCCCAAGGCATTCACACCGTTGGCCTGCAATCGCGCCACGAGATTCTTGTTCACCAGTCCCCCATAGACCATTGTCACCACTTCCAGCATATCAGCGTCCGTAATGCGCCTTCCCTCTACCATCTTGGTCTCAATGCCCAGTCGTTCGGCCATCTTGGTAGCCTTGCGGCCTCCGCCATGTACCAACACCTTACAGCCTTCGATGGCCGAGAAGTCACGCAGTAACATAGAGAGCTGTAGTTCGTCCTCGACCACAGCCCCTCCTACCTTCACGATTGTGAGTTTTTCCTTCATATTATTCCAAATAGGTATATCCGTAAAGTCCTGAGCGATAGTTGGAAAGGAACTCCTTGCCTTCTTCCAGGGTAATCTTGCCTTGCTTGACGCTCTTAGCTACCCAAATCTCCAGCTGACGGACCAGCTTCTTGGGGTTATACTGTACATACTCCAGCACCTCCTCGACCGTCTCGCCGTCGAAAATCTGGTCGATGTGATAGTGTCCGTCCTTCACGGAGATATGGACAGCCGTCGTGTCGCCAAAGAGGTTATGCATATCGCCCAAAATCTCTTGGTAGGCTCCCACAAGGAACACGCCGAGATAATAGTTCTCATTCTTCTTCAGTGAATGAACGGGCAACGAGTGGGAATTATGGCGGTTGGTGGCAAAGTTAGCTATCTTACCGTCCGAGTCACATGTAATGTCCTGAATGGTGGCATTACGTGTAGGACGCTCGTTCAGGCGCTGAATAGGCATGATGGGGAATATCTGGTCTATGGCCCATGAGTCAGGCAACGACTGGAATAGCGAGAAGTTACAGAAATACTTGTCTGCCAACAGCTTGTCGATGTTCATCAGTTCCTCTGGGACGTGTTTCAGATTCTTGGCCAAGGCGTGAATCTCGTGACATACACTCCAATACATGGCTTCAATCTCTGCACGTGTCTTCAGGTCAACGATGCCATGGGAGAAGAGGTCGAGCACCTCCTCGCGAATCTGCTCGGCATCATGCCAGTCCTCCAACACATTACGCGGCGACAGGTTATCCCATATCTCATACAGGTCCTTGACCAACTGGTGCGAATTCTCGTCTGGCTCAAACTCCTCAGGCATCTCAGGCAACGAGGCTGTTTCCAGCACATCGATGACCAGGACACTATGATGCGCAGCCAGCGAACGGCCACTCTCGGTAATCAGGTTGGGATGGGGAATGCCATTTCGGTTGGCGGCATCGACGAAGGTGTAGATACAGTCGTTGACATACTCCTGTATGGAGTAGTTGACACTACTCTCGCTGGAAGGCGAACGCGTGCCGTCATAGTCAACGCCCAAACCACCGCCACAGTCCACAAAGTCTACATTATAGCCCATCTTGTGCAGCTGAACATAGAACTGCGAAGCCTCGCGCAGGGCTGTCTGAATACGACGAATCTTCGTAATCTGGCTTCCGATATGGAAATGAATCAGGCGCAAACAGTCGCGCATATCCTTCTTATCCAACAGCTCCAAAGCTTCCAGCAGCTCAGCACTGGTCAGGCCGAACTTAGAGGCATCGCCCCCACTCTCTTCCCACTTGCCTGCGCCGGACGAAGCCAGCTTGATGCGGATGCCGATGTTGGGACGAACGCCTAACTTCTTCGCCTCTCGGGCAATGATGTCAAGCTCGTTAAGCTTCTCAACAACAATGAAGATACGCTTTCCCATCTTTTGCGCCAGCAAGGCCAGTTCTATGTAAGACTGGTCTTTGTAGCCATTGCAGATAATGATAGAGTCGCTCTGGCACTGGACAGCGATAACGGCGTGCAGTTCGGGTTTCGAACCGGCCTCAATGCCCAAATTGAACTTACGGCCATGGGAGATAATCTCCTCGACGACGGGCTGCATCTGATTGACCTTAATGGGGAACACTACGTAGTTTTCCGCCTTATAGTCATACTCCTTGGCAGCTTTTTTGAAACAGCTCCACGTCTTCTCGATACGATTGTCGAGAATGTCGGGAAAGCGCAATAGCACCGGAGACTGTACATCACGCAGAGACAACTCGTCCATCACCTCACGAAGGTCTACCTGTGTACCATCTTTACAAGGGGTGACATAGACGTTGCCTTCGTCGTTGATACCGAAATAACTGGTTCCCCAGCCGTTGATGTTGTACAACTCCTTGGAGTCGTCAGTGGTCCATTTCTTCATTTCTTGTAGTTGGTTTTTGTCTGTTGCTATAGTTGCAATAAATACTATAGGGATTATAACCCTAAAAGGGTACGGATGCTTTGTACGCTGGTATGTATCTTGTCATAGTCATCCAGCACATTGACGTCAAGCGTATAGCGGGCCTTCTCATAGAACGGAGCGCGCTCCTTCAAGTGTTCCGTAATATAGGCTATCAGCTCTTCAGGACTCTTGCCCTTCAGCAACGGGCGTTCCACCTTAGCCATGAGCAGATGCTTATAGAGCGTATCGGGACTGGCCTTTAGATAAACCACATCTCCTTGTTGATTAAGGTAGTCCATGTTGTCGAAGAAGCAGGGAGTGCCCCCACCACAACTAATGATAACGTCCTCGAATTCGGCGACCTCATGCAACATATTGTACTCTATCCTTCGAAAAGCTTCCTCACCACGCTCCGTAAAAAGTTTGGAGACGGTGGTATGCATACGGTTCTCGATATACCAGTCGAGGTCATAGAACATCATGCCCGTCTCCTTGGAGAGAGCCTTGCCCACGGTGGTCTTGCCGGAGCCCATATAGCCTACCAGAACGATGCGTCTCATTTCTTCTGCTTCTCAATGATAGCCATGCACTCTTCGTAAGTCAACTCAGCGACCTTGCTGTGCATATTCTTGGGCAAACGATAGTTCTTGCCGTCGTATGCCAGATAGGGACCATAGCGGCCATTGAGCACTTCCAACTTCAGGTCGTTGGTGAACATCTTCAGATGTTTCTGAGTATCCTGCTGGCGCTTCTCCTTAATAAGTTCTATGGCCTCATCGAGCGTGATGGTCATAGGATCGGCACCCTTGGGCAGTGATGTGTACTTCTTCTGATGCAACAGATAGGGACCGAAACGGCCGGTTCCTATCACAACAGGGCTCCCCTCATAATCGCCGACGGTACGCGGCAGCTTGAACAGTTCTAAAGCCTCCTCCAGCGACAGGTTCTCCATGCTCTTGTCTGCTGGGAGCTGGGCGAACTGGGGCTTCTCGGTATCCTCAGCAGCACCAATCTGAACGACAGGGCCGAAACGGCCAATCTTGACAAAGACGGGCTTACCGGTCTTGGGGTCATTACCCAACTGACGTTCACCGGCCTTACGCTCCTGACGGGCATTCATGGTCTTCTCAACGGTAGGCTCAAATTTCTTATAGAAGTTCTTGAGCATTCCCGTCCATTGCTCATCACCCTCGGCGATACGGTCGAAGTCCTGCTCTACCTTGGCCGTGAAGTTATAGTCCATGATGGTGGGGAAGTATTTCATCAGGAAGTCGTTGACGACAACACCAATATCGGTGGGCAACAGTTTGCCTTTCTCAGAGCCAACCACCTCTTTACGCTGTTTCTGAGTCACCACCTTACCCTTGAGGATATCTACGGTATAAGTACGTTCCTCACCTTTCTTGTCGCCCTTATGCACGTATTCACGCTGCTGGATAGTAGAGATAGTGGGAGCATAGGTAGAAGGACGACCAATGCCCAGTTCCTCAAGTTTGTGTACCAGCGAGGCCTCCGTAAAGCGCTGCGGTCCCTGACTGAAACGCTCTGTAGCCTGAATCTCACGGCGCGTCAGCTTCAGTCCTTTTTTCAGTGGCGGCAGAATGTGTCCTTCTTCATCCTGTGTATCATCGTCGTCTACCGACTCACGATAAACCTTCAGGAATCCGTCAAACTTGACGACCTCACCTTGAGCAACGAAAACAAGCTCCTGACCAGCAGGCTGCTGTCCGTCGAGGCAAATCTCCACGGTAGTCTTCTCCAAAACGGCATCAGCCATCTGTGAAGCAATAGTACGCTTCCAAATCAGTTCGTAGAGTTTACGCTCCTGGGCAGTACCTTCTATCTCAGCACGGTCCATATAGGTCGGACGAATGGCTTCGTGTGCCTCCTGAGCGCCCTTGCTACTGGTATGATACTGGCGTACCTTGCTGTACTCCTCGCCGTAGAGCTTCTTGATTTCCTCCTTGGAGGCATTGACACACAGTCCCGACAGATTGACAGAGTCGGTACGCATATAGGTTATCTGTCCGTGCTCATACAGATGCTGAGCCACCATCATCGTTTGCGAAACGGTGAATCCGAGCTTGCGGGCGGCCTCCTGCTGCAAGGTTGATGTAGTAAAGGGAGGTGCCGGCGTACGCTTCATGGGTTTCTTGCTAACACTGCTAACGACGAACGAAGCCTCCTTGCACTGTTCCAGCAACTGCTCCACCTCCTCATGGTTCTTGATGCGCTGGTTCAAAGTAGCCTTTACCTCCGTCTGCGAACCATCGGCGTTGGTCAGGGCAAAGATGGCCGACAGACTGTAGTAGGACTCACTCTGGAAGTTTTGTATCTCGCGCTCGCGTTCAACTATTAGTCTGACAGCGACACTCTGTACACGACCGGCAGAGAGGGCAGGCTTCACCTTGCGCCATAGCACAGGTGACAACTTAAAGCCTACCAAGCGGTCGAGTACTCGACGAGCCTGCTGGGCATTCACCAAATTCATATCTAGATGGCGGGGAGTCTCAATAGCCTTCAGGATGGCAGGCTTGGTGATTTCGTGAAACACAATACGGTTGGTCTTTGCTTCATCCAAGCCCAATACTTCGCACAAATGCCATGAGATAGCCTCTCCCTCACGGTCTTCATCGGATGCAAGCCATATCTTCTCAGCCTTCTTTGCCTGAGACTTCAGTTCCTTAACCACCTTCTCCTTGTCTTCAGGAATTTCGTACTCTGGTTCCAACGACTTCTCGTCGATACTCATTTCCTTCTTCTTCAGGTCACGGATGTGGCCGTAGCTTGACATCACTTTGTAGTCGCTACCCAAAAACTTCTCAATAGTCTTGGCCTTGGCAGGCGACTCTACAATCACCAAATTTTTTTGCATATCTCGTTATCTTTTAATTCTCATTCGAGTAATTCGGGCTGCAAAAGTAGGCAAAAGTTTTGGTTACACCTTATATATATAGTAGTTTTTTTATTTTCTTAACGTTTGACGGAAGAATCATTCGACATTTTACTGTTTTGCTTGCAAAGTTAGAAAAAGTTTCGTATCTTTGCAAGCATGAACGCAAAAAGAAGTATGAAACAAGTATTGACATTCCTCCTCTTATCCTTATTTACTATGGTTTCCGCCCAGAAGCCCATGGAGATGAACTTGTGGCCCAATGGTCCCAAAACCAGTAATGGCGATCCGGAAGACCTGGCCAAAGTATGGGTTTATCTGCCTAACGAGAAACTTGCTACGGGACGTGCTGTGGTATGTTGCCCTGGAGGTGGTTACCAACATCTGGCCATGAATCACGAAGGACACGACTGGGCACCATTCTTCAATGGTCAGGGAATAGCCCTCATCGTGGTAAAGTACCGTATGCCTCATGGTGTATACCAGGTTCCAGCCGAGGATGCTGAAGAAGCCATCAAGCTGGTGCGCCGCAACGCTCAGGAATGGCACATCAAGCCGGACGACATCGGTATTATGGGCTTTTCAGCCGGCGGCCACTTGGCTTCCACCGTTGCCACACACGCCACAGGACATGCAGCTCCCAACTTCCAGATATTATTCTATCCTGTTGTGTCCATGGAACAGGGCATCACGCATCAGGGTTCCCGAGACAACCTTTTAGGCAAGAAGCCCAAGCGTAAACTGGTGAATGAATACTGCAATGAGCAGCATATCAAGAAGCAGACGCCACGGGCTTTCATTGCATTGGCTGGCGACGACCGCTCCGTTCCTCCCATGAACAGTCTGAATTATTACGAAGAGCTGCTGGTCAACAAAGTTCCTGCTACCATGCATATCTACCCGACAGGCGGCCATGGATTTGGCATCCGCCAGTCATTCCGCTATCACTTCGAGATGATGCTGGAGCTGAAGGCGTGGCTAAATAGCTTCTAACTGTTAGCCATTAGCCAATACCAATAGCCAACAAAAAAAGCGCTCCGTGGAGCGCCTTTTTTGTTTCTAATCTCTGGATTAGCACTGAGCGAGCTTGCCGTCAGAACCGAGCACATTCACAATCTTGTGGATGTACAGCTTCTTCATGTTCTCACGAGCGGGCTTCAGGTACTGGCGAGGATCGAAGTGATCGGGATGCTCAGCGAGGTGCTGACGAATAGCAGCGGTCATTGCCAGACGAGAGTCTGAGTCGATGTTAATCTTGCAGACAGCGCTCTTGGCAGCCTCACGGAGCTGCTCCTCGGGAATACCAACGGCGTCGGGCAGGTTGCCACCGAACTTATTGATGGTGTCGACCTCGTCCTGAGGTACTGAAGAAGAGCCGTGGAGCACGATGGGGAATCCGGGGAGCTTCTTCTCAATCTCATGCAGCACGTCGAATGCCAAGGGAGGAGGAACCAGACGGCCGGTTTTCGGGTCGCGGGTGCACTGCTCGGGCTTGAACTTGTAAGCACCGTGAGAAGTTCCGATAGAGATAGCCAGTGAGTCGCAGCCGGTACGGGTAGCGAAGTCGATGACCTCCTCGGGCTTGGTGTAGTGAGACTCCTCAGCCTGCACCTCGTCCTCTACGCCAGCCAACACACCCAGCTCAGCCTCAACGGTCACGTCGTACTGGTGAGCATACTCAACAACCTTCTTGGTCAGGGCGATGTTGTCCTCGTAAGGCAGTGAAGAACCGTCAATCATTACGCTTGAGAAGCCCATGTCGATACAGTCCTTGCAAAGCTCGAAGCTATCACCGTGGTCCAGGTGCAGCACAATCTCGGGATGAGCGCAACCCAACTCCTTGGCATACTGAACGGCACCCTCTGCCATGTAGCGCAGAATGGTAGCGTTAGCATAGTTACGAGCACCCTTAGAAACCTGCATGATGACAGGTGACTTTGTCTCAACGGCAGCCTGAACGATAGCCTGCATCTGCTCCATTGTGTTGAAATTGAATGCGGGGATAGCATAGCCACCTGCTACGGCCTTCTTGAACATCTCGCGAGTGTTGACGAGACCTAAATCCTTGTAATTTACCATAATTGTT
>OCTW011613416.1_pt1 | contig 20563 bp, 20 predicted proteins | sample 1539671 | NCBI WGS metagenome assembly OCTW01 (sample SAMN02144230, study PRJEB22623) | gut metagenome | biome: sheep rumen | host: Ovis aries | place: New Zealand
GATTCTTTGAGCAAGAGGTCCAATTCGGGGCAATTTGTCACATTTTTATCTCGACTGGCTTATAAATCCCCAATTTTTATCTAAATTTGCGGCATTGTTCATCAATTTCATTTTATGATGTCCACAAAAATGCCACAATCAACCCTTCCCATTGCCCGAGATCGCTACGAGCGCACTCTCAAGGGCTATCACCATCGCCTTACGGTATTCCCTAAGTGCACATTGCTCTTTCGGCATATTCCGGGAGCAGGGGTTCGGGCTCGGCAGGCAGACCGCCCACGGGCTCATGGCCAAGGCCTCCGCCCTGCTTGAGAGGATGCGCGAGGCCATCAGGCGGGCCGACCGCGTCATCAACATCATGCGCAAAGCCGGAATCCACGTCTCCACCGACTGGCAGGAAGGACAGCAGGTACTTGACGAACTCGCATTTCGATGATCACGACGTCGCTGACAAGTCAGAAGAATTTCGCAAAATGGTATGAAGAGAACCACGATGCTATTCTGTTTGGCCGCTATCTGAGAGTCCATGAGAACAAACGTTGGAACTATTGGCACAATGAATGGTCAAATGTCCCAACCTGGAGAAAGACATGTATGACTACTATATGTTTGAAGTGCCGATGAGCGACAAAGAGGAAAAGTGACCTTTCCCATTTGTGAAACGCCACTTTTCTTACCTGGCAACGGCCAGAAATGACTGTTGCCGGGGCAAGATGGTGCAACAGGTTCTGAACCTCTATAGTTTCTTCCATCATGGCGCGCGTGGCATTATCAGAAGACGTGTTGAAGGGTCGCCTTCCTGAAAAACGGGAGAGGGTATCAAAATCTCCTTTCTTGGATGCTCGACATCACTTTTTCACGAAACGGCAACAGCTCTTCGTCTCTTTTGGCGGAATTTATTTCTCTTTTGGACAATTTTTTTAATATTCTTGTGAGATAGTGTGGTTTCACGAAAAAATGATTACCTTTGCACCATTGATGAAAGACGTTTGCATGTCATTTTCATGTACGCAAAGCTCAAGCCCATTGAGCGGAATGCCATGAGCAAAGATATCTCTATCAACAAAGGACAATAATAGTAATCAGATAAAGTAACAGCTGGAGACAATGAATAAACTTATCAGAAGCCCGAAGCCTGGGTGGAGGAAATCTTGTACGAAGGCAGCATCGCCAACCAAATCGTGAGCAACGTTGATGCTAAAGGCGCCAATGGCGAAGAAATTGGAATCGTCCTTGGTGGTGGTAGCCACGAAGAGGCCAGGACAGGAAGTTCCAGTCTTTGGGATGATGAAGAGGGCGATGCAGAATAAATAACTGTAGTTTTGCCGTTTGGATCTGAGCTTGACTAAGGCATTCTTCGTATGCTTTCTGCCTTAGATGATGCACAGACCGTTTTATTATAAGAATCCGTGATTATTCGGATGTGTTTTTTGACAGGATCATGACAAGAGACTTAAGAATCGATGGCCTGAAGTTCCTTATGATTTTCTGTGTCGTTTTAGGACATTTGGATTTTGGTGACTATGGATTGAAAATCAACAGGGTCATCTATGCGTTCCACATGCCCGTTTTCGTTTTCCTATCCGGATACCTAACCACCCTGCATTCCCCTAAGGAGAGGCAGAGGCAATGGATCAAACAGACCCTCGTCATCTATGCCTTCGCCCAACTCGCCAGTGTCGTGATCCGTTCGCTATTGGTTTTTGTCCCGGATATGTCTGCCCATGCGGAATCGGATGATGTGGGATTGGCCAAGTGGAGTGACCTGATATCGCCCGGCCTGGCATTATGGTATTTGGTATGCCTCATGTATTGGAGGGTTTCCGTGTGGACGTTTTTTCAAAAGACGGATGACGTGAAGCTCTTGTCGCTGTCTGTGCTGCTTGCTCTCTTGTCGGGCCTCATTCCTTTGGATAATGAATTAGCCTTTCAAAGGACTTTCGTATTCTTCCCCTTCTTTGTCCTGGGCATCGTGTTCAAGAAGAGAAACTGGCTTTGCCGACTGGATCAAATCCCGGTGATCTTTGCGGTCATCGGGCTGATTGTCGGCTTTGCCGTGGCCAGGGGGCTGCCGACATTTATGCCAAAGACGCACTATGAAGATTGGCACCAGTTGGTCTTCAGGGTCGTGCAGTCGGGTCTCGGTCTGGTCTTATGTCTGTTGATTGTCAGGATATCACGTGCCCGTTTCGTTAAGTCTTTCGCGCGGTGGGGCAAATACACCTTGTGGATTTATATCGGGCATACCTATCTCATCCTGATAGGACGAGAGTGGTTTCCTTATTTAGGAATCAGCCTCAATCTTTTCTCTGCACTGATACTGGCTGCTGTCTATTGCCTCGTTTTTGCCTGGATGGGGATGAAAAAAAGAGGCGCCTCTGGGCGGTGAGCTTGGGAGACGCCCCGATGTGACGTCTCTACATTTCAAACGTTCTCATAGAACTTTTTTGATTATAACAAAGCATATGGCTTAACTTCTTAGGCCGAAAGGCCGATAATTTTTTTCACATCTATAACTTCCGAGGCATGAATCAGAGGCTTTCGAGTACCCGTTTGATGACGGTCTGGGCGGAGATCTCACGGTTGGCAGCCTCGGGAATGACGATGGAGTGGTCGCTCTCGATCACGTCATCGGTGACGATGAGCCCACGGCGCACGGGCAGGCAGTGCATGAAATAACCGTTGTCGGTCCATGACATGTGCTCGGTGTCGATGGTCCAGTTCATGTCGCGGCTCAGGATCTTGCCATAATCCTGTGGGCAAGTGATTCCCGGGCAACTCCAGTTCTTGGCATAGACGAAATGTGCCCCTTCGAGCGCTTTTCGCTGATCGTATTCCACCCTTGCATTTCCCACGAATTTCGGATCCAGTTCATAACCCTCGGGATGAGTGATGACGAAGTCGACGTCGGCTGCGTTCATCCACTGAGCGAAGGAGTTGGGCACGGCCTGTGGCAAAGCGCGGCAGTGCGGAGCCCAGGTGAGCACTACCTTTGGACGCTCCACGGGTTTGTATTCCTCGATGGTGATGAGGTCGGCGAAAGCCTGGAGCGGATGCACGGTGGCCGTTTCCATGGCGATGACGGGGCGTCCGCTGTAGCGTACGAACTGTCCGACGATGGTCTCGGCATAGTCAAAATCCCTGTCGGTGAGTCCTGCGAAAGAGCGTACGGCGATGATGTCGCAGTAGCTTCCCATCACAGGGATGGCCTCAAGCAAGTGCTCACTCTTGTCGCCATCCATGATGACGCCCCGCTCGGTCTCCAGTTTCCAGGCACCCGCATTGACATCGAGGACGATGACATTCATGCCGAGATTCATGGCCGCTTTTTGGGTAGAGAGGCGGGTGCGCAGGCTGTTGTTGAAGAAAATCATCAGCAAGGTCTTGTTCTTGCCCAGGTGTTGATAGGCGAACCTGTCTTTCTTGATCTGTTGTGCCTCAGCCAGAGCGGATTTCAGGTCGCCGAGGTCTTCCACATTGAAAAAGGTATGCAGTTTGCTCATTGTATTGTCATTTTATATTTTCGTTTTATGTATTCAAGTTTCGCATTCGCTTAACTTCTTAACTACTTCTTAAAAGTTGAATTACATATTCTATGGCCTCACCTGTCCGTGTCCTTCGATGAGCCATTTGTAGGTGGTGATTTCCTCCAGGGCCATCGGACCCCTCGGACCGAGTTTCTGGGTGCTGATGCCGATCTCAGCCCCCAAGCCGAACTGCGCGCCGTCGGTGAAACTTGTAGGAGCGTTGACGTAGACGCAGGCGGCGTCCACCATAGCCTCGAATTGTGCTGCAGTGTGTGGATTCTCGGTGATGATGCACTCGCTGTGGCCACTACCAAACTGACTGATATGGCGTATAGCCGCCTCTACGGAAGGCACGGTGCGGATAGCCATGGCATAATCCATGAACTCCGTTCCGAAACTATCGTCGGTGGCATGCAACAGCAGTTCGTCGGGATATTTCCCATGCAGGGCGTCATAGGCGGCCTCGTCGGCATGGATGACCACATTGCTGATGATCAGAGGTGCGCAAAGCTCACTCAAGTCGCGCAGGCGCGACTGATGGATGATCAGGCAGTCGAGGGCGTTGCAGACACTCACCCGGCGTGTCTTGGCGTTGTTGACGATTGCCCTTCCGATCTGGAGGTCGCCCTCGGCGTCGAAGTAGGTGTTGACCACGCCAGCCCCCGTCTCGACGACCGGCACGCGTGCATTGTCGCGCACAAACTCGATGAGTCTTTTCCCACCACGCGGAATGCAAAGGTCGATGTATCCCACGGCATTAAGCATCTCGCCGGTAGCTTCATGGGTGGCGGGGAGCAGTTCCACCACCGAGGGATTGATACCCTCACGGTGAAGGATGCGGTGTATCAGGTCGACGATGGCTTTGTTGGACTCGTCGGCATCGCTTCCCCCCTTGAGCACACAGGCGTTGCCGCTCTTGAAACAGAGGGAGAAGACATCGAAACTGACGTTGGGCCTGGCCTCATAGACCATGCCGATCACTCCATAGGGGACAGTGACACGGCGCAGATGGAGTCCGTTGTCGAGTGTCTTGTCGATCAGGGTCTTGCCCAGCGGACTCGGCAGCATCGCCACATGGCGCATGTCATCGGCAATGCCGTGGAGCCGCTTCTCGTCGAGCAGCAGGCGGTCGTAGAGAGGATTGGAGCGCTCCATGCGTGAGAGGTCACGCGCGTTGGCCTCAAGCAGTTCTGCACTTTCTGAGATAATGGCATCGGCCACGGCTTGGAGCACGGCGTTCTTGCGTGCATCGTCGATCAGGGCCAGTTCACGGCTCGCAGCCTTGGCACGCTCGAAAATTTTAATCAGTTCCATAATTTTATTGTTATTGGGGCATTATTCCATATACAGATAATCGTAATGAACAAGAGGTTTCTGGCCATGCTGGCCCATGAGTTGACGAGCCGTCACGCTGTTGTAGGCAGCACGTCCCACAGCGATCCTTGCCTGTTTTTCGTCGAGAATGTCCACCAGGTCGCCCTCCTCGAAGTCGCCCTCCACGGCGATGACACCGACGGGCAGCAGGCTCACGGCGTTCTTGCTGTTCAAGGCCTCAATCGCACGTGGGCTGATGGTGATCTGTCCCTTGGCGAACCCATCGCTGTGAGCGAGCCATTTCTTGATGCCCGACACATTGGCCTCTACTGCGACGAACTCCGTGTGGGGAGTCTCATTCGCTCTGTTGACGAGGTCGATGAGGATATTGTCGCGTTTGCCATTGGCGATGATGACCCGTATGCCCTCCTCGGCCACTTTCCGCGCGATATTGTATTTGGTGACCATACCACCCCTTCCGAAACCGCTTTTACCAGTTTGGATATAGGCGCTGATGTCATTACCGGGTATCACCTGTCGGATGACCTTTGACGCCGGGTCGGATGGCGAGCCGTCGTAGATGCCGTCGATGTTGCTCAGGATGACGAGCGCTTCGGCCCCCATCATCGAGGCGATCAGTCCGGAGAGTTCGTCGTTATCGGTGAACATCAGTTCGGTGACACTCACCGTGTCGTTCTCATTGACGATCGGGATTACCCCGTTGTCGAGCATCACGCTCATGCAGGAGCGCTGATTGAGGTAGGCACGGCGGGAGTTGAAGTTCTCCTTCATGGTGAGCACTTGTCCGACGGGCAGGTGGTATTCGCGGAACAGGTCATAATAGTGGTTGATCAGTTTGGCTTGTCCGAGAGCGGAGTAGAGCTGGCGTTGTGACACGCTGTCGAGGCGTCGTGAGACTTTCACCTCGCCCCTCCCGCAAGCCATGGCACCACTTGATACGAGGATCACCTCGAAGCCATGAGAATAGAGCCAAGCAGTCTGGTCGACCAGTGATGACATGCGTGTGATGTCGAGCTTCCCGTCATCCCGCGTCAGCACGTTGCTGCCGATCTTCACTACGATCCTCTTCTTTGTCATCGCTTGTCGTTTTCTCTGATTTCCACACGCCGGATCTTGCCGCTGATGGTCTTGGGCAGTTCGTCGACGAACTCAATGATGCGGGGGTACTTATAAGGAGCGGTGACCCGCTTGACATGCTGCTGGAGTTCTTTCACCAGGTCGTCGCCAGCTTTCTGTTTCCACTCCTTGCCCAGCACCACGGTGGCTTTCACCACCATGCCGCGGATGTCGTCGGGCACGCCAGTGATGGCACATTCCACCACGGCAGGGTGTGTCATCAGTGCGCTCTCCACCTCAAACGGGCCGATGCGGTAGCCGCTGCTCTTGATGACATCGTCGATGCGGCCCTCAAACCAGTAGTATCCGTCCTCGTCGCGCCAGGCCATGTCGCCGGTGTGATAGATGCCGTCATGCCAAGCCTCACGGGTGAGTTCCTCGTCGCGGTAGTATTCCTTGAAGAGTCCGATCGGTTTGCGGTCGCCCACACGGATCACGATCTCGCCTTTCTCGCCATCCTCGCAAGGAGTGCCGTCGGCCTTGATGAGGTCGATGTCGTACTGCGGGTTGGGCATGCCCATGCTTCCGGGTTTGGGCTCCATCCAAGGCATGGTGCCCAGGGTCATGGTTGTCTCGGTCTGTCCGAATCCCTCCATGAGTTTGATGCCGGTCAGTTGGCGGAATTTGTCGTAGACGGCCGCATTGAGTGCTTCGCCCGCTGTGCAGCAATAGCGCAAGGCACTCAGGTCATAACGTGAGAAGTCCTCGCGGATCATGAAACGGTAGACCGTGGGCGGGGCGCAAAATGACGTGACGTGGTATTTGGCCATTTGCTGCAGCATGTTGTCGGCCACGAATTTCTCATGGTCATAGACGAACACGGCGGCACCAGCGAACCATTGTCCATAGAACTTGCCCCAGACGGCCTTTCCCCATCCCGTGTCGGCCACGGTGAGGTGGATGCTGTCTTCGGCCAGGTTGTGCCAGAAGACACCCGTGGTGAGATGTCCGAGCGCATAGAGATGGTCGTGAGCCACCATCTTCGGCTCACCACTTGTCCCGCTGGTGAAATACATGAGCATCGTGTCGCTGTTGGTGTTGACATGCTCAGGCCGCACGAAACGCGGAGCCTTGTCGATCTCGGCATGCCAGTCGTGGAAACCCTCCGGCACGTTGGGACCGATACTGACGAGCACCTGGACGGTGGGGCTTTCTGACATGGCAGCCTGCACTTGACTGAGCACATAATCCTCGCCCACGCAGATGATGCCCTTGATGCTGGCCCGTGTGTTGCGATAGATGATATCTTTTTTGGTGAGCATGTGCGTGGCAGGTATGGCCACGGCACCCAGTTTGCAAAGTGCCAGCATGGTGATCCACCATTCGAGGCGGCGCTTCTGGATGAGCATCACCATATCCCCCCGGCCGATACCGAGTGACTGTAGGTAGGCCGCAGCCTGGTCGCTGCGTTGCTTGATATCCTTGAAGGAGAGCCGTATCTCAGCTCCCTTGTCGTTGGTCCACAACAATGCGAGTTTGTCGGGCTGCTCCTCAGCCCAGGCATCCACCACGTCGTAGGCGAAATTGAAGTTCTCCTTGATGATGAAATGCAGGTTCTCACGGAAATCTTCCACTGAAGAGAAGGAGGTCTGCTTTAAGAATCTTTCTACCATGGTGATTGAATGAGATTAGAAAATAATAGCGAGGAATCTGACGGCATGATCGTTGAGCGTGCGCATGCCATGCGGTTGGGTGGCGTCGAAATAGACAGAGTCGCCCTCATGGAGGATCAGTGCCTTGCTGCCGATGGTGAGTTCCATGGTGCCTTCGAGCACCATGTTGAACTCTTGTCCGCTGTGAGAGTTCATCTCTTTGGGCGTGTCGGCCGGTTTGGGTTCAACGGTGACGATGAAGGGATCAGCCTTTCTGCCACGGAAACCACTTGCCAGGCTCTCGTAGTGATAAGCACTCCGGCGCTCCACGCTCATGCCCTGGCCTTTCCTGGTGAGGAAATAGGAACTCATCTTGGGTTCCTCGCCAAACATCAGCACGTCGAGTGAGACGCCACAGTGCTTGGCTATTTTCTGCAGGTTGGCCACGGAGAGCTCGCTCTCGCCTCTCTCCATCATCTGGTAGTGCTCCACGCTGATGCCGCAGATGCCGGCCATTTCCTCTGCCGTCATGTCGAGCACGTCGCGCAGGCCGACCAACCGTTCTCCTATCTGTTTGATTTGTTCGTCCATATTGTGATGATATAAAGGTATGACAATGCTTTATTTTCCCATGCCCGCCTTCAGGCCGCGGATGACGGCGCTGGAGAATCCAGCATGCTCCATCTCGTTGAGTCCACGGATGGTGACGCCTCCGGGTGTGGTGACTTTGTCGATCTCCTCCTCAGGGTGATGCCCTGTGGATTGCAGCAGGGCGACCGCTCCTTTCACTGTTTGCAAGACGATCTCCTGAGCGTTGGCGGCTTTAAAACCAATCTCCACGCCACCTTCGATGGAGGCGCGGATGTAGCGCATGGCATAGGCGATGCCGCACGAAGCCAGTGTGGTGCCGGCGGCAAGCAGCCTTTCCTCCGTGATCAGGCATCCGCCGACACGGTCGAAGAGGTCAGAAATCTGTGAGGTGACAGTCTCAGTCGCCTTGACGGGCACGAGGAAGGTCATGGATTCCTTCACGGCGATGGCCGTGTTGGGTATGGCCAGGAAGACACTCAGGTCAGCGTTGTCGTCGCAGCGCAGCCATTTGCAGATGTCGTCTGAAGCTACACCTGCGGCGATGACCACAATGGAGAGTCGTTTTCCCTGAATAGAAGGCGATATACCCTCGATGACCTGTTGGACGAGCCAGGGCTTGACGACGATGAAGACGATCGAAGCACCCTCGACAGCCAGGAGGTTGTCGGTGGTGATGACGGCCCCGCTCTTGTCGAAGCGTGACAGTGCGGCTGTGGAGGGGTCGGAGATGACGAGGTCGGACGGAGTGAGCGCTTCAGACTTCATCAGGCCTTCAGCCAATGCGCCGCCCATGGCGCCGGCTCCTATGATGGCTATTTTCATGACAATACGGTTTTGAGTTTTTCGACAAAGCAGTCGGCCTCAGCCTCAGTGAGGCAGAGCGGCGGCAGGAGGCGCAGTGTGTCGGTGCCAGAGCACCCCACGAAACAGTGGTGTTCGTAGACCAGTCGGGAGCGGATCTCTTTATAAGGCATGTCGAGTTGGATGCCGATCATCAGTCCTCTGCCTCTCACGTCGGTGATATGCGGTTGGGTCAGTTCCAGTTCGTTGAGCTTGTCCATCAGGTATTTCCCCACCCGGAGCGCATTGCCCACGAGGTCTTCCTCCTGCATGACATCGAGCACGGCGATGGCAGCGGCACATGCCAAGTGATTGCCGCCGAAGGTCGTGCCCAGTTGTCCGTAGACGGGAGAGAACTCAGGGGAAATCAGTACGGCCGACATAGGGAAGCCGTTGGCGATGCCTTTGGCCACGGTGATCAGGTCGGGACGAATGCCCAGCCACTGGTGGGCGAAGAACTTGCCGCTCCGGCCGTAGCCACACTGTATCTCGTCGCAGATGAGCACCGCCCCGTGGCGGTGACAAGCCTCGAACAGTTTGCCGGCAAACTCCTCTGTAGCCATGCGGATGCCTCCGACACCCTGTATGCACTCCAGGATGCAGGCACAGACATCCCCTTTGGCCAGTTCGTCCTCCCATGCCCCGATGTCGTTGAGGGGGAGGTAGGTGACATGGTTGTTGGCATTGACCGGGGCGATGATCTTGGGGTTGTCGGTGGCCTCGACAGCCAGAGACGTACGTCCATGGAAAGCCTTGCAGGCCGACAGGATGCGTGTGCGCCCTGTATGGAAGGACGCCAGTTTGAGTGCATTCTCGTTGGCCTCCGCTCCACTGTTGACCAGGAAGAGCTGGTAGTCATCATAGCCACAGGCCTCGCCGAGGCGAGCAGCCAGTTGTCGTTGCAGCGTGTTGATGACAGAATTGGAATAGAAGCCCAGTCTGGCCACTTGCTGGCTGACAGCTTCCACATAGTGCGGATGGCAGTGTCCGATGCTGATGACAGCGTGTCCGCCATAGAGGTCGAGGTATTCCACGCCCTTGTCATCCCACACCTTGCATCCCTGTCCTTTCACGATATTGACATCGAGAAGGGGGTAAACGTCGTATAATTTCATATCTATTAAAAAGCGCTGGGTTTGAGTCGCAGTCCGGCAGTCTCGTCGATGCCGAACATGATGTTCATGTTTTGCACGGCCTGTCCGACGGCTCCTTTGAGGAGGTTGTCGATGCAGGAGATGATGAGCAGTTTGTCGCCATATTTGTCGCAGTGGACAAGGGCCTTGTTGGTGTTGACAACCTGTTTCAGGTCGATGGCCTTGTCGACATAATGGGTGAAAGGCGCGTCGGCATAGAAAGTCTTGTAGGCCTCGGTGATGGTCTCTATGGCGGCATCAGTCCTGACCACCTCGGTAGCGAAGATGCCCCGTGCGAAGTCGCCGCGGTAGGGGATGAAGTCGATCCCGGCCTCCAGGTGTCCCTGCACCTGTCTGAGACTTTGTCGGATTTCCGGCACATGCTGGTGAGAGAAAGCCTTGTAGATGCTCATGTTGTTGTTGCGCCAGGAGAAGTGCGTGGTGCCGGTGGGTTTCTGTCCGGCACCCGTACTGCCCGTGATGGCATTCACGGCGACATCCTGTTGGATGAGATTCAGTTTGGCGGCAGGGAGCAGACCAAGCTGGATGCAAGTGGCGAAGCATCCTGGGTTGGCCACATGCTGTGCCCGTGCGATTTTCTCCCGGTTGATCTCAGGGAGTCCGTAGACGAAGTCATTGCCCGGTGCCTCGAGTCGGAAATCCTGTGCCAAGTCGATGATCTTGACCCGGTCCGGCACGGGGTGCTCGCGGAGGAATGCCTCGCTCTTGCCGTGTCCGAAACAGAGAAAGATCACATCGACTTGGTCGAGCGGCATCTGGTCGGTGAACGACAATTCGGTGTCGCCAAAGAGTCCTTCGTGCACGTCGGTCAGCCTATTGCCGGCGTTGCTCTCGCTATGGACGAAAGCGATGTCGGCCTCCGGGTGGTTGAGCAGCAGGCGGATGAGTTCACCAGCGGTGTAACCCGCTCCGCCGAGTATGCCGATTCTGATCATATCTGGTAATCTTTAGGTGTGATGATCCATATCAGGAGGTAGAGAAGCAGTCCGCCACCTCCGGCGAGTGTGAAGAATAAGAAGAATATCCTGACCAATGTGGGGTCGATATCGAAATACTCCCCCAGTCCTCCACACACACCGCCGAGTTTCTTGTCCTTGGAAGAGAGATGCAGTCTTTTCTGGTTCATGTCTTATCTTGTTTCGTCGGGGTGAATGCCATAATAAACACGGAGCGGTGTACTGAGCACCTTGATGAAGCCTTTGGCGTCGTCGGCCGTCCATCCACGTTGCATCTCACCGTATTCGCCCAGTTTGGACTTCAGCAGGTCGTTGGGGGAGTCGACGCCGACAGTCTCGAATCCCAGAGGACGTAGGCTCAGGATGACCGTTCCGCTGACGTTGCGTTGCGAACTGGTCAGCATGGCCTCGATGTCAGGCATCACCGGCTCCAGGTATTGGCTTTCGTGCAGGAACATGCCATACCAGTTGCCCACTTGGTCCTTCCAGTATTGTTGCCATTTGCTCAGGGTGTATTTCTCGAGCAGGCGGTGAGCCTCGATGATGAGTTTTGGCGCTGCCGCCTCAAAGCCCACGCGTCCCTTGATGCCGATGATGGTGTCGCCCACGTTGCAGTCGCGCCCGATGCCATAGGCTGCACCGATTTCCTCGATTTTCTGGATGGCCAGGATCTTGTCGGAGAACGGTTCGTCGTTGACAGCCGTGATCTCGCCCTTGTCGAACGTGATGCGCAGTTGGGTGGGCTGTTCACAGGTGACGTGTTTGAGGTAGGCCTCTTCGGGCAGTCCTTTGGAGGAGTCGAGAATCTCGCCTCCGCAGATGCTGGTGCCCCAGATGCCCACATTATACGAATACTTCAGTTTGGCGAAATCGGCCTCGAAGCCGTGGCTGTTGAGGTAATCCACCTCCTCCTGCCGCGTGAGGGCCTGGTCGCGTGTGAGGGTGATGATCTCCACACCGGGAGCCATCACGAGGAAGGTCATGTCGAACCGGATCTGGTCGTTGCCGGCTCCGGTGGAACCGTGAGCGATGGCATCGGCACCGATTTCCCGGGCATAGCGGGCGATGGCGATGGCCTGGAAAATGCGTTCTGAGGAGACCGAGATGGGGTAGCAGTTGTTGCGCAGGACATTGCCGAAAATCATGTATTTCAGTGATTTCTCATAATACTCCTGTGTGACGTCGAGGGTCACGTATTGCTTGGCGCCCAGTTTGTAGGCGTTTTCCTCGTTTTTCCTCAATTGTTCAGGACTGAAACCGCCCGTGTTGGCACAGGCTGCGTAGACTTCGTTTCCTTCGTTGGCCAGACGCATGACGGTGTAGGACGTGTCGAGACCGCCAGAGAAAGCCACTACAATTTTTTTCTTAGACATATCGGTGATTGTTTTATTATGTTGCGATGTTTGATGAAGAGTCAGCCGGATGAGGATCAGGCATTCTCGCTTTCGATTTTCTTGATACGCTCCAGCACCTCGGATGGTATCTTAGCAGGCAGATGCTCCTCCGGGTCGTAGAGCATGGCAGTGCAGATGCAGTATTTGCGGTTGGTGCGCTTGAGGATATCCACATTGACGCATCCCTCGCAGCCACGCCAGAACGCCTCGTCGTCGGTGAGGTCGTCGAAGGTGACAGGCTGATAGCCCAGTTGGGTGTTCATGGCCATCACTGCCGCTCCGCTGGTAAGGCTGAAGATTTTGGCGTGTGGCCATCGGGTGCGTGCCAGTGAGAACGTCATCTCCTTGATGCGTTTCGCCACCCCTCTTCCCCGGTAGTCGGGATGCACGATCAGTCCGGAGGTCGTGACGTAATGCTTGTTCCCCCAGGTCTCGATGTAGCTGAATCCGGCGAAGGTGTCGCCGTCGAGGGCGATGACCGCCTTGGCCTCACGGATTTTCGTGACCAGGTACTCATGTGTGCGTTTGGCAATGCCGGTGCCCCGTACTTTGGCGGCATCGGCGATAGTCTCCAGTATAGTGTCGACGTATTTCTCTTGTGACGTGTCGGCCACCATCACTTTGATATCTTCCATTTCTGTAACGATTAAGACAATTTGGATGTTGCTTAAGGCAGGTCAGCGTATCTCGCCCAGGATTGGTGTGAGGTCATCGATGACGTCCTCCTTGTCGGATCCCTCCTTAATCACAATAAATATGGTGTCGTCGCCGGCGATCGTACCGATGATGTTGGTGCTGTCGCTGTTGTCGATGTTGTAGGCGATGCTGCTGGCATAACCAGGCCGGGTCTTGATGACCCCCATGTTTCCAGAGAAACTGATGGAAAGGAATCCGGAGCTCTGAAGCATCTCCATGGCCGTGCGGGGCCTGGTGATGCGTTTGTACATCGTGTCGTTGGGCAGGACATAGACGTATTTCCCGTTCATGCTTGCCGCCTTGGCTACTTTGAGTTGCTTCAAGTCGCGGCTCAACGTGGCCTGCGTCAGTTTGAACCCTTCTTTTTCCAATGCCTGGAGAACCTCCTCCTGACTGCCCAGTTCCATACTGGAAATGAGCATTTTCAGAGCCTCCATCCTACTGTTTTTTACTTTCATAGGCGTATAATTATTCTTTTTCGAGTGCAAAATTATTCATAATCGGTCAAATACCCAAAATAATTATGCGTTTTTTTTGTATTTCTTGAAGATAAGCCTGTTTTATGAGGGGATTGTCTTTTTTTTATTGGATTTTTCACGAATTATTCCTAACTTAGCAGCGCAATTGAGAAAAAAAACCAAGGTTATGAGATATCTTACGATTGTCTTATCCATGATATGCGTTGTCTGCCATCCGATCAAGGCTCAGACGGATGATGAGACTTTGCTCGCCAATTATAAGTTGAAAAAACTGGTGATGGTAGGAAGGCATGGCGTGAGATCGGCATCCTTGACGAAGTCAGAGCGGAGGATCACCCCGCACACCTGGCATAAGTGGCGTGAGGGAGATGGCCAACTCACAGAACGTGGTGCCATCCTAGAGCAACAGATGGGGCATTATTTCCGGGAATGGCTGCGGAAGATGGGCCTGTTTGTCGAAGAGGACAGCCAGCACGCCGCCGACTGCTATGTCTATGCCAACAGCATGCCGCGCACGGTAGACACAGCTGTGAATTTCCTGGCGGGGTTCATGCCCGGAGCAGGGATAGACGTGAATTATAACAAGAATGTCGCATTCGGAAGCATGGATGATGTGTTCAAAGACGGGAGCAGCATCGCCAGCAACTATTTTATTGCGAAAGTGAAGGCAGAGGCGGAATCAGCCTGTGGGGAAGGAGGTTTCGCGGCAGTTATGGACTCTCTTGAAAACGATGCCAAGGTGCTTTCCCAGCTTCTCGACATGGACGTCTCACCAGCCTGTCAGCATGGCGACACCTGCTCCTTTGACTTCTCGGGAGCGTATATTTATCTTCATAAATCCTGGATGCCCAGAATCGCGGGGGGGAATATCTATCTGGCTCAAATGGCAGCCAGTGACTGTCTGTTGCAGTATTACGACATTCCTGATACGGAACACGGGCTTTTCGGTCATGAGTTGAGCGATGAAGACATCATACGTGTCGGTCACATCAAGGATATGTGGATATGGTTGAGTATGGGCATGCCATCCATAGGCAAAGACATCGCCCATCACTTGTTGGTGAAGTTGAGGGATGTGCTGGAAGATGATGAACATCATTTTGCCTATTTGGTAGGGCATGACAGCAATATGTCCTCGTTGACAGGTGCCCTGAACATCCTGCCCTATGTATTGCCCGGAACGCCCGAGATCAAGACCCCTTTGGGTGGAAAACTGGTATTTGAGATTTGGGAGAATCAGGACGGTGATACGCTGGCTCGTGTGAGATATGTCTATCAGAGCTTGGATCAGATCAGAAATCTGGAATCTTTGAGTCTGGACAATCCCCCGTCGTCTTATCCATTGGCAATCAGAGGACAGCAGCCCAATTCCGATGGGCTCTATCCATGGAGAGACGTGCTCACGTTGATTCATGATGCTATCAACGACTATGCCACCCTGGATGATCCATTACCCAACGATGTAAATTTAGACGAGGTAGTGGATATGCTTGATGTGGTTGATATTGTAAAGTTTGTGCTGAAACAACCCTTCCTGCATTTTTATCAGCCACAGGCAGATGTCGATGGTGACGGCATGATCAGTGTCAGGGATGCCCTGCAGTTGATGAACATCATTTCGGGATTCCCTAAAAAGAGATAGTTATGAAAAAAGAAGATATCGCGCGAAGAGTAGCAGCCTTGCGCAGGCTGATGAAAGAGAAGCATCTGGACGCATTTGTCTTTCCCAGTACGGATCCCCATCATGGAGAGTACGTTCCCGACCACTGGAAGGGCAGGGAATGGATATCGGGGTTTGACGGGTCGGCAGGCACTGCTGTGGTGACGATGGAAAAGGCCGCATTGTGGACAGACTCCAGATATTTCATTGCAGCAGCCGACCAGCTCAAGGACACGGAATTTGCCTTGATGAGGGAACGGGTGGAGGGCACACCCTCCGTGGCGGAGTGGATCGGAAAGAACCTGGGCGGGCAGGCAAATGCCCGGGTGGGGCTTGACGGAATGGTGAACTCCGCTTCTGAGGTATCAAGCCTGACCAGTCAATTGCAGGAATATGGAACCTTTGATGTGGTGACATCCGTCGACCCTTTGGAGACAATTTGGGAAGACCGTCCATCCATCCCCAAGGGCAAGGTCGTTGTTCACCCCCTTGAATTCGCCGGAGAGCCCGCCCGCGAGAAAATCGGCCGGATCCGTGAGTGTATCGCCGGACAGCGGGCAGACGCCATCCTGGTCAGTTCGCTTGATGACATCGCATGGACTCTCAACATGCGAGGCAGCGATGTGCACTGCAACCCCGTCTTCGTCTCATACCTGTTGATCACCGACGAGGATGCCATGCTATTCATTGATGAGGAAAAACTCACCGATCAGGAACTGGCTTACCTCCATCAGGAAGGGGTGAGCACTGCCCCTTACGAGATGACAAGTGAAGTGCTGAGCGAGTTGAGCGGAGGGACGATCATCCTCGACCCGGATTTGGTGAATCACACCCTCTACCATTCGGTGAGCTGTGAGGTTATGCCTGTGGCATCACCCATTCCGGCGATGAAAGCCGTGAAGAACGAAACCGAGATCCGCGGTTTCCACCAAGCCATGCTGCGTGACGGCGTAGCTATGGTGAAGTTTTTGAAATGGTTGGAAGAAGCTGTCGCTGAGGGCCAGGAGAGTGAGTTGTCTGTCGGAGAGAAGCTGTTGGCTTTCAGGGCAGAGCAAGCCATGTTCAAGGGATTGTCGTTTGACACCATCGCCGGATATCAGGCTCATGGTGCCATCGTGCACTATGAAGCCACAGAGGCAAGTAATGCCATGCTCCGTCCTGAAGGTCTGCTGCTGCTCGATTCAGGCGGTCAGTATCTCGACGGAACCACTGACATCACCCGCACCATCGCCCTTGGTCCCCTCAGCGAAGAAGAGAAAAGAGTCTATACCTTGGTGCTCAAAGGCCACCTCCGTCTGCAAGCCTTGAAATTCCCCGATGGAGCCAGTGGCACTCAACTTGATGCCGTGGCACGGCAGCCCCTATGGGAAGAAGGCCTCAATTTCCTGCATGGTACTGGACATGGGGTAGGGTGCTATCTCAACGTGCATGAAGGCCCCCATCAGATCAGGATGGAGTGGAAGCCGGCGTCATTGAGATCAGGGATGACCGTCACAGATGAGCCAGGCATTTATGTGGAAGGCGCTTTTGGCGTAAGGATCGAGAACACCCTGCTCGTCACCCCTTACAAGGAAACCCGCTTCGGCCGTTTCCTGCAGTTTGAGCCGCTGACGCTTTGTCCTATCGACCTGAGGCCTGTCGATGTGGCTCTGCTCAACACGGAAGAGAAATCGTGGCTCAATGCTTATCACCGGACCGTCTGCGAACGGTTGACTCCCTATCTCACCCCCGATGAAGCAGCGTGGCTCGAAAAGGCCACATCACCCTTGTCATGAGTGTACGGAACCCCTTTTGGTGAGAAAATACACCATCGGAGAATCGAAAAACCATTTAAATATTTGGAAATTAGCAAAATAAGATGTAATTTTGCACCCACGTCTGAAAAAGAAGACGTCAGAACACAAGTTTAACAATTAAAATTTTAAGAAAAAAGCATGATTATTGTACCCGTAAAAGATGGCGAGAACATCGAGAGAGCTTTGAAGAAGTTCAAGAGGAAATTCGAGAAAACAGGTGTGGTCAAAGAGCTCCGTGCACGTCAGCAGTTCACCAAGCCCTCTGTTTTGAAGCGTCTCAAGATGGAGAAGGCTATCTACGTACAAAAGCTGAGAAACGCCGAGGAGTAAAAATCTCCCCGAAAATTTGGTAGTTTGAATTTTATTCCGTAAATTCGTTGCCAAATTAATCCTGTTACCCGCAGTTGCCATGATAGAAGGATTCCTGAATTATCTGCGATACGAGCGCAACTACTCTGAACTCACCATCGAGGGATATGGTAGCGACCTCAGGGATTTCCAGATGTATTTCAAGAGTCTTGATGGTGACTTGACTTGGCAGAATGTGGATGCCGACGTGGTCAGGGGGTGGATGGAACAGATGATGGACAAAGGCAATTCTGCCACTTCGGTGAACAGACGCCTGAGTGCACTCCGGACATTCTACCGATATGCCATGACCAGGGGGCTCGCTGAAGCCAATCCCGCCCACACCGTGGAAGGGCCCAAGAAGCACAAGCCGTTGCCTCAGTTTCTCAAGGAAAAGGAGATGGACGAGGTGCTTGACCCGGAGCAGTGGGAGGACAATTTTAAAGATGTACGCGCACGTACCTTATTATTATTGTTCTATACGACGGGAATCCGACTTGCCGAACTGATAGGACTCGATGACAGCATGGTGGACTTCACCAAGTGCGAGATCAAAGTCACTGGCAAGCGAGACAAGCAGCGTATCATCCCTTTCGGGAGGGAGCTGCATGATGAGTTGCAGGATTATATGGCATGCCGTGATGCCCATATCCCCATCAGGTGTGGTGCGCTCTTCGTCACTACTGAGGGAGAGCGGATGAACCGCAACAAGGTGAGGTATCAGGTGCAGAAAGCACTATCGCGGGTGACGACGCTCAAGAAGCGCACCCCCCATGTGCTCCGGCACACCTTCGCCACCGCCATGCTGAATCATGAGGCGGGTTTGGAGAGTGTAAAGAAGTTGCTTGGCCATGAGAGTTTGTCGACGACAGAAGTCTACACCCATGCCACTTTCGAGCAGCTGAAGCGAGTTTATAACAATGCCCATCCTCGGGCTTAACCTTTAAAAACAGGAGGTAACTATGGAAATCAAAATTCAGTCGATTCACTTCGACGCTACCGAGAAGCTGGAAGCCTTCATCCAGAAGAAGGCAGAGAAGTTACAGAAATCATTTGAAGACATACAGAAAGTAGAGGTGCAACTCAAAGTCGTCAAGCCTGCTACTGCGCTCAACAAGGAAACGAGCATCACGGTGACCGTCCCGGGCCAGACACTCTTCGTGGAGAAGACCTGTGACTCATTCGAGGAAGGAGTAGACCAATGTGTCGACTCGATGAAAGTGCAGCTGACGAAATTCAAGGAAAAACTACGCAACAGATAAAAAAAAGGCCAAAAAATTTTGGCGATTGGAAAAATATGCCTATCTTTGCAGCCGTTTTACGACTCGTCTTCTGACGCAGCCCCGGCTGCAAAGATTTCGCCTCTTTAGCTCAGTTGGCCAGAGCACGTGATTTGTAATCTCGGGGTCGTTGGTTCGAATCCGACAAGAGGCTCGAAAAGACGATATGGAAAGGGGTGTTTTCCAGAGTGGCCAAATGGGGCAGACTGTAAATCTGCTGTCTTTCGACTTCGGTGGTTCGAATCCATCAGCACCCACGAAAATTGCGGAAATAGCTCAGTCGATAGAGCACTAGCCTTCCAAGCTGGGGGTCGCGGGTTTGAGTCCCGTTTTCCGCTCAAGTTTGCTGTTATAGCTCAGTGGTAGAGCACTTCCTTGGTAAGGAAGAGGTCCCGAGTTCAAGTCTCGGTAACAGCTCTTTTAGTTGTGGAGAAGCAGAAATCACGATTAATCATTTAATAAATAACATTTAAGCAATGGCTAAAGAGAGTTTTGTGCGTACCAAACCGCACGTTAATATCGGTACTATCGGTCACGTTGACCATGGTAAGACGACCTTGACCGCAGCTATCACCAAGGTGCTTGCTGAGAAGATCGAGGCCAACAAGGACAAAGTGAAGTCTTTCGACCAGATTGACAACGCTCCTGAGGAGAAAGAGCGTGGTATCACTATCAACACCGCACATGTGGAGTATGAGACTGAGAAGCGTCACTATGCACACGTCGACTGCCCGGGTCACGCTGACTATGTGAAGAACATGGTTACTGGTGCTGCCCAGATGGATGGTGCTATCCTCGTTGTGGCTGCTACCGATGGTCCTATGCCTCAGACTCGTGAGCACGTGTTGCTCGCTCGTCAGGTGAACGTTCCCCGCCTCGTGGTGTTCCTCAACAAGTGCGACATGGTCGACGATGAGGAGATGCTCGAGCTTGTGGAGATGGAAGTTCAGGAAATCCTCGCTCAGTATGAGTTTGAAGATGATACTCCTATCATCCGCGGTTCTGCCCTTGGTGCACTGAACGGTGTTGCTAAGTGGGAAGACAAGGTGATGGAGCTGATGAACACTTGCGACGAGTGGATTCAGGAGCCTCCCCGCGATATCGACAAGCCTTTCTTGATGCCTGTTGAGGATGTGTTCTCAATCACAGGTCGTGGTACAGTGGCTACAGGCCGTATCGAGACTGGTGTGATCCATGTTGGTGATCCCGTTGAGCTCCTCGGCCTCGGTGAGGACAAGAAGTCAGTGGTTACTGGCGTTGAGATGTTCCGCAAGCTGCTCGATGAGGGTCAGGCTGGTGACAACGTTGGTCTGCTTCTCCGCGGTATCGACAAGAACGAGATCAAGCGTGGTATGGTGCTCTGCCATCCGGGTCAGATCAAGCCGTTCAAGAAGTTCAAGGCTTCCATCTACGTGCTGAAGAAGGAAGAGGGTGGCCGTCACACACCGTTCGGCAACAAGTATCGTCCTCAGTTCTATCTCCGCACCATGGACTGTACTGGTGAGATCTCTCTGCCCGAGGGCGTTGAGATGGTGATGCCTGGTGACAACGTTGAGATCACCGTTGAGCTCATCTACGCTGTGGCACTCAACAAGGGTCTGCGCTTCGCTATCCGTGAGGGTGGTCGTACAGTGGGCTCAGGTCAGATCACAGAGGTTTACGAAGACTAATATCTGAGAAGATCAATATCGGTTCCCGCGACAGTGGGCGCGGGAACTTTTTTACGGGAATAGCTCAGTTGGTAGAGCATCGGTCTCCAAAACCGAGGGTCGTGGGTTCGAGTCCTCCTTCCCGTGCTA
>OCTW011399580.1_pt1 | contig 20552 bp, 9 predicted proteins | sample 1539671 | NCBI WGS metagenome assembly OCTW01 (sample SAMN02144230, study PRJEB22623) | gut metagenome | biome: sheep rumen | host: Ovis aries | place: New Zealand
TTATTGCGAAAATGGCGAGCTCAAATCGTACAATTGTGCGCAGAACAGCCAGACATGCGGTATGACTTCGGCAGAGACAAATTCGTATGGCTGTGTCGATAAATCTGGCGGTGCGCCGTCCGGAGGCTGCGGCGACGTGCCCGACACGGGGCGCTGCAATGGCGACGTGGTCGATTACTGCGAAAATGGCGAGCTCAAATCGTACGATTGTGCGCAGAACAGCCAGACATGCGGTATGACTTCGGCAGAGACAAATTCGTATGGCTGTGTCGATAAATCCGGCGGTGCGCCGTCCGGAGGCTGCGGCGATGTGCCCGACACGGGGCGCTGTAATGGTACAGTCGTCGAGTATTGCAAAGATGGTAAAGCCGAAACGTATGATTGTGCGCAAAATGGCGAAATCTGTGGTTTGACTTCGGCCGAAACGAATTCCTATGGCTGCATCGCAACGACGGTGACACCGGAACCTCCCGCTGGGGATTTGAAAACAGCCGAAGACTGGGCGCGTGCGCGCATCGCAGGAACGGTTTCTACCGAAGATGCCTTTAATGCCATTGCGTATAACGGCGGTTTCCCCGTCATCACGGACGACAATACGGTGATCTTTATGCATTGGTATAGTGAAGGTCCTTGGGTTGTCGTTGGCGATTTCAATAGCTGGGAAGGCACGCCCATGAAGCAAAATGGTGACATCTGGTATGCCGAAGTCCCGATGCCCGAGAATGTCAAAGAAAAGAATTATTATAAATTTCTAAGCGCTTCGACTGGACATATCGCGGATCCGTGGTCATTGAGATATACTTATACCGCAGAGGGGGAAATATCTTATATTATTAAGCCCGATAAACCCTATCTCGAAAGATATCATAATTTTAAAAGCCCGCAGGGGTTGAACTCGAGAACACTGCGCATTTATATGCCTGCTGGAGAAGGACCGTTTGATGTACTGTATGCCCATGATGCACAGAATCTCTTTGGTACGGGCACAGTCGAATACGGCAGCTGGAAAGTCGAAGAAAATATGGAAAAAGCCGGCGCCTCGTTTATGGTGGTCGGTATCGATAATATGGGCGCCGAAAGACTTTCGGAATATGCCTTTGCGGACGAAGACCTGACGGCAACCGGGTTTGGAAATATTAAGGCAAAAGGCGATTTATATGCAAAATTTGTGCAGGAAACTGTGCGTCCATTTATCGAAAAAACATATAAAGTCACAAAGAAAGCCGGTCTGATGGGGTCGTCGATGGGCGGTCTAATCAGTTTGTATATTGCACACTTATATCCAAAAGAATATAAAGCCGTCCTGGCGCTCTCGCCAACAACTGCCTGGGGCCGCTTTAGTCACGAGGACGGCACGACCATCGAAGATATGTATGTGGCAGCGGGCCATCGCGATTATATATTATATCTCGATAACGGCGGCTATGCACCTGCGGGCGGCACTTGTCCCGAAAAATTGGGAACACTCGAAGCCTCCAGCGATGAGTTTGGACGCGACTGCTATTGCTATACGCGATCGTTCGTCGATAAAATGGCCGAAATCGGTTATACATGGGAAGAAGATCTTTTCCACGTATTTGTCGAAGGTGCAGAGCACAATGAGGGCGCATGGGCCGCACGTCTGGTTAAACCACTGACGATATTTAAGGATGCTAAATAGTTATATATTAATATATTAATTTCGTGCTCGCCTATCTATGCAGACGTGCGTTCGCACGTCTCTGCATAGATACGGCTCGCTATCGGCCTATGCTGCGCATACGGCCAATATATTTTTTTGCTCGCCTTGTGGCGGCCACAAGATGCCGCCACTACAGCTCGCTGTCGGCCTATTGCCATGCGGCAATACGGCCTAAAACAATAGAATCCGACGCACAGATGCCGACGAATACCCTTTGAAGCAATATGCCATTCATGATAGAATCTCTGTAAGAACAACAAGGAGCATGCCTCCTTGATAGCGCAGCATGGAGGTTTGCAATGGCACATAGATTCCCAATTGGCATCCAGACATTTACGAGCATACGAAACGACTGCTATGTCTACGTTGATAAGACGGATTTGGTATATCAGCTTGCGAATGGAGCAAAATTCAACTTTTTGTCACGTCCCCGACGATTCGGCAAGAGCCTGCTCCTCTCTACTCTGCACAGCTACTTTGAAGGTCGCAAAGACCTGTTCACAGGACTCGCCATTGAAAAACTCGAAACCGAGTGGATACAGTATCCCGTATTACACATCGATTTGACAGGGGTTGATTATCATACGCCCAATTCTTTAAATAATCTTCTGCACGTGCAGCTCACAGAGTGGGAAAAAATATACGGTGCTGATGCGAACGAAAGCGAACCTGGAACGCGTTTTAAGGGAATTATCAAACGTGCCTTTGAGCAGACCGGACGTCAGGTTGTTCTGCTGGTTGACGAATACGAAAAGCCGGTTCTCGACACCATCGGCGATGCTATACAGCAAAAACACAAAGATACGCTGCATGGGTTTTATGGCGGGATAAAGCCGAGCGAGCCATATCTGAAATTCGTATTGCTCACAGGGGTAACAAAGATTGAGAAACTGAGCGTTTTCAGTGCCTTGAACAATCTTATGGAAATGACGTTTGACCATCGGTATGCTTCGATATGTGGCATGACAGAACGTGAACTTCACCCGCTTTTTGACGAAGATATCCATGAACTCGCCATAGCAAACGACATGACAGACGAAGAAGCATGCGCAAGATTGAAATTGCGCTACGATGGCTATCATTTTAAGCGCAACACAGATGGAATATATAATCCTTTTAGTTTGATTACAGCTCTGGATAAACGGGAAATTGGTGATTACTGGTTTGGAAATGGGACGCCGACGTTTCTGGTGGAATTGTTTAAAAAACATCACTTTGAAATCGGCAATCTCAATAAATCTCTATATACAGAATCACAATTGAATGAAATCGATTCATTTAACGATGATGTCATCCCATTATTATATCAGAGCGGCTATTTGACCTTACAAGAATATTTGCCAAAGTTTGATAGCTACAAGCTTGGATTCCCCAATCAGGAAGTCGAAAAGGGAATGCTCAATTTCTTCGTACCATTCTATACGAGTCGCCAGTCGACAACTGTTTTTGATGTTCATAGTTTTGTGGTGGATATTGAAAGCGGTCAGGCCGAGTCATTTTTAACGCGCCTGCGTTCCCTGATGGCCGATGTGCCTTACGAAATCGAACGTGACCTCGAAGTACATGTTCAGAATTTCTGTTATTTGTTGTTCAAACTGATCGGTTATTATGTCCATGCCGAATATCGAACAAATGTCGGCCGCATCGATTTGAAGTTCGAAACTGACCAATATATCTACATCATCGAATTCAAGAAGGATCGTTCCGCCAAAGCTGCACTCAATCAAATCAAGAAGAAAGAGTATTTCTGGCCTGTTATGAGCGACCCGCGAAAGAAGTTTTTAATCGGCATGAACTACAATCTTAAACTGCGCGGCGCGGGGAAGTTTGTGATCGAAGAGATTGAGGGGGGAGAAGATTGAGTACATCAGTATCGTTTAGAATGTTTTATAAAGGAGAAAAACATGGAAGATGAGAAATATCAATGGGTAGATGAATCGATTAAATCTGCGCAAACTATTGCAAAAAAACATAAAGATGGTGCGCATGGATATGAAAACGACAAAGATCCATTCGAGTTATTCAAAACAGCTTGTAATGATAATGACATTCTAAGTCAAATCGAATGGTTTAAAACGTTTAATAGTGAATGGTTTTATGATAATAAGTACTTAAGTTCCTACATCAATAATAATGAAGGCAATATCAAAATCTGGGAATTATTTTGTATATCTTCGGAGTGCAAAAATTTAGATGATTTATCTTATGATGAGTTTTGTGAATTATTTGACGCAGTTAAAAAATACACCTCTCAAGATAACAAAATATTTGGGATAAGAAGGTTAACTATATACCTACATCACATAAGGCCTGACTTATTTATTCCAGTAACTGATGCGTCTGGTAAAAATAATAGAACAATGCTCAAACATGTCTGCTGGGATGATATAATCAAACATCTAGGTTTGAAGGGGTATAGTGACAATATAACGACAAAAAATTATCTTGAATTGTGTAAAAAAATCATAAACCACGATTCTCATAGCAATGATATAAAACCAGAATACAGAATTGCTAGCTTTAGAGAATACAAAAACTCTGAAGACTCAGCCGATATGAATGATAAAGGAACATCAAATATGCTCACAGACATTCAAACACTACTCGAAACCCACCATAACATCGTCCTTCACGGAGCGCCGGGCACAGGGAAGACGTATTTGGCAAAGAAAATTGCCAAATTGATGAATGCGACAGAGGATGAAATCAATAAACTCAGTACTGGCACAATTAAGGAAGAAGACATATTTAGTGAAATTGAAAAAAGATTTAAACAAGAGGGCGTTAAGGATTGCTACAAGCTCGTCCAGTTTCATCCATCTTACGACTATACTGATTTTGTCGAAGGGTTGAGGAGTTATGAAAAAGGTGAGGATATTGGCTTTAGGCGTGAAGATGGTGTGTTTAAAACTTTTTGTAAAAAGGCAATAGAGCAGGCAGCTAATGATTCTGCTGTTGAGTGGGACGATAACAGGAAGATTAAAAAAATTGATAGTGATAAAACCAAAAGATTTGTTTTTATTATCGATGAAATCAACCGTGGAAATATGTCTAAGATTTTTGGTGAGTTATTCTTTAGCATTGACCCTGGATATCGCGGAATAGAAGGAAGGGTTGACACACAGTATCAGAATCTTATTAAGGAAGACGCTGATGATGTTTTTAAAGATGGTTTCTTTGTCCCAGAAAACGTCTATATCATCGGTACGATGAACGACATCGATCGAAGTGTCGAATCGATGGATTTTGCGTTTAGACGGAGGTTTGTGTTTAAGGAAATTAAGGCGAATGAGAAGACAGATTGGCTCACAAATAAGTTAGCTGATGATGGTCAAGCAGTGAAAGTAATGAATGCGTTGAATGATGCTATTTATTGTGATGACAAAATGATTATCGATGACAATAACAATAAAGGTAAGGTGAATGTTGTCAATGGTCTCAATTCTGGCTATCACGTTGGGCCTGCGTATTTCGCAAAGTTGAAAAATTTTAATAACGATTATGAGCAATTATGGACATATTGCCTTGAACCGCTTTTGCGTGAATATGTGAGGGGGAATGCAAGGCCAGAGGATGATTTAAAGAAATTAAAGAAAGCGTATTTTGATGCAACTAATAGTTAGAATTACAATGCAAAACTAAGCCCATCAGGCTTCACGTATGTAGCCCCTGTTGGCGCGCAGCGCCTACCGGGGGGACTAAATCCCCAAAAATCAACCCCGCTAGGGGTTTCCCGAAGTGTTAAATATCATGACCACATACCATTTTACCATCGAAACGACGGATTATAGAAACCAAATCCAATTTGATGAAGATATCTATAAGCTCGATACCTGTGAAACTGAAGACAAACGTCTGAATGCTCTTAAAGTTTTATGGAAAAATGGTGATCAGCTCAGCAAAACGATTGATAAACTAATCGGTGAGCAGGATGATGCTCCAATTCTGTTTTTTCCATTTTCTCTTGAAACATCAAAGGATTTAAAAAGCAAAGGAACTGAGAACAGACGTATTCTGCAGGTGACACATGATTCAAGAAAGGATCGCTATTTTCTTTCAACTGAAGGTTTAATGGGATTTATCAGTGCGACATTTACAGATGATGTTTCAAAAGATGATTATCATTTCAACATTTATATTCACTCGCGATTCGATTACAGTGTTAATAATGATATAATTGAACTGAAAGCCTTTAAAAAAGTTGAGAATGAAGATAAATCCGAAGTAAACACATCCGCCTTTCAACACGATTATTTTTTGCACTATATGCTCCAGCGAGTATTGAATATCAACCTTTTTGATTGTGATCCAGACACAAGTGATAATCACAGCGAACTGGGACTATTGCTCTATTTCTTCCCGGGATTGCTGCGCAGGGCAATGAAACAGGGATTGTACAAGCAGTACGTGCATCGGGAATACAACGACTCTAAAGTGCGCGGGCCGATTGATGTGAGCAGGCACATTCGGTATAACATCCCGTTTAGTGGCAAGATTGCCTATTCGGCGACGGAATATGACTATGACAATCCGATTACAGAGTTGGTCAGACATACGATTGAATATATTCGTCATCATGAATGGGCGGTAGGGTTACTCAGTCAAAGTGACGAAACGCTTCAGGATGTGCAGTTGATTGTGAACAATACCGAACGTTACAGTACCAATGAACGCCGAATCGTGATCGCACAATGCCGTCGCCTGCTCAATCACCCGTTTTATACCGAATGGCGGCCACTGCAGCATTTGTGCTTGTCGATATTGCGCCATGAGGATATCCGCTACGACTGCGCCGAGGATGAGGATCGGATTCATGGCATTCTGTTCGATGGCCCATGGTTGTGGGAGAATTATTTGGACTGGTTGTTTAATACGAAAAATAGTCTTGGTTTTGTTCATCCGGATAATACGACTGGTGAGAATGCAATTTATTTATTTGAAAAAAATGGTACTGGAAAAACTGTGAATCGTGATGACGGCATATATGATAATAATGGCAAAACCCAGAAATATCCTGATTTCTATAAGCCAAGTAATCCCGGAAACGGTCAGCTCGCGACTGAAATCTGGGATGCCAAGTTTAAACATTATGATGGAAATAACTCCATTAATAGGGATGATGTGCATCAGTTGATTACATATTTGTATGTTCAAAGTGATAAAAATCGCATTTGTGATAGAGCTGGTGTGGTGTTTCCAATTGGAGTAGGTGATAATGAAAAGGAGTCTTATTGTCAAGAAGTCGGTACCCTCAAGGGATTTGGGGCCACATTATACAAATGGGGGCTTAAGATACCGACATACTCAGAAGTTGATTACGATGGATTTTGCAATAGAATGGAAATAAACGAGAAAACTTTTATTGAAAAAGGAAAGTATTCTGACGAAGAAGGAGAAAATAAGACATGATGAAATCTCGGGTAGGTATCCCCTACGGGGATAATCAGAATGGAATTCTATTACCCCCGGTAGTTGCTACGCTTCAACCGGGGCAACAAAATGTGAAACCCTGCGAGCTTCACAGGAATATAGAGTGATGATTCATAATGAAACACGCGCCGTATGCCGCAGGCATAGGCGCGCAGGCGAGCTGTAGAGCCGTGTCGTGACACGGCTCAAAGCGAGACATGGCTCATGAGCGCCGTATGCCGCAGGCATAGGCGCGCACCGGCGCGTATGCAATGCATAGCGCCGGAAACATAAAAAAACAATCATTATATTTCACCATCACCGTTGGAGGCATATGTTACATTTAAATTTTGGATTGAATTTTGAATCGCTCGCAGAAGATTTGATGAAGAAACTCAAGGAGGCGTGGCGGAATCCGTTTGAGCCGCCGGTGCTGATACTGCCGGATTTGACACTCGGAGACTGGTTTAAACTGAAATGGATTGATCAATATGGGGCGCTTGCCAACCTGAATACGCAGTTCTTGGACAAGTTTTTATTTGAAGCACTGGCGGATAACCAAAACAGTCCCGTTGCTAAACTGCGACTTTCGGGAGAATTGTTGCAGCATCTGGTGTTGGCGTGGTTCAATCTGTCGGAGAACGGCATTGAAAACTGGCGGTCGCTGGGTACGGATGAAATCAATGAAGTCGAAAACTATTTGAAAAATGCCGACGGCAAGCCAGATGAAAGCAGGCTGTTTGACTTGGCTGGTGAAATGGCCCGATTGTTTATGGAATACGAAACGAGCCGCCCGGGAACATTCAAAACCCGGGATGGCCTGATTGACGTCTGGACGAATACAGATCAAGACGGGCATTTTTTTAACAAGGCCAATCCGCAGCGCGAATCCTGGCAGAAAAAGCTATACCAAAGAATTATGGTTGGCAGCGATTGCATGCTCGAACATTTAAACCGGGAACTGGAAGCGCAGAATCTGCAATGTGAATATATCTCACTACCACGTCTGTTTGAAAATAACAGAAAGAAAAGCGTTGTATTTCCGGGGGCATCCGATACCCCGGTTTTTATATTTTGGCATGCGGGTATCGGACAGTTTTATCGTGTTGCGTTGAATGAATATGCCAAAACGCACGAGGTGCATGCATATATACAAAATCCCTGTATGGAATTTTGGGAAGAAATTCAATACAATAAAGATAACAGACGTATGAAAGCGACTTTTGAAAATTCGCTTACAGGCGATAGTATGATTTCATTCGAAAATGCGGATGCGCCTGGCAAAACCAAAGACAACCAACTGCTCGCCAAATGGGGACGTGCGGGGCGTGATAATATTCGATTGTGGTGTGAAAGTGTCAATTACGATTTTAAATCGTTTGATGAAAATAAATATATAAAAGAGTATGAATTTGGATGGAATGGCGTAGATGATACACTAGAAAGGGGACATGATAAGACACTTCAAAATATACAGTATTTGGTTTCACATCAGATTAATTCGGACAATAGTATACAATTTGGTGATGACGGAACGCTGACTGTACATGGAGCGCCTTCGAAAATTCGCGAAATCGAACATCTGCATTCACAAATATGTCTATTATTGCAAAATGGCGCACGGCTTCGCGATATTCTCATTGTTGCACCCAATATCAATGATTATCGAACGGCGATCAACCAGATATTTGCTGCAGAACGCACACAGGCTGAAGAAATCAAAAACGCCCGGAAGACAGGATTGGAAAAGGCAGATGCCGCGCTCTATCTGCCATATACCATCATTGACGGTGAACCGCGTGAATCACTCACGGCGAGGGCTTTGGAAAGTATATTTAGAATATGCAATACCAAAACGCTTTCGCGTCTGGAGTTCTTTGAACTCGTGCGAAATCCTTTAGTACAGAGCGTGCGGGGCATCGATCCAGATGAAGTAGAATCGTGGGAAGGATGGCTGACGGGCATGAATATATTCCGTGACAGGCAATTGCCCCGAGTCGAGTATTTTAATGGGCAATCCGATGAAAATACTTATTTATATGAAGACTGGAATTCGGGAATCAAACGCCTTTTGCTTGCTCGCATGACGGATAGCCGAGTGGAGGATAACGGCGAAATCTTCCAGCCATACGCCGATATCGACAGTGCCGACAGTGGTTCGCTGTATCGCTTTGTTGATGCCGTCGAATCGCTGGAAAGACTATGCAAAGACTGTAATTCTATCTATATCGATGGTATCCGCCGCGATGTGCTCGAAAAGAAATTCATTCCGCATTTGAATGAATGGATCGCGATGAAAGATACACCACGGGAAATGGCTTTCGAGAACATCATCTATCAGAATGTGATGGAAGGTATCGAAAAACTTATCCATCAATATACAGCAGGTGTTGACAGGATTTCTTTAAAATGTCTTGAACGAACGATTCTTGGGGCAGCCGAGACATCACGCTATACTGTGGGCTCATTGTTTGTCAATGGCCTGACCTTTATGATTTTTACAGCAACCCGCATTATTCCCATTCGACATTGTTTCTTTTTGGGGATGGATGCCGCCGGATTCCCGGGACGCGATATGATCAATTCGCTCGATTTGCGCACTGGCGATATCTGGCCGGGCGACAACCAGAATGCCCTCAAAAATAGATATGCTTTCCTTTGCCAGCTGATGAGTACGACAGAATCACTGCATCTGAGTTTTGTGAACAAGAATTTGCAAAAGGATGAGGATTTCTTTCCATCGAGCGTTATCAACGATTTGTTTGATTTCATATCTCAAGATGGATTGCCGCGCTGGAAAGCAAAAGAAATACCTTTGGACGAAACACGAGAAGCGAATGTATTATTTACCCAGCGGGCGATTCGAAATCAGAATATGTATCGATGCATGATTGAAAACAAAGCAAATATAGATACATCTCGTTTCTTTTTTGACAATAGCCGCCTAGAGCCTAATTTGAATGAGCTTCCGGAACGCGTCACGCTGAGTAAATTAAAAAAGTATCTGAATGATCCGTTTCAGTTCAGGATCGGCGAGATATTTCAGAGTGATGATGATGATATCGATCCCGAAAAGATTGTATATGAGCCCATAGACGTCGACAATATAGAACTCATTGATATCATTAAAAATGCTGCTCAACTCATCATTCGAAAAGATCCCCGATATCGCGAGAGAATAGACCAAACCTTGAACAATGGTGCTGTCGAACAAGATAAAATGCCAATCACAGAAGCAGAAGCCAATGAAAGGATTACAAAAGCCATTGACGATTATATGCAAAGTCTGAAAGAATCCGGCTTCCGAACCTATCCGATATACGAAGACTTGATCAGGCGTAAGATCGAATCGGGTGCAAAGAATGTTGCAGAACAGATGTTAGAGCACCAACTGGTCGAAGCCGATGATGACAATGCCATTGATATATCGCTGACACAAATAATCGAATATAAAGAAGTTACGACTACCGTGACCTGGCATTTGCAGGGAAATGCAGATTGGCATGTCTGGGGCAAAGAGGATGCAACGCTTGCCATTACTGGCGTTTCTTTAGGAAAGGCAAGTGAGCAATACGCCAGGTATCTCACCACTTTCATCAGTGCACTTGCTTTGATCGCACAAAAGAATTGTAATAAAGCGACGTACCACGTGCAACTGAATGTTTGCTGTACCAAGGATAGCAATCTGCTGACAAGAGAATTTGATATTTCGACCGAAGAGGCTGTTAAAATATTAAACACGATTTATTATTATGCCTATATAGAACAGTATGCGGTGGCTGCTCCGATTAAACTTCTGGAAGATAATAAAAACGGTCCTAAAATTAAAAGCTTCGAAGAACTAGAAAACAAATTGATAGACGATAAGAATGGTTCCTGGCGTTATTTCAAAAAGGGAAAGATGTTCAATTTGTGCACAGATATTGGGTTTGATGCGTTCAATCACGAAGTGTTTGTTAAACAATGGAATGATACAAAGGATCATCAGTTGAGATTGGTCGAGAAACTGCAAAAGGGTGATCAACTCTATTTTGAATTGAAGCCAGAGGATCGCTATAAGACGAATAAGAAAGAAGGTAACGAAACATCTGATAATCAGCGTAAATCCCAAAAGAAATAGTGCATTATTAATATCATCGCAGTATAAAGCCAAAAAACGTACTCTTGTACGAGGAGATATAACATGACAGAATCCATATCGCTCAAGACAGAAGTGATTCCAAACTTTGATATCGAAAACTTTGCTCTCGATAAGAATATGTACATCGAGGCATCGGCAGGCACAGGCAAAACCTATACGATACAACAAATCGTCGCTCGCATGATCCAGCAGGGCACATCGCTGAGTCGCATCCTGATCGTGACTTTTACCGAAAAAGCGGCCGGAGAGCTCAAAGACCGCATTCGCAAAAAAATAGACGAAGTACTCGCCACGGGGATTTTGATTCCCAATAAGGAATCAAAGCTAACACCAGAACAGCTGGGCTATTTCGAGACGGCAAAACGCGACATCGATGGCGCGCAAATTTTTACCATTCATTCGTTTTGTCAAAAGATGCTCAGAACTTATGCTTATGATGCCTGGCGTCCATTCGATATGCAGCTGATCGATGACAAAGCTGTGAAAAACCTGATTGCACGCAAGATACGCGATGTCTGGCCAACCGATCCGAATTACCAAACTCTCCTGATGGGCAGCGATGATGATAGCGGTGACACGGGCGAATTGGAGGGCAACCCTCTGGCTCAAACGATCGAAAAAATCGAAAAAGTTCTGGTCAATGCCATTCCCAAGTATTTTTTGGACCAGGAAGGAAATGAACACCCCGAGATTATTGAATTGGTGAAGCCGGAAGAACCTGAAAAGCCAGAGAAGCCAGATTTTTATGATAGGTATCATGGTACTTCTTGCTTTATTGATTTGTTAGAATTAGATGGATTCAATGAATTGTATTCTATACTCATAAACAATAAACATTACCAAGCATTAGCAAACAATAAAGAAACAAAAATAATAGCAGATTTGTGTAAAATATTAGAATGTTGGAATGGTGGAAAAATCTTTAACAAAGGTGATTTTAAGAAACGTTCTAATTGGCCTCCAGAGCTTATAAGTTGTGTTGAATTATTGAATGAAATTAGCAATCTTATTTGCCAATGTGATAAATATGATAAAGAAATTCTTAAATATAATAAATTAAATGAAGTATATTTACTAAACAAGTTTCTCTACAACGAGCTTCCAAAACTATATAAAGACTGGCGCAAAGAAAAGGTCGAACATCAGTATGAATCGTATCAGGACATGATTCAAGTCGTGCATCAGGCTGTGGCACTCGATGAGGCCAGCACACTCGTTGATCAGCTGCGAAAAGACTATCAATATGCGATTATCGATGAATTCCAGGATACCAATCGTCTGCAGTGGGATATCTTTAGAACGATTTTTATAGGTGACGATAAGCATCCCTTAAAAGATCACGATCATTCAATTTTTGTCGTCGGCGATCCCAAACAGTCCATTTATGCATTTCAGGGTGCAGATATTGCCGTCTATCGGGATGCCATTGCGACTATTGGCAATGGCCGGAAGCTTGACACGAATTACCGTTCGACTAAAAAAATGATTGAAGCCTGTAACTCTTTGTTTGATCCAGGGAAAGGTTCTCAATTCTTTACATCGGATGAACTTGTATTTTCGGAATCCGATTCTCCGGAAACAGGGAAAGCTTCAACATTCTATAATGAATCCGAAACCCAACCCGTCTGGATTTCCAAAAAGGATATCTCACCATACGATTTTGCTACTTTTGCGGCAGAAAGAATCGTCGATTGTTGTACTCAAAACAGTGATGGTCATACGCTACTGCAAATCTTTGATAAGAATAACCCCGGGGAGCGTCGCAATGTTAAATTCTCGGATTTTGCCATTCTGCTGCGTACCAAAACCGAGTTCCCGCCCATCGAGAATGCGCTTAAAAAGCTCGGCATTCCGTTTGTTCGCTATAAAGATGCCAAGCTGTTCGACAGCCGTGAATGCATGCAGTGGATCGCATTGTTTAAGGCCATTGATGCCGACGATTTTGCAGCATATAATCGCAAGTTGCTCAACGAGGCGCTGATGACTGATTTTTTCCTGCCCGTTGATTTTAAAATTAGCGTCGGGAATTCTGCTGATGAAACAGGTAATGATACAGCCCAATCGAAGCCCAATAAAATCTATCGTGTCAGCAGCCAACAGTATGACGATCCTACCTGCGCAGAGCGCATACAACTGGCGGAATATCATGCGCTCGCACGCAAATACCGATGGGCCGAGCTTTTGGAATGTATCTACCGCAATTCTGCCATCGAAACCCGCATGGCCGGCGATCTTTCGAATCTTCAATCGCTCGCCAAATTTCAGCAGATCGGCAATTACAGCATCGAATACCTGTATGCACATCGTTGTACGATTCAGGATCTCGTCAAACATCTTGATAATCTGCAAAAAGCTGAAGAAGGAACGAGCGATCAGGACGGTAATCTTGTAGCGCGCAATACAGATTTTAATGCTGTTCAGCTGATGACGATTCATGCTTCGAAAGGGTTGGAATTTCCCATTGTGATTGGTTGTGCGGGATTCAGAGGGTATAATAATATCGCAGAAGGGCCATTTGCTTACCACGATCATTCTATAAAAAAATTAGGATTTGATACACAATCAAAAGAAAATCAAAAGAAGGAGGATATCGAGGAGTGGAAACGCCTGTTTTATGTTGCCTATACGCGTGCATCGGCATTGCTCGTACTGCCAAGATATGGGACATTTTGTGATAACTTTTTAAAGGCGAGCATTGATAAACTTGCAGAAAACAGCGAACATTGTAAATGCTTTGATGATTGGCATCTGCCGGAGCCTGAACAACAGACAAAACTGAAAGATAAAGTTCAGGAAATATTAAACCCAATCAATGACGACCATTTGGATGTGGCAGATCGGGATGAAGCTATTCTGGCATTACAAAGTCAGATTGGCGGCAAGAGCCTTTATCAGCATTCGTATTCATCGCTGGCAGCAAAAGATGAACACCAAAAAGTTGCGCTGTCGCATGTCGTATTCGACGCCAACGGCAGGGCGAATGATATAGCTGGCGAAAACGACGAATCCGAAGATTCACAATTGCTTCAGGCATCTCAATTCATTCTAGAATCTAAGGTCGATCCGCAGGGCAGTCACATTTCGATATTGCTCAAAGATGGGTATCGAACGAATAAAACAAATGCAATCGATGAGGATTATCCGAGAGGGCGACAACTTGGCAATGCCATTCACGAAGTCTTTGAAAAGATAGAATTTGCTAAGGCGCGTGCGTCTTTTGAGCAATTCAGGACTGATCCAGATGTAATCTTCCTGATCGAGCAGACGTACAGCAGATTTGGAATTCCCATTGCTCAGCATGACAACTGGCTGTATACCACACAACAATTGGTCTGGCACACGCTGAATGCAAGGCTTCCCGAAATTTCGTGTATCGATGCATTGGATGGCTCCAAAACAGCCATGACTGCAGATGATTTTTTACTCACCCAAGACGACTTTTCGCTCAAGGATACATCACTCGAAGGCAATCATTTTCCTGAAGTTGAGTTTATGCTGAAGGGGGATGCGAATGCCGATCACTCTGGTGAATCGGATTATTTCTTTAAAGGATTTATCGATCTTCTGTTTGTGCGCACCGTTCGTGGGCAAAAAAGATATTGTATTCTGGATTGGAAATCGGATCGCATGGTTGATTCGGAATATATGAGCCCTGGAGCCATACGCAACAAGGTGGATCTCGAATATTCCGTACAACGCGTATTGTATTCGTATTGCCTGATGCAATGGCTCAAACAATTCTATGCACAAAATGCAGGCGAGTCGGAAGCTGAGTACAACGAAAGGCTCTTCAGGGATCATTTTGGTGGTATTTATTATGCATTCATCAGGGGATGTGTTGCAGATACATCGTACGGCATCTATGCGCAAACCTGGAAATCATATAATGATCTGAATGCTTGTTATCGTAAACTCAAAAGCTTAATGTACAAACCATCCAAAAAGGAGGAACATGACAATGACTAATTCAAATGCACTTTTCGGTTGTGAAGTTAAAGCATTTTACGATGTTCTTCGCGATTTGAACGGTATTGCGCCGATCTATAGTAAAATTCACAATCTGCTTTGTTCAATGCAGAACAATTTGAGCGATTGCGCCCAAAAGGTATTGTATATTTATTTTTCGCTGCTCGATGACGGCAATACACGGATTACGCTCGATCCCCAAAAAGCGCTTGCCAAGTGGATGATCAAATGGAACAGTCTGCTCAAACTGGCGAACAGTGAATGCAAAAAATTGAACTCATTGGCAAACTCAGATCATGCAAATGAAGCATTTGCCTGCATACTCGAAAAAGGCATCACTGATATACTAACGCAATCCTATACTCATATCATTGAATTTCGATATAACAATGTACACACTGAGCCTGGTGCTGCCACAAAACCGCTTGTTATTCATACATCCGCGCAGGGAGATAAATATCTCTATGCCACTCGTTATTTCGATGCCACATGTATTATAGAGTCAAAAGCGCGTGATATCTTTTCTTATCATGCAAATGCAATCAATGATGAACAAAGGATAAAGTGCCAGCAATTTTTTGATCCGTTATTGCATTCTACATTTCCGTTCGCCGATAGCCAATTGGATGCGATAATTCGGGGGCAGAGCGAAAATCTGATCATTACTGGGGGGCCAGGGACTGGCAAAACAACAGTCATCTGTTTTCTGTTGTGGAAACTGCTCAGCGATAATGAGGATATGCTGAACTGGAGCATCAAACTGGCGGCACCGAGCGGAAAAGCAGCAGATCGCATGCGCGAAAGCCTTCTCAATAGTCTCACGAAGTTTAAGGATAAGACATGTCAAATCTATACAATGCTTCATCAACTGGAAAGTTATACACTTCATCGATTGCTGAGTTACAATCCGCGAAGTAACCGGTTTAATTACGATGCGCAGCATCGATTTCCAGAAAAAACACTGTTTATTATAGACGAAGCGAGCATGATCGATATCGATTTATTTGCCAAACTGTTGCAGGCATTGCCAGAGAAGAATTACAAGCTATTCATTCTGGGGGATCCTGATCAGCTGCCGTCTGTCGAGGCAGGTGCGGTATTAGGCGAGATGCTCAAGACAGGGAAAGTTGCCGTGAAACTGTCCGAATCCCAGCGTTTTAACCGCGATTCAAAGATCGGGCGCTTGTCGCTGGCCATCCAGGAAGCTAAGAAATCTGGTGAAGATGCCTGGCCTGACAACTACGAAAAACCTGTATTTGAACCTATTTCGTCTATTGCGTTTTCACAAACGGACCATGATAGACTTCGGTTTGTATCGCTTCGGGAAGACAGAAAAGAGGATGAGAAGGATGTCGAAAAGCTCATAAAGGCCTGGTGTGATGCATTCTATATTGAACCGAAATACCTTGAACTGGTACGAAAAATCCAGGTGAATCACAATCACGAATGTATCGACGCCGATACACAGCAGCTTTGTGCGACGCAAGTATTGGATACGCTCTGGCAGTTTACCGAGTCTGCGCGGATATTATCGGCAGAGCGCAAAGGGATACGCGGTGTTCAATCGCTGAATGCGTACGTCCGAAAAGCGCTTGGCATCCAATTGAGCGATTCCTTTTATGTCGGTCAGTTCCTGATGATTACCGAGAATCAGCCGACACTCAAACTCTATAACGGTGATTGCGGCATTGTTCTGGGTGAACCTCAAAGCGGACGTTTGCATTTATTGCTCAAGAAAGTGCGCACACAGCATAAATCGGACTGTGAAGAAAATGGCAGCAATTACGTGACCTATCCGCTTTCACTTTTGCCTTCTGATGCGCTCGAAAGTGCTTTTGCCATTACCATTCATAAGTCGCAGGGATCGGGGTATGGCAATATCATGATGTTTTTGCCGAAGACGGTGGGACACCCGCTGTTGAATAACCAGATGATTTATACCGGTGTGACGCGAACAGAAAAGAAGAGTCTGACGATAGTCGCCTCACAAGCTACATTTGTGGCTGGATGCCAAACGAGCATTGAACGCGACACGGGGATTGAGATTGGCATGTGAATGCGTAGTGAGTTTGAGTTTTAGTTGGGTGTGGATTGTGAATCACTACTTATTTTGGAATGGTCCGAAATTCCGGAGATTGCTGGGGAGAACGGTATCTGGAATTTCGGTGTTCATGGCGGCGAGGCGGCGTTTTCGGATAGCGGATCGACGATGGAGGGCGACGACGAGGGCGATGGCAGCAAAGATAGAAATGAGGAAAAAGAGTCCGTCATGTGAAAAGAAGGAAGCAAAGAGGCTTTTTTCGCGTGACATATTGTCGCGCCAGATGGTGAATGCAGCATTGGGGGATCGCCCGAAAATTTCTGTAAAAGCATCGTCGAATGGCGTTCCGGAGGCGACATCATGGATGAGTTTTTTGACAGCGTCGTCGCCGTGATCTTTGGCGAGCCATGAGACGAAGTGTGCGCTTTCGGCATAGGCGAGATCGACGATAGTGCCTTGTTTTCCGAAAGCGATATCGATACCTTCGAGGTCGAGCAGATGACCTGCCATCGCGGCTTTTGCAATAGTTTCTGCGCGTGAGAGGTTCCAGTCGTCTGTGGCAGTCATCGCCAATCCTTCGTAGAACCAGTGCGGAAAATAGTTATCCTGTGCAAAGCGTCGCAGTGCAGCATGATTGAGTTCATGTGCGAGTGTTCTCTCGGGTTCGATGCGTTCGGTGCCAGAGGGCGCGAGGCGGATGAGAATGACGCCATCTCGCAGGATGGTGAGTCCTGCAGCCCATTGTGGTGCGCGTCCTTTTGCATTCTGTGCCTCAAAGTATTCGTTGATATTTCCGAGTAGGTAGACATGAATGTCTTCGACAGTTTCGGGAGGCAAAAACCTAAGTGTCTTTTCTTTGGCTTTTTGTGCTGTTGCAATGACGGATTCTGCGCGCTGACCATATTGTCGCGTGAAGTAGAAGTGAAGCGTGGCTTCGTCTCTTTTTTCCAATCCGGATTTGACCGGGTGGTTTACGTTATGTTCCCGCCCGAGCCAAGCTTCAATCTGAGAATCAGTGACGGACATTTCGAGTGTTTCGTGCTCTGTTCCCTGTGCAGTGGCAGACATGGGGCAGACGATGCACGCACATAAAATGAGAAATAAACATGCTATCGTTTTAAAAAAGTGCGTATTCATTCTGCCCTCCTTTGAGATAGTCATTGGACGATGACCAGGGCCAAACCAATGTTAACGGTCAATGTATGCCTCTGTGGCATACGTGTGTAACGTTTAAACACCAAAAATGGATGTCAAATCCCAAGAAAATTGTTTTATTTTGATTAGATATTTGGATGAAACACAGGGCTACCCATTAACTTTTTTGGGGCTCTGCCCCGGACCCCAAGGCCGTAGAGTTCTATTTTTATTGATTTTTGCCTGTCGCCCCTTCAGGGCTAAACGGCATGGGATAATCATCTTTTCCGGGGTTACGCTCACGCTCCACCCCGGGCTGTACTCTTCTCGCCCTTTCAGGGCTCAGACCAAGCAATCAACAAGTTTTTTGCGATTTTCATAAAGTCAAGCATTTTTAGAACTCGACAGCCCTGGGCCTCTCCTCCATCTTTCTTAAGTATTGATTTTAAATCATTATTTATACCTACAGGCAAATCATATACCAGTATTCAATGCAGTAGCCCAGGGATGAAACATTCGGATTATGGACAGAAACCTTGATTCGTGGCATCATAAAGATGTGTGTCTATGTGGGCATGCGAATTGCAGCAAACCTAAAAAGGATAATGTAAATGTTGGATTACGATAGCGAAGTGAGGGAAATCATAGAGCATGAATGGGCGCGTCAGCAGTCTGTTTTGCGAATGATTCCGAGTGAGAATATTGTTTCTGATGGTGTTTTGGAAGCATTGGGTTCGTGTTTTGTGAACAAGTATGCCGAGGGCTATCCCGGGAAGCGGTATTATCAGGGGCAGGCCAATAATGATGCTTTGGAGTCGCTTGCGTGTGAGAGAGCCTGTGCGCTCTTTGGTGCAGAGCATGCGAATGTCCAGAGTTACAGTGGTTCACCGGCGAACATGGCGGCCTACATGGCATTATGTGAACCAGGAGACAGGACCGTGGGTCTTGGTTTAAATTCAGGTGGTCATTTGACGCATGGTTGGAAAGTGAATTTTTCGGGCAAGCTTTACGAGCCGCATCAGGTGGAAGTTGATCGGGAAACGGAGTGTCTTGATTATGATGCGGTTGAGAAGTATTGCGATGAAGTCAAGCCGAAAGTCTTGTTTATTGGTACAACTTCGTATAGTCGAGCTTTTGATTTTGCGCGACTACGTGAGATAGCGGATCACTGCGGTGCGTATTTGGTTACAGATATTGCGCATGTTGCGGGTCTGGTCGTTGCGGGTGCGTATCCGAATCCGGTTCCCTACGCAGATATTGTGACATTGACGACGCACAAGACATTAAGAGGTCCGCGCGGTGGTATGATCCTGTGTAAAGAAAAGCATGCCAAGGCATTGGATCGTGCGGTATTCCCGGGGATTCAGGGGGGGCCTCACATGAACCAGATTGCAGCCCTTGCAGTTGCATTAAATGAAGCAGCCCAGCCGTCGTTTAGAGAGTATGGTCATCAGATTGTTCGTAATGCCAAGCATTTGGCACAGGCATTGGTGGACAGGGGACTTCGCATTGTGAGTGGTGGCACGGATTGCCATTTGATGGTAGTCGATTTGCGCGCTAAAAATATCGACGGTCTAAAGGCTGCGACGACACTTGAGCGTGCGGGCATTGTGTGTAATTTTAATGCGATTCCGTATGATCCGAATCCGCCGAGACATCCAAGCGGGATCCGCCTTGGTACCCCAAGCGTGACGACACGTGGTTTAAAAGAGCCAGAAATGGAGCGTATTGCCGATTGGATTGTCGGGATATTGGACGATCCGGAGAATGAGGAGAAGATTGTTCGCACGGCCGATGAGGTACGTGTTTTTCTGGAGGGTTATCCATATCACCATCGAGGTGGTTTTTAAAAAAAGTTCGCCGCGTATTTGTGTTACAAATAGCGGCGAACCCATGGCGTATTTGGCTGTGCCAAAAAGCCATGGTGCAAAAAAGATCATTTTATTAGTATAAGAACCAATTTTTGAGTTATTGTAAAGGTTGTGAGAATATGGATTGCGGACAATCCAATAACGTGTCATTAGTAATGGATACGCTTTTGGAGAACATCTTCGTCAGCGATTTTTAAAGTGCCAATTTTGGCGTATGATTGGAAGAAACGTCAATGGATCAAGATACACAGAAGACCTCGAATTTGGATTTACTCATGAGTGAAGAGATGGATGATAGTTCATTTGACT
>OCTW011534852.1_pt1 | contig 20552 bp, 24 predicted proteins | sample 1539671 | NCBI WGS metagenome assembly OCTW01 (sample SAMN02144230, study PRJEB22623) | gut metagenome | biome: sheep rumen | host: Ovis aries | place: New Zealand
ATCCAATCGATAAAAAATTAAAGTATATATAGTAGAAAGTATAAACTATAGTATGTACTGTAATAAAAAATACATAAAAAGTATGAACTAAACAATATTTAATATCTTCATATCATAGGATTAAAAAAAATTTTTTTATACCACATGAGTAATAATTTTTATTAAAAAAATATTACAAAGGCATAATACAGTACATGAAAAAAAATAATATTCTACCAAACAATAATTAATTAGTTAGCTTGTGTTCAAAAAGAAAATAACTCCCAAATTTTGGACAATTAGACTATAATTGATAGTCTAATAATTATATCTTTTTTTTTAACAATTTTATTTCAATTTAATTTTAGACTTTATCTCAGTATATAATATCTATAATAGAAATCTAATTTATCAATACTTAAAACATCATTTCAAAATATCATTGAAAAATAATTTCATAGAATCCACTGAAAAAATAATTGATCTAGAAATATTTAATCATATACCCCTAACCTAAAAACAAAAAAAATAGGATTATTATTTAGATTAAAACTAGGTATATTTTATTAAAATAATTTAAAAAAATAGTATAAAAAAGAAATCATAGAAAACCTTAGTTAAGTAAAAACTTATACTAGGTTAAACTATGTCCCGTTTGTATTATTTTAGTTATAATTAGTTCAAAAGATATGAAACCCCTAACGATTTTCTTTCTTCATATAAGCTTTGAAAGAAATGATAAAGAATAATAATATTCTTTACCTTACAGAATTTCTAACGAAATTATATTTTTAGACTATTCAACTTTTTTTACTAAGTTACCCATGTGATCATATACTTCTACGGTAGATAATCTCATTTGGGTATCTAATTGGTGAGTAGCACAGGAGAGACATGGATCGTATGCACGAATAACCATTTCCATTAAATTGAAGATTTTATCATCAACTTCTACTCCAGGTTTAATGTAAGTGTTAGCAACTTGTTGAATACCCATTTCCATAGCAGGATTGTTTTGTACAGTAGCTACAACAATGTTTGCTTTAGTTACTAAACCGTTTTCATCAGTTTGGTAATGGTGAGTTAAAGTACCTCTTGATGCTTCAACAATACCTACACCTTCACCAGTGATTTGTTCACGATCAATTGCTTCAGGACGTTTTTGACCACTTAAATCACCTTCAAGACCATCAACAGCTAATTCAGCAGCTGCAATTAATTCAATGAGTCTTGCTGGGTGGAATAATAATGTTTCTTGTGGACATTTACCGAAGTTAGCTCTGAATTCATTTAATAATTCTTGAGCTCTTGGTGCTGCATCTGGCATTTTTGTACATGCATTAATTCTTGAAAGAGGAGCTACTCTGTAAACACCTTCAGGGTATCCTAATTCTTTAATGTAAGGGAATTTTAACCAGGAGTATGGTTTTACACCTTCAGCTATGTAATCAGTGTAGTCTTGAGATGCGAATTCAGCATAAAGTTCTCCTTGTTTATCTACCATTCTTACATTACCATTGTACATGTCCCAACTACCATCTTTTTTATCTACTAAACCAGTGTGGTAAGTTTCAACATAACCTAATGTTTTGATTAAGTCCATGTTTTCTTCAAAGATTGGTCCAGCTGCATCCCATGTATCAAATGATAATTCTAAAGCTTCTTTTGCTTTTAGTAAATTTTCTTTTTGTTCTTCATCAGTTAATACAGTGGTTATTCCACCAGGAGTGTTGGATACTTGGTGAATTGGTCTTCCACCAATAGCTGTTACAATATCCTGTGAATTTCTTCTTAAAGCTAATGCTTTTTTAGCTAATTCTGGTGCATCATTAATAATTTGGAATACGTTTCTAGTTTTTCTGTCTTTTCCACCGATGAAATCAGGTGCTGATAAGAAGTAGAAACTTAATGTGTGTGAGTGCATTACAGATGCCCAGTTCATGATTTCTCTCATTTTGTAAGCTGTTGGATAAATGTTGTCATCTTCATATCCAAATACTTGGTCACATGCTTTAGCTGCAGCTAAGTGGTGTTGTACATCACAAATACCACAAATTCTAGGTACAATTCTAGGAACTTCTTCTATAGGTCTACCTTGTAAAAATTTTTCAAATCCTCTGAATTCCATAACATGTAATTTTGTATCTTTTACATTTCCTTCTTCATCAAGGTCAACTGTGATTTTAGCGTGACCTTCGATTCTTGTTACAGGTTCTAATGTTAATTCTACCATTTATTTTCCTCCTCCAAAAATATTAGTTTTTAAGTTTTAATGGGATTAAAGCTGATGCTAAAGTGTATGTATAGAAAGTTCCTACAATATCTTCTATTTGATTTGCTACTTCTTCAGGATCAATTTCTTTATCATTTTCTACACCAAAGTCTGATCCGATAGCACTTATCATTTTTGCTCCAGCATCTAATACTTTATCAGTAGGGCCGTAACATCCTCTACATGGAGTATCTACAGATGGACATTGTGCACCACATAATGGACGTGTTGCAGGACCAAGACATATAATACCTTGAGGTACTAAACATAAATCTTTATCAGTTTCTCCAACTTCCCATGGTCTTTTAATTGTGTCCATAGCCATACTCATAGGTGGTTTTTCTCTTTCACATACATCACAAAGGTTGTTATCTGGAAGTTCAGGAATTGCTCCTTCTGTGAGGTAAGTCATAATTACTTCAGCAATAACTTCTGATTTTGGTGGACATCCAGGTAATGCTGCATCCACTTTAATTACATCAGATAATGGTCTTACTCTGCTTTCTAAGTGAGGTACAGATTCACTAGGAATGATACCATCAGGGTTTACTGTTGAGCATGAGTTAATGTATGCTTCTTCTTCTAATTCTTCTACGGTGTGTAAGTTTCCAAGTCCAGGAATTCCACCGAATTCTGCACAAGATCCAAATGCTATGACTACTTTAGCTTTTTCTCTTAATACTTCAGCTAATTCTCTGTTTTCTTCGTTACGAATTCCACCTTCTATTAATACAACGTCCATTTCTGGAATTTCATCATATTTTGTATCCATAAGTACAGGACTGAATTGGAATTCAGCATGACCTAATACGTCTAATAATGCTTCGTGTACATCTGTTAATGCAATGTGACATCCAGAACATCCACCGAGCCACATTGTTCCTATTTTTGCTTTTTCTGCCATAAACTTATTCCTCCTGAGCTATAGCTGCTTTAAGTGGTGAAGGACCTAATTCTTCAATTTCTTTTGTGATTCTTCTTACAGTGTTTGCGAATTTTTCACCTTCGGAAGCTGAAATCCAGTCGTGTTGTACTCTTGCTTTTTCAAGTCCGAGTTCATCTAATAATCTGTAGATTAGGTTCATTCTTCTTGCTAATTTGTAGTTTCCTGCATCATAGTGGCAGTCTCCAAAGTGACAACCTGCTACAAATACACCATCTGCTCCTTCTCTTAAAGCTTTAAGAACAAATTGAGGTTCGATTCTTCCAGAACACATTACCCTAATAACTCTTATGTTAGGTGGGTATTGCATCCTTGATGTACCTGCTGTATCTGCTCCACCGTAGGAACACCAATTACAACAGAACATGACTATTTTAATATCTTCATCAGCCATTATGTTTCCTCCTATTATAAAACATGATTTAACTTTTTGAATAATTTAACATTTTAATATTAATATTCAAACACGTGTTTAATTGTACTAATCCTAAATAGTACAATATTAATAAAATGTACAAACTAAAACAATGTACATGTATTATTTAACTTTAATATTATTATAAATGTTGTTTCAAAAAATAAACCATTAAGTTTAAATATGATGACTAAAAATTTCATAGTTTTCTAATAAATATTGATGTATGTAAAATTAAAAAATAAGGCCTCTGAAATTTTTATAGATTTTTTAAAGATTTTTAAAGGAATTTACTATTTTCAAAAAAAAAGTGTCCAAAAAGGAAATATTTTAGGTTAACCTAAATAAATATAACTTTTTTAGAAGATTATTATGAAAAAAATTCCTCTTAAGTGTTAATTTGAAATAGTTACTATAATAATATATATAACAATTTCCCATAGTAAGTAATATAATACTTAACAATGTTATATAACAATATTAATATTAAAAATTATAAAGAGATTAGTGTTATAAAATTTTTAAATAATATTAAATTATTTATTAAATGGTGATTATATGCTACTTGAAATATCCGATTTAGAAGTAGAAGTAGAAGGAAAAAAAATTTTAAAAGGAGTAAATCTCACTATTAACGAAGGAGAAACTCATGTATTACTTGGACCAAACGGAGCTGGAAAAAGTACATTATTTATGAGTATATTAGGATTTCCAAATTATAAAGTCACAAAAGGGACTATAATTTATAAAGATCAAGATATTACCGAATTAAGCACACATGAAAGAATTGCTTTAGGATTAGGAGTAACTTTCCAAAATCCTCCTGCAATTACCGGAGTAAAATTAAAAGATCTTTTAACCATTGAAACTAAAAAACATTTCGCAGAACTAAGTGATGATGAAGTAAATGAAAAAGTAGTTAAATTAGGTGAAAGATTAAAATTAAATGAAACATTCTTAGAAAGAGATGTTAATTTAGGTTTTTCTGGTGGGGAAGTAAAAAGATCAGAACTACTCCAATTACTTGCACAACAACCAAATTTTATCATGTTTGATGAACCTGATAGTGGTGTAGATATAGAAAATGTGGAATTAGTATCAAAAGAAATAAATACATTATTAGATCATGATAAAGAAGATAGTAAAAAAGGTGGATTACTAATTACTCATTTAGGATACATTCTTAATTTTGTGGATGCAACACATGCCCATATATTAAAGGATGGAAAAATAGTTAGAACTGGCGAACCAAAAGAAATAATGGAAGATATTAGAACTTCAGGATTTGGAGATGTATAATATGAGTACATTTAAAGAAAAAGCTGAAAAAGCAATCAATAAAGAGGCTGCTATTGGTCTTGATGTAGATTTAGAAGAATATGATCAAGATTCAATTGACCAACATGAAAAAATCGATTCATTAAGTGAATTAAATAAAAAAGATCAAGAAGTATTACAAAGTGTTGGAGTAGAACCTGACGAAGAAAACCGATCTGCATCATTTTTACAAAGAGACCAAACACCAGTATTTGAAAATAACATGTACGATGGTGTTGAAATAATGAGTGTTCCAGAAGCACTTGAAAAACATGATTGGCTTAGTGATTATCTTTGGACTGCTGTACAAGTAGATGCAGATAAATATACTGCAAAAGCAGAACTAGGTGAAATGGGTGGTTATTTCATAAGAGCTAAACCCGGAGTTAAATTAGATTTACCTGTTCAAGCATGTATGTTCATTGGAGATAGAAATACCATACAAACAGCACACAATATAATTATAGCTGAAGAAAACTCAAGAATAAACATTATTAATGGATGTTCAACAGCAGCCCACGTAGATAGTGCTGCACATATTGGTGTAAGTGAATTTTTCTTAAAAAAAGGTTCAACAATAAACTTTACAATGGTACATAACTGGGATAACCACGTAGATGTTAGACCAAGAACAGGAGTAATTCTAGAAGATGATGCAACATACGTCTCAAATTACATTTTAGCAAAACCTGTTGAAAACATACAAGCATATCCAACAGCTTATTGTAATGGAAAAAATTCAAGAGCATTCTTCCAATCAATACTTGAAGGTCATGGAGATTCCGTTATTGATCAAGGTTCAAGAACAATATTGACTGGAGAAAATTCATCTTCTGAAATGATTACCCGAGCAATTTCACATGATGAATCTACAATATATACTCGTGGAGATATGCATGGTGTTTCTCCTCATGTTAAAGGTCATATTGAATGTATGGGATTAGTTTTATCAGAAAATTCAAAAATATATTCCGTCCCAGAATTAAAATGTGATACTGTAGATATGGAATTATCACACGAAGCAGCTGTAGGAAAAATAGCAGAAGATCAAATACAATATTTAACAGCACGTGGATTAACTGAAGAAGAAGCTACATCTATGATTGTTCGAGGATTCTTTGATATTGATATTAAAGGATTACCTGAAGAATTAGCAAAAACCACTAAAAAACTCATAGATTTGAGTATGGAAGGAAGTTAAACCTATTTTTCTTCTACTTCACTATTTTTTTTTAATTAAACAATCATTCTGAAAAAAAACTATTTTTAAAATTAGTAATATGTCTAAAAGTAATATTAAATTTAAATTTAAATAAAAAAAGAGTTAAAAATTAAATAATCAAAAAGATTATCTATTCCCTTTTATCCTGAGATAATTATAAATTCACCGACTTTTTCTACTCTACCAAATGGTACAATTAAAAATTCACCATCACGTCTTGCACCTTTGACATTAACATTTCTTTCAATATCGGTTTTAATGATTATCTCTGTGATTTTACCAGTTTTTTCATCAATTGTTAATTCATCTAATTCTCCAAGAATTCTTGCAGTATTAGTTGCTACTTGATATCCTTTGATATCAGCCCAAAATTTTTCTTCACCTTTAATTAATTCCCTTTCATTAGCCATTATTGTTCACCTAGATTTTTTTTGTTGTGACTTTTGATAATCATTATTTAATGTTATTATATTTTTAAATCAAATTATATATAACTTTGTAAGTATTTTAGTTATATATTATTTTCTATTAATATAATGTTCGGATAAATTTAAATCATTAATTGTGTTAATATTAAATGCTAATTCTATATTATCTGTAATGTAAATTGTTTGATCTTGTTCTTTATCATTAGCTAACACTAAATTAACTCCAGAAGGTACTAAACCCTCATAAACTAAAGTAGGAGTTATTTTATATTTATTAAATAATTCTTCAGGTACAGATACACACATAGCAGGTTTTTGTCTCTCATAATAATGTTCAAGTACATCATCAATTTGTTCACCTGTTACAAAAGGCAAATCAGAAACTATTGTCATGACTACTTCATCTTCTTCAACATAATCCCTATTAGTTAAAATATAAGATAAATCCTCAATATAACCTACCCCTGAAGTATCAACAGGAATTACCGGAAAATCTTTAATAAATTCCTTAGTTTTATTAGTATTCGGACTTATGGTAACTAATATTTTATCAATATATTTTGAATTAAGTAAAGCTTCAATAACATGTTGAATCATAGGCTTTGAATCAATTTCAATCATTGGTTTTTCACAATTCAAATCCATGCGAGTACCTTTCCCCCCCGCCATTATTAATGCAGTTGTCATTTTAAACCTCTGTAAATTATAATTATATTTTTATAAAAAGATGTATTAACTATATATGTTTAATAAAAAGTATTTCATGAAAAAAGTTATATAACATGTTATATAATAAAATGATAGAAATGAATAAGAAGGATTAATAAATGTTAGAAAACTTAAAAACTATACTATTGTTAACTGTACTGACTGTGATGATGGTCATAGTTGGAGATATTATTGGTAATGTCTTTGGATATGCCCGCATAGGATCAATTATTGGTTTATTAATCGCTTTGGGAATTAATTTTTATTCATATTATAATTCCGATAAAATTGCGGTTAGATCATATAATGCCAGAATCGTAACAGAACAGGAATCACCAAATCTCCATAGAATTATAAGTGATTTAGCTAACAGAGCAGATATAAAAAAACCAAGAATAGCAGTAATTCAAAGTAACGACCCTAACGCATTTGCTACTGGAAGAAATCAAGATAATGCAGTTGTAGCTGTTACATCCGGACTTTTAAATTTATTAGATGAAGATGAGTTAAGAGGTGTTTTATCTCACGAACTCGGACATATAAAAAATTCAGATATTTTAATTGGCTCAATAGTTGCAGGTATTGCTGGAGCAATTACATTAATAGCCAGTATGGGTCGATTTGCAGGATTTTTTGCTGGTGGTGAAGATGATTACGGGAATATTATAGCAGCACTGGCAATTGCTATATTAGCACCAATTGCAGCTACATTAATACAATTATGCGTTAGTAGAAATAGAGAATACAAAGCTGATGCCACAGGAGCTCGAATATGTGGAAACCCATTAGCTTTAGCAAGTGCTTTAAGAAAAATAGAATTTGGAACTATTCAGAATCCTATGAGAAATGCTAAACCAAGTGACGCTCATATGTTTATTATGAATCCATTTGGTAATGCTAAAACTACTATGCAAAATTTATTTTCAACACATCCTTCAACAGCCGACAGAATAAGTAAACTTGAACAAATGGAAAGAGAAAAATCATATCTCTAAAAATATAAATTCTTTCCAATTAACTTTTTTTATTTTTGATGAGCAATTCTTTGTTGCATTATGCACATTCCTCCTTTTGAACCACCCACAGGATTAATAGGTGAACCAAGAGAATTCATACATCTTGCCATCATAACCGCACCCAATGCTAATCCATCTTCTACAAAAATTATATTTTCAAAAGTATCTTCCAAATATTTTTGTATAAATTCTGTTTTTAAACCTGATGTGCCTGATCTACCCGTAATTCCTAATGTTGCATTTTCAGGTAACAGATTTAATTTTTTAGTTTCATTAATTAAACGTTTTATTAAAAATGCATATAAGTCATCAAGATGTAACAAAACATCAATTTTAGATGATATGTTAACTAATTTGTTAAATGATTTAATTAGTTCATCTTTGTTATTTATTCTTGAACCAATTACTTTTACATCAGAGTTTTTTAGTAAATTTCCATCTACAGCAACCAATCCAAATTCTTGATAATCAGGAGTTACTTCCATTATATCAATAAATTCATGTAATTTAACTGTATGTTCATGAAGTTCTTCCCAATTAAATGACACGTCTAATTGATTATAATCCAAATCAATAGTTGATTCATTTCTATTAATTATTCCAGTTTCCCTTAATATGATATCACCAATTCCTCCAGCAAGACCAACATAGTTACAAATTAAATTTCCATAAGGTTGTGTATTATTAATTACTTGACCTGCTAATGTTGTACCCATATCAATTGAAACAACAGGATTTCTATAATCAATATTAGATTCTTTTGAAGCTAATTTAATACCCGCAGTAACTAGTTCACCTTCCATTTCATTAGCTATCATACCAGTTATTTTTGGTGAACACACACTTACTACTGAACCATCAAATTTTATAGAATTAAAAAAAGAATATTTACGTATATGTTCAGGGATATTATTTATAGAAAAAGGAGCCATCATCTGAGAAGGTTTAATGTCTGCATTTAAACATCCATCAGACAATGCTTTAATAATAGAACCTACTTCTTTTGATAAACCACTTAATGCTACAACACCTGTTGACCTTACAACAAAATCTAAATCTTCTTGTTTTAAATTACTTTTTTCTAAAGATTCTAATATTAATTCTGTGATACTTTCCTCAATAGCTTCCTTAGATAATGGTTTATCCCAAATAGTATGTCCAAATACTTCTTCATTATCATAAGGAAGACGAATATTTCTGGTTAATTTAACTAATTTAATGATTTGGAAATTTTTATTAGTTTTAATATTCGTTGTTGTTATAATTGATTTTAAAGTTGTATTACCCAGTTCAACCGACATAACTGTGAAAAATTGATCTTTAATATCATCTTTAGCTATTGAAGGTATTGTTATTTTATCAAGCATCATATCATCATAATAAATTTTTAAAAGGATGTGAATCTACTGAATCTATCCCAATAGTTTGATTAGCTTCGGCTATAAACATATCTGTCATTGCACAAGCTGAAAAAACTTTTCTAGTATTTTCTATAGGGCCAAATAATACAAAATCTCCTCCAACCATTTGTTGAATTATATTAGCACCTATATCACAAACAGGCCATGCTTCAGGATAGTCTTTTTTAAAATTTTTAATCCATTGCCAAGCAGAAGGTACATTATGAGCTCCACTACCTGCAGGATAACCCCATTTACTTTTTTCATTTAAAGTTGCCTTTATAGCTACTCCTCCACCTTGACCTAATGGTGTAACTGCTACATCCATTAATGGTTTTAATATACCACAGTCTGATGCTATTTCAAGAAGACCTTTATCTATAATTCCTGATCCATTTTCCCATATGTCCATTTTCCCATTTACATCAGGTTGCGTTGGATTAAAACCCAATATAATTGAAGAAGTGATATCTGAATTTTTTAATACTTCTATTTCTTCTGAATCTATAGACATATTAATTGAATTATATATTGTACGTTCAGAAATTCCTGTTTCATTTACATATTCTGCAGCAGCCATACGTGCTTCAGGAGCAGTAGAATCTATTAAAAAAGGTGATTCAGTAACTGAAGAAACAAAATCAACATATTTTACAATTGCTTCAGGAGTTGCACCAAAAATCTGTACAATATTAGGATTACCTGTTTTATCAGTCATTTCATCCATAGTATTAATTAATGTTTCAGCTTTTTCTTTATCAAATATTCCTTTTGCTTCATCAGATATTATATTATGACCAGCATAAAAAATTGTACCTGCTAAAACAGTAGGATATTCACCAGGTTGTCCCCCAATTTTTACACCATAAATATCAAATACTTCTTGTTTTTTTTCAAATTTAAACATAAACTAGCTCCTTCAAATAATCTTCAGTTTCATTAACACTATTACTAACAACAAGGCTATTATAACTCCATATAATATTCCAATATCTCTTCCAATATGTTTTCCAGCCCTTTGAGAATAGTCCCCATGAGATTCTTCTAATCTTTCTTCTAAACGATCCAACCTTTTATTTATTTTATCAAAATCATCATTAGACAATTAAAAACCCCCTTTATAATAAATGATAGGTATTCCTATTACTATAAAGACAAATAAAAAGCCAATCAAAATACCCCATCTGGTTTGATCAACTGCAATGAATAATCGTTGATTTCTTCCAATTAGTTGAGTTTTATATCCTATTGAATCAACAAGAGATTTTATATTTTTCAATGGTTTACTCATAGAAACACCTATAAAATTATTATTAAAAGAATTATTGTAATTATAAAGCCTATTACGATTCCTTCAATTTTTCCAGCATAATACCCTGATGAAATTTTTTCTAAACTAGCTATTTCATTAATTTCGGCTTTCATAAAACGTATACGTGATTCTATTTCAAGCAAGTTTATACTGGATGAATCAACATTACTATTCTCCTCAATTATTTCAGTATTCTCTTCTGTACTTTCTTCAACTTCTTCTTTTTCATTTAATTCTATAATCATAGGCTCTTCATCATAAGGTCCAGGATTATTTTCTATACATTCATTTATTTTTTTATCAATTTCATCAGTATTTTCATTATCAATCATACTGATAAGTTCTATCTGATTTTTAAAGCGTTCAACTGCTTCAACAGGTAAATTTTCTACAAAAGGTATAGCCCCAGGAGAGCCTAAAATGGTTTTCTTTTCAGGATCAATACCATTTTCATACAAGGCTTCCACAGTTTTACCAGTTATATGACCTTGAACTTCTGAACCACAAATAATTAAATACCTAATATAAGGATTAGAAATAATATTAGTTACCATTTTTTCTATACCCAAATTTTCAGTATGTAATGGTCCTGCAATAGATACTTCTGAATTATCAAAATAATTATTCATATTAGAACCCAATGTAACCACTGCTACCGGACTATGAACATCACCTAACACATAATCTCCTGTTTCAAAAGGCCAATCACTACTAACTTCATTTTTTTCACTCATAATTTCACCTTTTGATTTATAATAATAATATAATAATTAACAAAGCAATTATTACACCCAATACTATATTTGTTAATAATCCTTCTATTTTATAAATTCCATCCCTACCATTATAAGATAAGTTAGATGTTGTTCTTGGATCAAGAGATTTTTCAAGATTATCTATTGCCTCTTCTAATTTATCTAATTCACTGTTTATTTCATCAAATGCAACTGAAGGTGCTGAATTAGTTTTCAAACTATTATTTTTTCGTGAGCCTATTATTCCCGTATTGACATCTAATATTATATTATCATCAATTTTTATTAAAGATGTTTCATCTACCATTTAATCACCTTCATTTAATTTAGGCCATAATCCAGACCATTTAATTAATGCTGCTTGTTGCATACTATATTTTATATATTTTCTAATAGATATTAGCCATCCAATAAAACTAATTATCAAATAAACGTACCAGTATGGACTTGTTAATATACATATTAATGATATTATCATTAACATTAAAAATGTATTTGAAATAGCTAAAAATATAGTTCTATACTGTTCTTCATTAGCACCCATACATGAGTTATAGGGATTCTGTATTGCCATTACAGTCATAAGCATTATAAAGATTATTAAACCATTTTTTATAACTGTATCAAAAATAACATTAATATTATATGTTGTTGCTATTAATGAAGACATGGATAAAACTGCTATGACTGATGAAATACAAATTGTTATGAATGACTTTGATAATATCTCCACTTTGATTTTGAAAATATATTTACAGATTAATGAAATAAGATATCCAATCAAAAATGAAACAAGTATAGATATTACTGGAAATAGAACTATTTGATTAAAATAAAAAGAAAGCCCTATTGATCCAAATGTAGAAATTACACCACTCGCTGTTAACATATATATTATTGAAGGCACACCAGTACCTAAACTGTACTTTCCAACTTGTCTTAATGTATTTGTACCTAAAATAATGGCAAAAACTGTGGCAATGATAGAAAAGATACCTGATATATCACTTAAATATATGCCAAGTACTCCTAATAAGATAGATACTACTATTATTACTTGATGAGGTATTAAATCATCAGCCATTTACAAACCTCCTATAAAAAGTACATATATAATTGATAGTATTATTGATATTAAGAAACAAGAAAGTGTACCTGTCACAATTTTTTTCCTAAATTTTTTATCATAAAACCCCTGGATAGTTCCACCTATATTATATGAGGCAATTACTGCAATTATTATGAATATAATTAAAGACAATGAAGCAACAACTGAATTAATAATCATATAAGACCAGGTAACTTTTGAGACAATCTGAGTATATAATGCATAATAAGCTAAACTGCCACCAATTCCACCAAAAAAGGAACCTATTAAACCACTGATGAAAGATACTGTTGGTATTCCATGACCTTTTGTACCTGGACTGACATATTCTTCTTGTTCAAAACCAGTGATTGGATCTTTTTGAAAAGTTGCAGATGCTAAAGGAACACCCACACCATAAATATGCATCAAATTAGAAAAAAACATAGTTACTGCCATCATTATCATAGAACCTACAGCACCAGATAATAATACTACTAGTTCAGATTGATTTATAGTGGAAGAAGCTACAAGTATACCTGTTATCCCCATACCAATTGTTATCATTGGAGCTCCTGTAGGAATACCTGCTGAAGTGGATAATGCTGCAGGTGCACCACCCACCGGTATGAAATGAACACCAATTCCAATCAGTGTTGCAGCCACTATGATACTTAAAAGTAATGTAATCATAAAACAATACTCCTATTATTCTTTTTTATATTTTCCATATTTTTTTCTAGAATTATATTCTAAAAATCCATTCAAAAAGGTTATTAAAATAATTATAATAAATCCCACAAGTAATCCAAGTTTAACTCCAAATATCAATGATTGCCAGAAACTTAAAAATATAATTAATCCAAAACACAATCCTGTTAAAGGTCCGGCAAACTTTGAACAAAATTTAACAACATCTATTGATGAATTTGTACCTATTGAAGATATAGTAGTTATCTGTCCATTTAAAGATACAGGTATACCTGCACCAAATTTTTCTGTTTGATACAATTTTTCAGCACCATAATGAATATCTCCAACAGCAGAACCAACAGATCCTAATGTTATACCCAACAGTAATGTTACTAATGGAAAAGTTAAAGGTAACTGTGGATTCATAACATAAACCATTAAATAAGACAATAATGTGATAGAAAATAACGTTATAAAAGCATGAGCCGCCATAGTAGGAATATGTTTATATAATACATCCATAAAAATAGGTTGATTATATAATGCTTGACTAGTAATTCGACCCATATAAGAAGTTATTGACAAAACAAGTTGAACTAAAGTAGCTATTACTGCAGATATAATCAATGATAATAATACTGACTGATTTAAAGATAATAAAACATAACAAACCGTACCTGAAATAGTAGCCATCGTTCCAACAAGTAATGGTTCTCCTGAAATAGCCCTATTAAAAAATTTATGTAAATTTCCTACTTCTGAAGCCAGTTGTACTTGAGAATTTGGATTACTTGTTGATGCCACATCAGATTCTAAATCCTCAAATATACCAGCTATGATTGCAACCAAACCCATTAAAGTAACTACCATTAGATTAAATATTATATCCATAGAGTTACCCCAGTTTAATTACCATATATTTCAATTGAATTTTCAACTTTATTAATAATTTCATCTAATTTTTCTTGAGTACATGTTTCTCCACGAATAACATCAGTTATTAATTCAACAATAGTTCCCTGAGTTTCTGGTTTTTCAGGCATTATAGCTCTAGTTTTAACACCAATACGTGCAAAATCTTCAAAATCTAATGGATATTGTGAAATAATAATAACTGGTTTATTAATATTTTTTAAAACATGACGTGCTTTATAAATTATATGATTTTTAACTCCACCAAAGTGTAAAAGTACAACCTGATGTCTATTCATTTGTGAAATTTCTTTAGGAGTAACTCCAAATAAACCTTGATTTCCACCAGTAGGTGTGTCTTTAGGAACTCCAGAACCTGCATTTAAAACTAAAGTACTTGTTTGTATATTAGCTTCTCTTAATGCAAATGTTATTTCACAAACAGGTTTAGTAATATGTCTTCTTCCAGGAGACATTGCTACAGCTAATAATTCATCCCCACATTGAGCATAAGTTCCACGTTGAGCAATTCCTCCACCTTCACCTAATCCTCTTGTTTCCCTGCAATCAACTATGTGAGTATTCTTTCCAATCATAATTACACCTATTAAAAATTTTATATAATTATTATTATATAATTCTATGATTTTTATAGAATATAATTTTATTTAGTAAATTTATTTAATAAGGAATTAATATAATTCCATAAGAATTTAATACAATAGATAATATTAAAAAATATAAATTAGAGATAGATATATTATGCAAATTATGGCCGATGTTGGAGGAATTCCAGGAAAAAATTGTAGAGGTTTTTGTAACTATTGTTATTTTAAAAATGTTACTTCTGGTATCGTATTAGGATGCAAATATTGTCCTCCGGGACAAGTAGGTTGTTCCCACTGTACTACCGATACCAATATGACAAGAGATTTTTTCCCCGCTTTTAGAGTTTTAACACAAATACAGTCAACCCTTTTTAATACAGAAATTTCTAAAGATTTAATGGTTAATATAACTGGTGATGGTGACGTAAGCTGTTATCCGGAATTAGTGGAATTGACACAGGGAATAAAAAACTTGGGAATGACAACTCACTTAGGATATACAAGTGGTAAAGGTATTGATGATCCAGGAATAGTTGATAAACTAATTAATAATGATGTCGTTGAAACTACATATACTGCTTTTTCAACAGATCCCCAATTAAGAAGAAAATGGATGAATGATCCCACACCTGAAGCATCTGTTGAAGCTTTAAAAAGATTTTGTGAAAGTTGCGATGTTCATGCAGCATCTATAATAATCCCCGGAATTAATGATGGAGAAATACTTAGAAAAACATGTGCAGACCTTGAATCATGGGGTGCAAAAGCATTAATATTAATGAGATTTGCTAATAGTAGAGAACAAGGTTTGATATTAAACAGTAAACCATTGATTCCTGGAATTGAACCTCAACCTATAGATGAGTTTGAACAGATAGTTAAAGATACAGCAAAAGAATATAATTTAAGAGTAACAGGAACACCTCTTTGTGATCCTGACAATGATAGTCCTTATGCTTTATCTAAAGATAAAAATAAAGAATATTTAGAAATATTAACACAAGTTCGAGCTAAAGCAACTATTATAACTAGTAAAATATCTGCACCATACATTAGGAAAATATTTGAAAATTTAAATGCAGGAGATTATGTTAACGTAATCCCAACCAATCAGGACATAGCATGTTTAATCACAAAACAAGATCTTGAAGAAATTGACTTAGAACAAGTACAAGAAACTGTTATTATACCTGGAAGATGTTTTATACATGATTTAGTAGCCGAAGAAGTTTTACAAAGAGATGGTAAAAAAAGATTAATCCATAGAGGACCAGACATGCTTACAATGGATGGTGAAATGAGTGGAACATTAAGTAAGCAAGACGTATTAAAACAAGAATTACTTGCTTTTGAAGATTTAATTGAATTAATTAATTATATGGGCGTACACATTTAAAAAGGTAATAATATGAAGGGTAAATTAATTGGTGATATATTAGTTGTTAAAAAAGTACCAGATAACCTTGATGAATTAATTCAATTGCCATATATTAATAATGTAGTTAAAATAGGCCATATTCATGGTCAAAAAAGAGAACCTGATATAGAATTAATTTATGGTGACAGAACAGAGACAATACATAAAGAAAATTATTGTAAATTCAAGATAGATGTGTCCAAAGTTATGTGGTCAAAAGGAAATACTGGTGAAAGATTAAGAATGAGTAAACTACCAGAAAAATCTGAAACAATTATTGATATGTTTGCAGGAATAGGTTATTTCACAATACCTATGGCAGTACATTCAAAACCTAAACGAATATATGCTATAGAAATCAATCCAGTATCTTATGAATTTTTATGTGAAAATATTAAACTAAATAAAGTTGATGAAATTGTAAAACCAATTTTGGGTGACTGTGGAGAACAAGATTTTGATCATATAGCTGATAGAATCATGATGGGATACATAGGTACAACACATTTATACCTTGACCAAGCAATTAGTTACTTAAAAGAAGGTGGAATTCTTCATTATCATGAAAGTACGCCTGAAGCCATATTGTTTAAACGTCCTGTTGAACGAGTTAAATTAGCTGCTCAAAAACAGGGAAGAACAATTGAAGTAATCAATAAACGTTCTATTAAAAAATATTCACCCGGTGTACATCATACAGTAATTGATGTAAAAATAAATTAATGATAAAATCATCACCTAATTTTATATTCTTTTTTTATTTGAACAACTTTATCATATACTAATGGACTCAAGAATGTTCTATTAATATATTTATTATAAACAGGCAATCGTTCAACTAATGAATAATTAATACTATCTAATTCTAATTTTAATTCGTCTATTTTAGGCCATGGTGCATCAGGATTCACATAATCCTTAGTGATTGGCGAAATACCACCAATATCATCAGCTCCAACAATTGCAAAAATAGACATTAATTTTCTATTTAAATTAGGAGGTATTTGAATACTTATATCTGGAAATAAGATATGACTTGCTAATGTTAATTTTATCAAATCAATTAGTGGTGGTTCTGGATATTCTTCCATAGGTATTCCCAATTTAGGCTTGAAGTTTTGAATAATTATTTCCTGAATATGACCATATTTATCTTGTAATTGTCTAATTTTAAACAATGAATCTAAATGATCTTCACGAGTTTCACCAATACCTATTAGAAGACCCGTTGTAAAAGGTACTTTTTCCTTACCAGCATTTTCTATTAATTTTAATCGTTTATCCGGATTTTTACCAGGACTATCCTTGTGAACAATTGTTTTTAATAAATGTTTATTAGTTGTTTCAAGCATTAATCCCATGGATGCGTTAACTTTTTTTAATTTATGAATTTGATCCCGATTAATGATTCCCATATTAGTATGAGGTAAAACATTATATTTATTCAAAGAAACTTTTGATAAATCATAAACATAATCCACCATGGAATCATATCCATAATCATTTAATTTTTCTTTAACTACATCAATTTCATCAGCAGATTCACCAAAAGTAAATAATGCTTCAGTACAATTATATTTATTGGCTTCATGTAATTGTTTGAATACATCCTGTTTATTCATTAATAAAAAAGTAGCTTCTTCAGGACTTTGTTTAAATGTACAATACCCACAGTTATTTTTACAAATATGAGTTAATGGTAAAAAAATATTTTTAGAATAAGTGATTTCATGAATCTTCTGTTCCATATTAATTTTTTTAATTAAACTAAGCAAGTCAATTAGATCATAATCCAAAATAGTTCTAATTTCACTCTTGGAAAAATCAGATTCCGTATTAATCACCCCAGTAAAATAATTATTCTTCAATTGAATCCGTTTTAACTATCATAGTTTCAACAAACATTGGTCCTGCACCAGATTGATCCATCCACATGACAACATAAGCAGCCACATTTTCATATTCACCAACAATATAATCTGCAACAAAGCCTGATTGTTCAAATGTTTGTTTCATCATTTCAACACCAGATAAACCTTGATATTCATCATCAATACCGGTAGCCAATTTTATTTGCCTATCAACTTCTTTAGTTAAAACTTCAGCTCTTTTTGAATTTAAATATACTTCTTTAATATTTAAATCATTTAACAAATCTTTCAATTTTTGTTGAAATTCTTCAGGTTTAAGTTTTGATCTAGAAATACCTCTAATAATTACTATTTCACTATTATGTAAAGCAGGTTTAGACCCTTGAAATGCATTTAAATAAGTCATAATTTGTCTTGATAATTCTAATACTTCCATTTAATCCCTTCCTAATTCTTTTTTTAATTGTCCTAATGAAGATATTTTTTCAGCATAAGCATTGTGTTGATGTATACTTTCTTCATTAACCTGTTTAAATGTAACTGTAGAATCATCAGATAAATTTGGATAATAATCCAAAATACCTTTAACCATATTTCTAACACAATCTTCTACAAAAACAGGATTATGATGAGCATTTGTGACAATTTTATTCTCATCAGGTCTTTTTAAAATTTCACATACAGGAGAACTCATTGAATCTTGTATAATTTTTATTAAATCATCAACATTAACATCCTCATCTTCAGCAACCTCAAGCAATATAGTTCCCCTACCTCTTTGGTTATGTGAAGCAAATGTTACTACATCTAATACTTTTTCAGTTGTTTGCTCATCTAAAAATTCCAATAATTTTTCACGTGAATCTTTTTCTACTGATTCTTGAGCACAAGGACAAACAGTCATTCCTACTACTTCAGCCCCAATCATTTTTCTAACATGAATATTACCTTCATCATCTTTTGTAGCTAAAGCTCGTGCAATAATTGTTGTTGTTTCTTCTGTTTTTTTATTAGTGACTGGTGATAATTTATGTATTATATATTCACTTTTTACTTCTGTTTGAGCACTTACTGCATATTCATGTTTTTCAAGTAATTTTTTTACAAGATTAGAACATATTGTTTCTAAATGTATTCCAGGTTCATTAATAGCTTCATCCACCACTTCAGTAATTGCTTCAGGATTTCTAGACATATGTGATCCTTTTTGAGTACTAGGTAAATTCACATAAGCATTGAAAGTAGGTAATAAAATTATAGGTCTTTTATTTTTCCGATTTATTTTTAATAATTTTTTAACACCCGTAACACCCACTTTATTCAATGATACTGGAATTTCAGGTTCTTTATCTTGCGTATCTGGAAATTCACAAACAGGCATATATTAACCTCCCTTATCTATTAAAAAAAATAATTATGATATAATAATATAACTAATATATCTTTTTTGATATTCATAGTTTTTTTTAAAATGAAAAAAAAATAGTGATAAAAATAAAAAATAAAAAAAAATATGTTTTATAAATTGATTAACCATCAAAATTAATCATTGAAGAATTTAATTCTTCTTTAACTATATTTAATACTGTTTGAGTATATGTTCTTATAACAGTGTCTTCTGCAAGTAACGATTTAATAAATTTATTTAATTCAAAAGTATTTTTAAATTTAGCAATGATAATACCATCAAATTGACCAGTTACATCATATATTGCTAATATATTACTTTTAAAAGCATCATTATCGATTAAATAACCGACCGTCCCGCCTTTAATTTCTAAACCAATTATTGCAGTTAAATTATATCCTAATTTTTGGTGATCTATAACTGGAACAAATTTGTTAATAATTCCAAATTTTGTTAACTTATCCACCCTATTATGAACTGTTCCAACAGAAACCCCTAGTTCACGAGATATTTTACGATAAGACTTACGTCCATCATTACTCAATAACTCCAATATTTTTTTATCTAAATTATCCATGGATAAAGCAACATTTTCCTGTTCGACACCAAAATCCTCGTATGTGTCTGACATTTTAAATCTCTCATCTTTTTCTCTTACAAGTAATAAGCTTATCCCCTAAAAAAAATTACCTAAACTTATTCTTAGACTTATTTTTAGTCATGTTTATATATAAATGTTTTGAAAAAAGATAAAAAAAATATCTAAAAAAATATAAGAATTTTAAAAAG
>OCTW011597667.1_pt1 | contig 20548 bp, 14 predicted proteins | sample 1539671 | NCBI WGS metagenome assembly OCTW01 (sample SAMN02144230, study PRJEB22623) | gut metagenome | biome: sheep rumen | host: Ovis aries | place: New Zealand
GAGTTCAGGGACTGGCATCATGTTTCATTTCAAAACTTGAAGGTTCAGAAAGTGGCGTTATGGGCTTGCCAATGTTTGAACTTTATGATATGCTGAAAGAACAGGGTTATTCTCTAATCGAACTTGAATAGAAATAATTACTGTCGGGCGGCATTGGAGCTGTTGGCTTATGGTGCCGCAACGAAATCTTCCGGGCCTGTAAGCAGGTCACGAGTAAAAGGTCAGGTGGAAAAAAGGATTATCCGCAGATAAGGAATCCGTTTTTCCGGTGAAGGAGTTAATCATGGCAGTAGTAACCATGAAAAGTCTCTTGGAGTCCGGCGTTCATTTCGGACACCAGGTAAAGCGTTGGGACCCGCGCATGAAGAAGTATATCTTCGCAGAGCGCAACGGTATTCACATCATCGATTTGCAGAAGACAATCACAGCTATCAAAGACAGCTATGACGAAATACGCAAGGTTGCATCTTCTGGAAAATCAGTTCTCTTCGTTGGAACAAAGAAACAGGCTCAGCAGGCTATCCAGAAGGAAGCAGAGCGCTGCGGAATGTTCTATGTAAACAACCGCTGGTTGGGCGGTACTCTCACCAACTTTGCAACAATCAAGAAATCATTGCTTCGTCTCAAGAAGATCGAAAAAATGGAAGTTGACGGAACCTTCGACAACCTCACAAAGAAGGAAGTCGCCGCGCTGCTCAAGGAGAAGGAAAAACTCCAGAAGAACTACGGTGGAATCAAGGAAATGAAGGAGTTGCCGGGCGCAATCTTCATCATCGACACACACAAAGAGCAGATTGCAGTCAAGGAAGCACGCCGCATGGGTATTCCGATTGTTGCCATCGTTGACACAAACTGCAACCCCGAAGGAATCGACTTCCCCATTCCAGGAAACGATGATGCCATCAGAGCAATCAGTCTTTTCACATCAATCATTGCAAATGCCGTAATCGAAGCAGACAATGAGCAGGGACTCAAGATTATCGAGACTCTCGGTGACGAGGACGTGACAACTGATGCCTCAACAAAAGAAGAGGACACAGAGATTGTTGACTACTCAAACTACACCCCTACTGAAGAAAAGGAAGAGGATGTAGAAGCCGACAGAAGAGACGAAGACGACTTTATTGACGAAGACAAGGCTTACGAGAAATAATTAAACAGCCCTCTGATTATTCATTTCAGGGGGACAGTACTATATGGAGAAAAAAATGGCAATTTCACCATCTCAGGTAAAAGAGTTGCGCGATTTAACCGGCGCCGGTATGATGAACTGCAAGAATGCTCTTGAGGAAACAAACGGAGACATTCAGGCGGCTATCAAGGTTTTGAAGGAAAAGGGTCTTGCAGCAGTGGCAAAGCGTTCAGAGCGCGCTACAAACGAGGGCCGTGTATTCCTGCGCCAGATGGGCAACAAGATTGCGGCTGTGACACAGGTCTGCGAAACTGACTTCGTTGCAAAAAACGATGAATTCATCGCTTGCGGTGAAAAGATTCTTGATTTGATTTTCGAGAAGGGATACACAACAGTGGTTCCCGAGCTTTCAGACGTGCTTATGACGTTCGCTTCAAAGACAGGCGAGAATATGTCCATCAAGAGCGTGGTCGTCATCGAAGTGCCTGAAAACGCAACCGTCGGATACTACCTGCACACAAACTTCAAAATCGGCTCAATCGTTGTCATAAACGGTTCTGCAGACGAGAAGCTCAAGGAATTCGCACGTGACTGCAGCATGGCTATGGTTCTCTACAAGCCTGCATACTTCAGCATGGACAAGATTCCCCAGAACATCATCGACGAGCAGAAGGAAATCTTCAAAGTCCAGATGAACAACGATCCGAAGGATGCAAAGAAACCGGATAATGTTAAGGAAAACATCCTCAACGGAAAAATCAAGAAGTATTTTGCAGAGCAGTGCTTCGTTGACCAGCCTCTGGTTATTGACGAAAAGAACACTGTCGGCAAAAAGCTTGAGGAACTTTCAAAGGAAGTCGGAGCAAAACTGTCATTCGGTGACGTGAAGCTTCTTTCTCTTGCAGACTAAAACAGATTTGGCGGCCTTATTCCACGGAAGGAGGCCGTCATTGCATTTAAAAAGGGCATTATGTCCAAGGAGGATTTTATGGCAGGCGACAATGAAAGTCGTATGGAAAAAACCGTTAACGCACTGAAGGAAGAATACAATACAATCCGCACCGGACGTGCCAGCGCATCAATTTTTGACAAAGTGCGTGTTGACTATTACGGAACCCCTACTCCGCTCAATCAGGTGGGCACAATCTCAATTCCGGAAGCACGTTCAGTCGTGATTTCACCGTTCGACAAGTCTCTCATTTCTGCAATTGAAAAGGCAATCCAGAAGGCAGAGCTCGGACTCAACCCAAGCAACGACGGAAAAGTCATCCGCATTGCAATTCCTCCGCTCACTGCAGACCGCCGCAAGGAGTTGGTAAAGCAGGCAAAATCCACAGCGGAAAACTACAGAACCACTATCCGCAACATCAGGCGCGATGGAAACGATGAGCTTAAAAAGCAGCAGAAAGCCGGAGAACTTACGGAAGACCAGCTGAAGCAGGAGACCGACAAACTCCAGAAGCTCACAGACAAATACATCGAGGAAATCAACAAGGTCTACGAAGCCAAAGAAAAAGAAATAATGGACTAAGGCCTGTGACTAAAAGCTCCTCGGAAATCTCATCTGCCCCCGTTCACGTCGGGATAATTATGGACGGAAACGGCAGATGGGCCAGCAAAAGAAATCTGCCTCGCACAAACGGACACAGTGAAGGTCTGAAACGCGCAAAGGAAATTGCAAAAGCCGCTTCGGATGCAGGAGTCCGTTATCTTACTCTGTACGTTTTTTCTACCGAAAACTGGAAACGCACACAGCAGGAAGTGGGGTTTCTCATGTCCCTGATTCATTCCCATCTGAAACAAGAACTGGAATTTTACACAAAGAATCACATACGCATAAAACTTTTGGGTGACAGAACAGGTCTCCCACCTGAAATTCAAAAAGACATTGAGGATTCTGAAAAAAACACCGAATCCTTTGACGGCATGACAATCTGCCTTGCCATAAATTACGGCGGAAGGGATGAAATTGTCCGCGGTATGAAAAAAATCATTTCATCCGGCTGTTCTTCTGACTCCATTACGGAAGAAATGATTTCCAAATACTTTGATGTTCCCGAGCTCCCCGATATTGACCTTTTGATTCGTACCGGTGGAGAAAAAAGACTAAGCAACTTTATGCTTTGGCATGCAGCCTATGCGGAATTCATCTTTACAGATACCCTCTGGCCGGATTACAATAAGGAAGAGTTTAACAAGGATATTACCGAGTTTCAACACAGAAACCGGCGTTTTGGAGCGGTAACGAATGAATAAGGTTGTAAAGCGTCTTTTAGTATTTTTTATAGGTCTTCCGCTCGTCATCTCTATTGCCCTGTGGCCGGTGTACAATCATCTGCCCCTGCATATTCTTTTAATTGCCGCTTCTGTTATCGGTGCGTCCGAGCTTTACGATATTTTCAAAGAGCACACTCCGCTTCTGCCCCGCCCCCTGGTTCTTTTCTGCGCAGGACTTCTTCCATTTGTGGCGGCTGTTTATGAAGTGCTCCCTGCATTTGTCTCCGTCAGGTTCCCGTTCGGAAACGAAATAATCACGACATTCTTTATTTTTACGGTTCTTCTTCTGCTTCTTGTTGAGGTTGTCAAATCTCAAACCTTCGAAAAATCGAACTCAAGGATTGCAGGTTCTTCATTCATAGTGCTTTACTGCGGTTATCTGATAACTTTCATTTCAAGGATGACCGTTGTTCCAGACGGTGAAAAAAATGTTTCGGGAGCAATCATTGCGGTTTTTCTGCTTATGGTTTTCCTTTGCGACAGTCTGGCATGGTTTTTCGGAGTTCTTCTTGGAAAAAACAACAGGGGACTCATCAAGGCCAGCCCGAACAAAAGCATTGCAGGTTTCATCGGAGGATTCATAGGCTCTGTTGCAGCCGGCATTCTTGGGCATTTCATATGGCCGAATATTTTCCACGGTTCGATTGCAAAGATTGTCTCAATCGGTATCTGCGTGGCATTGGCATCCATCGCCGGAGATTTGGCGGAATCAGTTTTCAAACGCTCTGCAGGAGTGAAAGACAGCGGCAATATAATCCCGGGACGCGGAGGTATTTTGGATTCTATGGATTCAATTCTCATGGCGGCTCCTGTTTATTATCTTCTCATTGAATTATTCTACAAGGTCGTGTAAGCGATGAAAAAAATCTTGGTTTTGGGAGCCACGGGTTCCATTGGCAGTCAGACCCTTGACATAGTGCGCCAAATGCCTGATTTGTTCTCTGTTTCGGGGCTTTCGGTGGGAACAAATGAAGCTGCTCTTGAAAAACTGTGCAGGGAATTCAACTGCCCGGGCACCTGCTTTAAAAGAGACGGCATCGGAGGTCTTGAAAATCTTCTGGACTCCTGTGACGCAGACATTGCTGTAAACGGAGTGGCCGGAGCCGCAGGATTGGAACCTTCAGTGATGGTTCTTGAGAGAGGAATCGACCTGGCCCTTGCAAACAAAGAAAGCGTTGTGATGGCCTGGCCGGTGATAAAAAAAATAGCAGAAAAATCAAAGGCATCGATAATCCCGGTAGACAGCGAGCACAGTGCGGTTTTCAATCTGCTTAGTCAGGCAGGAAAAAACAATGTGTCTCAAATCATAATCACTGCAAGCGGAGGTCCTTTCCGTGCATATACTTCCGAACAGCTTTTGAATGTCACCGCTGAACAGGCCCTCAAACACCCCACATGGAAAATGGGGCCGAAAATCACCATTGATTCAGCATCCCTGGCAAACAAAGGTCTGGAAGTGATTGAAGCCTGCAGACTTTTCGACATGGACTGCGGACACGTGAAGGTTGTGATTCATCCCCAGAGTCTCGTGCACAGTCTTGTCCGGACAAAAGACGGAATGCTTTACGCACAGATAAGCAATCCTGATATGAGACATCCTATTTTCGGAGCATTGGTGTGGCCTGAAATCAGGGAGAACTATCTTGAACCGTTTGACCTTGCCGGAAACGAACTCACATTTTACCCTCCCCGCAAAGATGATTTCCCAATGCTTTCAATTGCATACGAATGTGCCCTCCGCGGGAAAAGCTACACTGTGGCTTACAACGCCGCAAACGAAATTGCCGTAAGTGCTTTTCTTGACTCGAAAATCGGATTTATGGACATACCGAAGATTGTCTCCTCGACTCTGCAAGACGATTGGAGCCAAAACCCCGATACATTGGAAGCCATTTACAAAGCAGACTCTGAAGCACGGCTCAAGGCCAAAAAGGAGCTTGGATTATGACACTTTTCACAAACATATTGATCGGGCTTCTGGGACTCAGTTTCCTTGTGTTTTTCCATGAACTCGGACATTTCATTGCCGCAAGATGCATGGGAGTGACCGTGGAAGCTTTTTCCGTGGGAATGGGACCGGTGCTTTTGCATAAAAAACGGGGAGACACCGATTACAGGCTTTCCTTGATTCCACTGGGCGGCTACTGTTCAATGAAGGGCGAGCAGGATTATCAGACGGCACTTGAAGAAAAAAGGTCTGAAATAGGGGGCGGACCGGACACTTTTTACGGAACACATCCTTTCAGGAGACTCATAATCGCATTTGCAGGCCCCTTCTTCAATCTCCTTTTCACATTTTTTGCATTTTCAGCAACCGCGATGATCGGATACAATTATTACACCTCAGGATGCACGGTTCAGATGTCCGATGAAATTCCAGAATACGCAGGCACTGATTCCCCGGCACACAATGCGGGAATGAAATCAGGAGACACAATACTTTCAATAGACGGACGCAGGATGAATGATTTCAGCGACATACAGGCTTATGTTTCCCTGCGCGGCGGAGAAACAATCATTGTGAAAGTAGACCGTGACGGTGATGAACTTGATTTCGAGGTTCCCGTATCGCTGGACAAAAGCACCGGCATGGGAAGAATCGGAATCTATGTGCCGGAGGAATCATTTACAAAAAAAGCATACGGTCCGTATTCATTTTTCCCGGCTCTGGCAGAAGGATTCAGGCAGACAGGAGTACGCCTTGGTCAGACGTTCCGAAGTCTGGGGATTCTTTTCAAGGGAGTTGATGTGACAAATGTGGTTTCGGGCCCCGCCAGAGTCACAACGATGCTTGGAGAAACCGTGCATGAAGGATTCCGTGAAAGTGCCAGGATAGGCGTAATCAGCACTCTTGAGCTTTTGGCCTTCATCAGTCTGTCGCTTTTCCTTACGAATCTTCTTCCCGTTCCCGTGCTGGACGGAGGGATTATACTCTTTGCAATCATCGAACTTGTTACAAGGCGGAAACTGAATCCAAAACTTCTCTATTACATACAGATGGTGGGAATCGCTATTGTGGGAGCCATTATTGTACTTGCATTAGTCGGCGATATACGGTATTTTATAATCGGGAGTCTTGCAAAATGACGCACGGATTTGGCCGGTGTAGAGAAAGGAATGTAAGATAAAATCCCGCCGAAAAAGCGATTGGCTTTTTATAGGAGTCTGAAATGAAAAACGATTTTACAACCGTCTTCCGATCCTTCCCTTTTAAGCGGATTTGGAAAATTCTTGCTGCGGCATCCGTTGTGCTGCCTTTAAGCGCTCAGTCACCTCAGATATCAACACAACCGCACACAAAGGCTGTAACCACCATACAGCCCGATTCAACAGGGGAAGCCTATTTTTCCGCCGGAGAAGACGGCTTTGTAATAAAATGGTCTTCCGACGGTATGGGGGAACACTATCAGATAAGCGATTTACGCATCACTTCAATAGCCGTCAATCCACAGAACACACAGATTGCATCTTCCGAAACCGATGGAACAAGCATACACAGACTTGTAGTCACAGACTGGGCCTCGGCTGAAAAACTTTACACAAAGCAGTTCAAAGAGCCTGTCTCGTCGGTAACATATTCCGCAAAGGGAAAATTCCTCTTTGTCACAACAAACACAGTGAACGGAGCCTACATACTCAACGCATCGAACGGAAAGCTGCTCAAGAAAATCAATGACGTACCGGAGCGCATTTCACTTATTGAAACGGGAGACACCGAAAAATCCGCAATTATGTACTGCTCTACAGGTGCCATCGCCTATTACGACCTTACGGCAATGAAGGCAATAGACAACGCGCATTTTTCAACAGAGCCTCTTCTCGAACAGGTCAGATTGTTCGGCAGCGGAAAAATGAAAAACCGCTTCCTGGCTGGAATCAAAAACAACAAGGTTTATGTGATAGATGCCGTGAACGGAAAGACTCTCTGTTCTTATGCAGGTCAGAATATTCTGCTCTCGGAACGCGGAACATCTCCAAAAGACGGGCTTTACTTCGCATCAGTTGACACAGGAGTGACGCTTTACCAGATAACGGAAAAATCCCTTTCAGATGTTGTTGCAGGCACAAGTAAAAAAAGCACTCCTGTCTCCGTAGCTTCGATTTCAGGAATTCCCGGCAAAAAAATATGTTCACTTGCATTGAAATCCGATTTTTCGGCAATGTTCGGCACAAACGACGGTCAGATTTATGAAGCAAGGAAGGAAAACGGTTCATTCACAACATCCCTTCTCACAAAAAAGATGTACGAGCCGATTCTCGACATTACATCTTCAGGTGATGACATCTACCTTCTCACGAAGACTTCTCTGTACAAATCCTCGTATGACTCAAAGAAAATCACACAGGTTGCGGTGAACTCTTCACAGGAACAGTTCCTTATACTTAGCGACGGAAGCATTGTTCTCTGGACAAAAAACTCAAAAATGGCAGTTCAAAGGGTAATTCCTTCCGACTCGGGCAACAGCATGCCCTCCACCCTTTTTGTTCCTAAAAGCAATATAAGACAGCTGCACTCCTATGAAAAGAAACTTGTTTACGTTCTCTCGAACTCAAAGGTGGGAATCTACGATATTGACAAAAAGAAAGACACCATAGTGTACACCGGTGTTTCAGTGGAAGACGCGATTCTTGCAGGCAGTTCAACGCTTTATGTCGCAAAGGCAAGTTCTGGCGAGGGTGATTCGGCAATTGTCGCAGTTACAATCACAAACGGGGAAACCGTGCCATTGAAAACAGACGGTTATGCTTCATATGCGCTTGCATCAGACTCCGACGCCTCGAAGAACATCTTCGGAATTGCACTCAACGATTTGAACGGAGTTTCAGTGACTCAGGTGTATCAGTACATCCCCGATCAGAGAAAATCAACGGTTCTTTTCAAATACAATCAGGAAGATTCAAACGCATTTGTAAAGCTCTCTTACCCGGTTCTTTTCTCAAATCTTGGAAAAAACCAGATTTACGGATACAATCTTGAGACAAACAAAGTGAAGATGTACAGGAGAACCTCTTCGCTCCCGGTTAAAATGGCAGTTACAAAAGACCGTTCTGTTTTCCTGAATATGGACGGAGGCATTTCCTGGTACAATCCGAACACACAGACTCCTCTTGCCGAATGGTACCTTACCACAAACGGTGAATGGGTCGAATTCTAAAAAAAAAGGGGATGCTTTAGACTGATTATTCAATCCAAGGCAGCCCCTTCACTTTTTTAAGAGCGTTTTATCACAATCCGCAGCCGCGGGCAAGAGCTTCCTTGTAGACTTCAAGATAGCTTTCCGCCGCCAGATCCCATCCGAATTTCTTGTTCATGCCTTTTTCCTGCATTTTCCTTATGTGATCCTTTTTATTGTAATAAGCCCAGACAGCCCAGCCCACTGTATCGTAAACCGCACGCGGAGTCAGCTGGTCAAACAGGAATCCTGTTCCGTCCCCTGTCGTTTCATCATAATTCTCAACGGTATCGGCAAGTCCACCTGTGCGGCGCACAATCGGAAGAGTTCCGTAGAGCATCGAGTAAATCTGATTCAATCCACAGGGCTCATAACGTGACGGCATAAGGAAGAAGTCGCTTCCGGCCTCAATAAGGTGGCTCAGATTTTCGTCGTATCCTATGTAGGCCCTCATATTCGGAAGTTTTGACTGCAGGATGTTGATTTCATTTTCACACCACTTTTCTCCGCTTCCGAGGATTGCAAACTGAACCCTCATATCCGTACATATCTGATAGATTGAACCATAAGTGGGTGCGAACACCTCTGCGATTCCCTTTTGATCCACAAGACGGGTCACTATGCCCACAAGCGGAATGTCGGGATTCACTTCAAGCCCCATTCTTTTCTGGAGCTCTGCCTTGCACTTTGCCTTTCCACTCATATCTTTAACTGAATAGTTGAAAGGAAGTCTTTTATCTATGGAGGGATTCCATTGCTCCACATCGGCACCGTTCAATATGCCCCTGATTACGTCGGAGCGGAGACGCAAAAGACCATCCATTCCGAAACCGCCTTCCATAGTCTGAATCTCATGTGCATACGTGGGAGAAACGGTTGTAATCATATCTGCACAGGAAACACCTGCCTGAAGGAAATTGATGCCTCCGTTGTGCTCGAATCCTGCGCCGTAATAAAGTCCCCAGTCAATGCCTAATGCCGGGAACGAATCCTTGGAATACTGGCCCTGATATCCCTGATTGTGTATTGTAAGCACGGAAGCGGTTCTTTCAAATCCGCAGTAACGGCACACATGCTTCAAAAGAACCGGAGCCAGACAGGAAGACCAGTCATGAGCGTGGATTATGTCTGGATACCAGTCCATTTTGCGGCAGAGCTGGAATGCTCCATGACAAAGGACTGAAAATCTGTATGGATTGTCGTGGAAATCGGTCTCCTGTGGTGTTCCATACACTCCGTCACGTCCGAAGCACTGCTCATGATCGATGAAATAAACCCTGAGTCCGTCGCAGCCGGGCATCTTTGTGTAATAAACAGCAGACCAAGTCTCGGTCTGACCTGCCGCAATCGCCATGGGTCCAGGCAAAAGCTGCAGTTTCTCGCGGTTGATTTTGTAATACCTCGGCATCACAATCTTCACGTCATGCCCCATTTTTGTCAGCTGGATTGCAAGAGCACTCACCATGTCGGCAAGTCCGCCTGTCTTTGCAAACGGAACCACCTCTGAAGACACCATCAATATTTTCATTTCCGTACCTCCGGATTTATAAAAGAGACCTCTAAAAACTAAAAAAAGTTTTTACAGATTTCAAAAAATACAAAAAAAATCCCCCGGTGACTGCACATAAAAAAGGCATACACCGACCGAATCAGGGAACGTCAAAAAAAATCAGGCCTTGAAATCCTTCATTGCGTTTATAAATGCATTTCTGGAATTCAAGATGCTCTTTTCACTCACGCAATAGGCAAGACGGAACCATCCTCTTCCACCGAATCCGCTTCCAGGAGCTGCAAGAATCAGGTGTTTCTTCAGATAATCGCAGAAAGCCATGTCGTCATCTCCACCGGGGACTTTGCACCAGAGGTAAAATGCCCCCTGAGGATTCGCATGAACGATTCCTGCCTCGTCAAGGATCGACACAAGCTCGTTTCTCCTCTTTTCGTAAAGTGAATAGTCGGCTTCGGCATTCCATGTTTTTGCAACGACTCTCTGCATGAGACCCGGGGCGTTCACATATCCAAGGATGCGGGTTGTAAACACACAGGCCGCAACCAGTTCATCCTTGTCAGGACAACGGGGATTCACGGCAATATATCCAATACGCTCTCCCGGGAGACTGAAATTCTTTGCAAACGATGTGACCACAACAGCGCAGTCATACACAGGGAATACGGGTGCAACTTTTATGCCGTCGTAAGTGATTGCACGGTAAGGTTCGTCGCAGATGAGGTAAGGTTTTCTTCCCGTCTTTTTTCCATGGCGGACGAGAGCCTCAGAAAGAGCCTTTATGTCTTCATCCAAGTAGACTTTTCCAGTGGGATTGTTCGGGCTGTTTATGAGAACAGCGGCTGTCTTTTCGGTAAGAGATGCCTCCAAGGCTTTTGTGTCAAGAGAAAAATCATCCTTTACGGGCACTTCAATGAGTTTTCCGCCGTAATTCTGCACGTAATGCCTGTACTCTGCAAAGAACGGAGACGGAACCACAACATTGTCACCCGGATTCAGGACAGCCTTTAAAAGCGCATTCAAAGCACCTGCCGCACCCACCGACATGACGACACAATCGCCGGAAACGTCAACTCCCTGCTCCAGGGCAGTTTTTTTTGCCATGGCTTCACGTGCAAATGGATAACCGGCATTGGGCATATAACCGTGGAAATTCTTGTCGCGGCATTTTGCAAGCTCTTCTATCGCATCTGAAACCGCAACCGGAGGATCCAAATCAGGATTTCCCAGGCTGAAATCAAAGACATTGTCTTCACCGTGCAGGGCTTTTAGTTTTATGCCCTCTTCGAACATCTTCCTTATGACGCCTGCACCGGGACTGGTCATTTTCGCTTTTATTTCTGCTGAAACAGACATTTTAAACTCCTTGTAGGGAAACTCAGAAAACAGGGATTTTTAGAGGTTCCATTTATTTTTTGGGCATACCCGAATATTTTTCTGTAATTATATCACAATTCCGTGGTTTACACAAATGAAATGTCAACCGAAGGGGATCACTCGTGCGGGTGGGCGGTTGGCATAAACCTGAAAATATGATATTATGGAGGAATCATGATAATCACAAAGAAAAATATTACAGCCCTGTTGGCAGCTTCCGTAATGGCACTCAGTTCAACATTCGCTTTGCCGGGTGTTTTCAACGACAAGCTTTCCTCTGAAGAAAGCGCTAAACTCGAAAATAAAGAGACCGTAATAAAAAGCATCAAGTCTGTGAAGGATTTTTCCATCACATCGGACAACAGCGGAGTTCAGCTTCTGCAGCAGACCGTGAGGGATTTGAAACCTGCTTATCTGGCGGAAATCATCCAGGTGCTTCCATATGAGGGCAACGAGGATTTGATCAGCCGCATCTCCGATATGATTATGGACATTCCCTCATACGCAGGCATTCCCTATTACTCGGAAAGAAACAAGACCTGGTACGATCTTTACTCAAGCGCAGTAATCACGTCCACGAACGATACGGCTGACGGGAAACAAATGACGGCAGACCTTTTTATGGAGCCGTTCGGAAACATCAACACAAAGATTGATAGCAAACAGCTCCCTGATGCCTTCTATTATGTGTCCACAAATCTGAACACACTCAAATACGAGGGATTCACATGCGTAAAGCCGGAGAAGATGAAGTCCATCATCACAATTTTCCGTGACGGTGACTCCTGGGTTCTTTACGGAGTCGGTGCTGTAAATGCTCCCAGCATCTTCTTCCTGCGCGACCGTGTCGAAACCTCATTTATGAACAGAATCAAATCTTTCTGTCAGTATTTCTTCACGAAACTTTAAGGATTATTTATAAATGAGCGTTAAAAACTTTACAGATGTAGTGATTCTTGCAGGAGGAATCGGTGAAAGACTCTGGCCTGCATCCCAACCGAGCTGTCCGAAGCAGTTTATGTCGCTTGCAAACGGAGTGTCTTTCCTGCAGGCGGCAATTCTGCGCGGTCTGAGTTTGAATCCAAGCGGAAAAATACTTATAATCACGCGAAAGGATCTTCTGGCGTCGGTTTCCGAGCATTGTGCAAGTCTTATGAAAACAGTGCCCGAAGACCAGAAAAAAAAGATTTCGGAAGACCTTTGCATAATCGCAGAGCCATGCCCCCGGCACACATGTGCCCCGATTATGCTTGCCTGCAAATACCTTGAACTCACGGGAGCTCCTGAGGATTCCTCAATTCTTGTCCTTGCAAGCGACCATGTCATAAGCCCTGAGGAAAGATTCGCGGCTGACTGTGCCCTGGCATCTGAAACCGCCCGCAAAGGTCATTTCGTCTGTTTTGCCATAAAGCCGAACGAACCGTCCACAGGCTATGGTTACATAAAACAGGGAGAACAGATTGTCCCCGGAGTGCACAAAATCGACCAGTTCAAGGAAAAACCGGATCTGGAAACGGCAAAGCAGTATCTTGAAAGCGGAAAATATACTTGGAACAGCGGAATGTTCGGATTCACAAGAGTTTTTTTTGAAAACGAACTTAAAATATGCGACAAAGATGTATACGATGCTTTTGAAAACTTCAAGACTGCATCCCTTCCCCCTCAGACAACTCTTAACGGCATTAAATACATAGCCGACTGGGAGGCGATGGAAAAATCCTATTCACAAACCCCAGCCATAGCCGTTGACAATGCAATAGCCGAACGCACATCACACGCAGTTGCTGTCGAAGCCACATTCGAATGGGACGATGTTGGAAGCTGGGATGCTTTCGAAAGACTCTTTGAAAAGAATTCGGAAGGCACCGTTGAAATTGCCAGCCACAATTCCTTCGTTTATTCCGATATTCCGGTTGCCTTGTGCGGTGTTGACGACCTTGTTGTCGTAATAAAAAACGGCAGTGCGCTCGTAATGAAAAAAGGCTCAAGCGGATTGATGAGAGAAGTTGTACACAAGGTAAAAGAAGGCTCAACAAAACACTGAAAAACAACTGATGATTTTGTGAATTTTTGCCGATATTCTAGACGAAGCATTTTAAAAGCTGCGGTATATACGTGTCTCATTGAATGAGGATAACGCGTGTGCTGTAGACGGTATTTTTCTAAGGGGTACGGTATGGAAAATTCATCAGAATCAAACAACGAGCTGGACCAGTACGGTGTCTGGGTAAAAACACCCCCTCACTCCGAACAGGAAGCCCCGGTGGATCCTGCAGAGTTCGACTCGAAAACAAACGGCAGCTCTGAACCGACTTCCGAAGAAACCGTTGAAACGCCGGCTGCGGAATCTCCTTCGCCCGAGACATCCCCGCTTGAAGGACTTGCAGACGGAGAAGTTTCCCTTGATGAATTCCTTGAAGGCTCTTCAACCCCGGGTGACGGGGAAATTTCAATAGACAGCTTTCTGGGCGATTCCGAATCGGCAGATTCAGACAAAAACTTCCTGCCCGACGGTGAAATCTCCCTCGATGACTTCCTTGACTCATCGGATTTAAGTTCAGGCCCGCAGGAAACTCAGGAAAGCTATGATGAACCTTTGGACATAGATCTTACATTCGAAGACGTCGATGTGGAAACAGAAGAAGGCTCAGACCTTTTTGATGAACTCGATGATCTTACGGCAGGACTCAGCGGTTCAAGCGGCTCTTCAAGCGGCGATGAAGTTGACCTCTCGGCATTCCTCAGCGATGACGCGCCATCTGTTCAGACTGATAAAACCACTGCGGAAGGAGAATCTGTTCCTGTCGCCGATTTTGACGAATTCATTAGTGATGAAACCCCGCCCTCTGCAAAACAGACCTCGGATTCAGTCGCTCAAAGCGAAGATGTGGATCTTTCGGAATTCGGCATAGGCGGTGATGACAATCCGGGAATGACGATAAGCAGTGAAGCTCCCGCCCGCAAAAACACAGTCCAGGATTACGAACTTTCTGTAGATGACAACGGAATTGATTCCGAGCCGGAGACAATAAGTGCGGAAACAGAAGACAGTCTTACGCTGGAGATGGACAACAAATCGAATTCCGCCGCCTTGAAACCCGACGAGCAGAATCCTTATTCCGCTCCCGATGACGATTTCGATCTTGATTCCCTCCTCGATTCTATAGAAGATGAAAACGGAAACTCTGTCAATTTCGACGGGAAAAACGACAAAGCTACGGAAATCGGCACAAGTGCTCCGGCAGAAAAAAAATCTCCCGCAACCGAAGGGGCTGTCGTTGAAGACGATGTTTTTTCCGAAGTCTCCCCGGAAATTGAGGAAAACGTTTCAGAGAAAATCCCGGTTGAAGAAAATTCTTCCGGTTTTGAAGACAACGTCATCATGGACACAGAGCCGTCATTCGATGAGACTGATAATGAAGCCGCCCTTCCCGCCGAAGACAATGCTTCAACAGAAGTGACGGAAGACACAGTGGAAAATGCCGCAATAGAAGAACCATCTGCAGAAGAAACCCCGTCAGAATACATTATGCCGTCGGAGGATGACGCAACTTCGGAAGAAAAAGCGGAGGAAATCACAGCTTCTCAGGAGATTGAGGCCGCGGAAGACAGCATCTCAGAAGAGACAGTAACTTCAGAAGACACAGTCCCGATTGACAATACGGTTGTTGAAGAGACTGACAATGCGGATGAAATTGACTTTTCAATCGTTCCTGCAGAAAAAAATGAGGAATACGCTGAAGAAGTGCCCGAAACAACAGTAACTGAAAGCCTTGACAATACAGAGTTTGAAGAGCCTGATAAAACATTCTTACCGGAGGATTTGCCCGTACCGTCGGACCCGCTGTCTGACCCGGGAGACGAGGAAATCCAGGAATCGGTGGATCTTTCGGATTTTATGGGAGATGAAGGGTTTTCCGATCCTTCCATAGCCGAGGGAAACCGCTCTTATTCACCGGAAGAACTGGCCGAACAGGAAAAAAATGCAAAAAACGTCGCTCTTGAGGAGGAAACAGTGAGCAACGAAGAAATCAATAACGTGGAAAACACAGATGAAAACGACTCTGATGAAATCATTATGTCAGAAGTCACAGAAGATGAAAGTCCCGCAGAATCAGCCACGGAAGATTTGTTCGTAGACGCAGCTGAGGGACAGGTCACGAACGGTGTTATCGATGACGAGGATGTGGTGCCTTCCCCCTTCTACGAGCCTCTTGTGGAAAACGAAGGAAATTCATCGGTCTCGCTCACGGATGTCGCGCCTATGCCGGCCGGGGAAATCTCAAACGGCGAAGCGGAAGCAGAAGATTCGGATCCACTCGGTTTCATTTCCGACATTGATTCAATCGTTCCTGCAAGTATGGACGACATTAAATACGATGAAGAATCCGGCATTATATCTGCAAATGATTCAGATGAAACAGTCTCAGAACAAAATAGTGAAGAATTTATCGAAGAAACTGTTGCAGAAAATGAAAATAAGAGTGATAATAGAATAAATGGACCGGAAGATTCCGATTCCCCCGCGGATGAAGAAACTACCGTGACCGAACCGGATGAAACACTTCCTGCCGGTGCAGCTGTTGCCGCTGTGTCTCAGGATGATGAGGAAAGCCGGGAAATTCCAGTTACAGCCGAAACAACACCGGCTGATGAGGAAAGAATGGATAACACTAATATTTTAACAAATGAAGGATCATCTTCCGACAACGGACTTCTGAACCAGATTGCTCATGAGCTTTCTGTCCTTAAGGAAGAAATCAACGAGCTCAAGATTGAGTTCGCCGCCCTTCGAAATAACGGAGTTGCCGCTGCGGATCAGGCAGTTTCCACGGTTTCTGAAGACAAAGAAGCGGAGTCAGGATTCTTCAGCGACATGGATGATGACGATACAATTGCCTTGAGTGGCGACGAGTTGAGCAACATCCTCAACAATGCTGAATTCACTGCGGAAGAAGCCACCGAAACTGCTGATGAAAATGAAGAGGCTTCGACAGCTGAAGAGCCCGTCAACACTTCTGATGACACACTCCTTGGTTCAGTGGAAAATGCGCCTGAGATTCCTGAACAGGATTATGAAGACATTCAGAACGATCTTTCGGTTGATTTCTCCGGCGAAAAGCTTCAGGAGCCCGATCTTGATTCAGTTGAAATCTCGGCGGAACCGGCACAGGAGAGCGAAGAAACACTTCCCGATGAGATTGAAGTGCCGCGCAGCGATGATATTCTCGTTGAGCCTTCGGATTCCGGTTTTGAATCCGACTTCGAAGAGCCTGTTTCCCGCGACATTCCCGAGACCGAGGATTTCGAGCCGGAGGAATCCGTTGCAGCAGATACAGTGCCCGGCTTCGAAGAGCCTGTTCCTGAAGAAGAATCAGTTCCTGAAGAACCTGTTGAAAGTGCTGTTGAATTTGAGGAGACGGCCGTTGAAGAAAGTTCCAAGGAGCCTGACTTCAGTGAGCCTGTTATTTCAGATGAAGCAAGCGAAGATACCGACAACACAATCACCAATGAGGATTTCGACTATCTCTCAAATGAGACGGTTCCGGAAATTGCGGAAGAGGATGAGCGTCTTGAGCCGGGAATCTCCGAAGAGCCCCAGAAAGCTGTGTTCAACACTTGGGAAAATGCAAGTCCCGAAGAAGAAACTCTTGTTGAGCCGGAGATTGACGAGACTCCTGTTGAAGCTCCCGTTGAACCTGAGCTCGAGGAACCTTCAGTGGAGCCTGAGTCTGAAGAGACCACAGTTGCAGAAGAACCTGAAGCAGCCTTCGATGAACAGCCGGTTGAAGAGCCTGTGACCGATGACAGTTATCAGGCCCCCGTGGAAGCAGAACCTGAAACAACATTCGCTCCGACTGCATCTTCGTCAGGTTCAATTCCTGAGGATATGAAAGCGGAAATCAAATCTGTTCTTGCCTATATGGATCAGCTGCTTGAAAGTCTCCCCGAAGACAAAATCGCGGAATTCGCAAAATCAGAGCAGTTCGCGACATACAAAAAGCTCTTTTCCGAACTCGGACTTTCCTGAGACAAGGAATTGTTTTCCGGTTAAGTGCTCTTAATCAGACGGAATGCCCCTGAAAATCTTTAGATGGTTTTCGGGGGTGTTTTTTTAACCACCATACCTTGGCGCAGAGTACCGGGGCATGGTGTTCGCAAAATGCATCGCAGACGGATTTCATGCCCTTATTCGGACGCAAAACGTCAGAGCATCAATCCCCTGTACAAATCAAAAAGCCACAAAGATCAAAAGGATGACTTTCCATGCCGATTGAAATCACGGATACAAAAAACGGAGAAAAAACCTGCATCGCAAATGGAATCAGACTCCATTCCGCCTATGCCCCTGTAAAAGAAGCGGAGCGTTTCGTGCAGTCCCTTGCATGCTCATTTGAGCCCTCTTTTGTACTTGTAACGGAACCGGCCCTCTCATATTGCGCTGAACCTCTTGGAAAACGTTTTCCGAAAGCAAAACTCTGTGCCATCCGTTATACAGACAGCTTTTCCGAATGGAACGGAAAATGGGACAAAGTGTTTACATATTCCGAACAGGGATTTCTATCCGAAGAGATTTATGCCTATATGGGTGAAGAAGGAATATCATCCTGTCTTTTCGCATCATGGCAGCCATCGGAAAAAGCCTTCCCGGATCAAAACAGGGCCGTATGGAATGAAATAAAGCAGGCAGTCGTAAAAAGCCGCAATGTTCTTTCAACGATGACTTATTTTGCACGCAGATGGACAAAAAATGCATTAAGATTCTGCCTTTTCTCCCATTACAACGGATATTTCCAAAGTGGATCCTGTCCAATCATCGTGTGTGCATCGGGAAAAAGCCTCGAAGGATCGCTTTCTTTTTTGAGAAGCTTCAGACAAAGATTTTTCCTCATCGCACTCTCCTCATCGCTTCTTCCGCTGTATGCAAACAAAATCAAACCGAACCTTATTCTGTCTACCGACGGCGGCTACTGGGCTAAGCGACACCTTTCTTTCGCATTAAAACATTTTCCAGGAGTCCCCCTTGCTCTTCCCGCCGAAGCATCGCTGTACACACAGTTTTTCCTTCATCCTGTAGTCCCCCTTTCCTACGGCGACGGATGCAGCGAATCCCTGCTTGAGGACTGCGGATACACAAAAACAAAAGCATTGAGAAACGGAACCGTAAGCGGCACGGCAGCATATCTTGCAATGGATCTCACATCAGGACCTGTTTTCTTCTGCGGACTTGACCTCGCTCCTTCAAAAGGATTTTCCCACACACAGCCCAATGCCCTGGAATCAGACGCAGAACCGGAAGATTTCAGATTGCGTCCAATGGAAACCCGTGTGCTCCCCTCATCATTCCGCTCCACTGCGCTTGACACATACAGAACATGGTTTTCGGCGGCAGATTTCAAAGGTCGCGTTTTCAGATTAAGCGATTCCTTTCATTTTTCATCATCACTCGGCTCTGTTTCCGATGTGGACTGGGATTTCTTCAAACAGTCGGATTCAGGAGGCTCAAAACCCAATTTCGTCATAAAGAGACAGGAATTTTCCATTGAAGAAAGGCGCAGCTTTCTTGTAAAAAAAATCAAAGAGCACTTGTATTCCGATGAATGGATAAAAAACGCTCTGCCGTCTGAATATGTGGTTTACCAAAGGTCAATCGGAACCGAAAATGAAGAAGAAGCAAAAGAAAAAATTCAGACGGGAATGACTGAGTTTTCAAAAGACATAATCAGAAGCCTCGGACGGAGTTGATATGATTTACTCAGATTGGGCCGCATCGAAAACAGGATTGCAGATTCCACTATTCGACGACGGGAAACCCATGCACTCAAAATACGACCCGATACGTGAAGCAAAGACTTTCGCAGAAGGAATAAATTCAGGTTTCATCGTGGTACTGGGCATAGGCGGAGCATTCCACATAAAATCACTTTTGGAAAAGGCAGACGGGATGACTTTTGTGCTTGCCGTGGAAGCGGACCGTGAAAGCCTTGATTTTTGCAAAAAAAATCCCCTTGCTGCGGAGCTGGAAAAAGACTCCAGAATCTTATTCTGCCACACAGGAAATCTCAAGGAGAAAATCACACTCCACTATCTTCCGGCCGTTTACGACGGTTTTTCAGTAGTGCCGCAAAGGGCATGGGAGACAAAGTGTGCAAATCTTTCGGAAAAAATCCAGAAAGACATAAAAGAAGCACTTTCAATCATCTCCGCAGATTTTTCAGTTCAATCGCATTTCGGAAAAATATGGCAGCGGAACATCTGCATAAATCTTTCGACTTTCAATGGAAATCCATCAATCGAAGACTGCAACGGAAAGACAGCCGCAGTCATCGCCGCAGGTCCATCGTTGGATCTAAGCATAAGCGAATTGAAGGAAAAACGGGACAGCCTGAAAATTTTTTCCACTGACACGGCATACGGACCCCTCTTGAAAAACGGTATCATCCCCGACTTTGTGGTTTCAATCGACGCACAGCACATTTCGAGAACACACTTCACAATCTGCCCGGAAAATCCTGCGTCAAACGGAACGGTTTTTGTATTCGACCTGGGAGCGAATCCGGATGCAGTGCGCCATGTTTCATCCAAGGGGTACAAAATCTTCTTTGCATCAAGTTCCCATCCTCTTTCCATGCTTGCAGACACCGGCACACCTCTTCTTGAAAACGGAGCCGGAACAGTCACGATAGCAGCAGCGGATTTTGCAAGGCAGCTCGGGGCAAAAAAAATAGTGCTGTACGGTGCGGACTTTTCTTACAACAGGGGAAAACCCTACGCAAACGGAACCTATCTGGAACGGAATTTTTACTCGGAAAGCGGAAAACTCTCACCCGCAGAGACAAAATACGACGGGCTGATGTTCAGGGCACCTCTCCACAAAAGATTGGAAAACACGCCTTTTTCGGGAAAACTTGAAAATCCTTATGCAAGCGAAATACTCGAAAACTACGAAAAAACCCAGATTGAATGGTGCAGACTGCATTCATACGAGTTGAAAGACGGAATTCTTGAAAACACGAAGCAGTCAACAGAAATCAGAAAGAACAAAAACTTTTCTTTCATCGAATTTCACAAAAATCTCGT
>OCTW011615413.1_pt1 | contig 20547 bp, 12 predicted proteins | sample 1539671 | NCBI WGS metagenome assembly OCTW01 (sample SAMN02144230, study PRJEB22623) | gut metagenome | biome: sheep rumen | host: Ovis aries | place: New Zealand
CATGTCAGCTGGAAGTCTCCTGACGGCAGCGAGAAGTGGCTCTTCGAAGCCTTTATCTTCCTCGAGGGTCAGGACCCTGTCAGCGGCAGGACTTTGGTCGTTGCCCCTTCGGGGCATTCCGCCACAAAAGAAGACTGGACACGCCAGCTAGACCTCTGGCTCGGCGAAGACTGCGGTGTGGGAGCACTCGAGAAGGCCTGCGCCGCCGCAGCAGGGCGCATCGGCAACCCTCCGTCGAAGCGTAAGGTCATCATCGGACTTCCCGATGCGGTCATGTTCGAGCATTTTGCAGACAAGAGTTCGCCTACCGTCTACTGGGGCGACGGCCTCGACTTCGCAAGTGTCGAAGACAGGCTCAAGGCTCTCGACTGGTACATCTCGGAGACCCGTGAGCGATTTGCCAGGCTGCAGTGCAAGTATCTGGAACTCGACGGTTTCTACATCACCGCCGAAGAACTCTATCTCCCCTACGACATCGACGTCAACTGCCGCTACAAGAATTCGGAAGTAATCATCCCCGCCCTCGCCGAAAGGATGCATTCCAAAGGAGAGCGCCTGTACTGGATACCCTACCACATGGCTCCCGGCCACAAATACTGGAAACAGCTCGGAATAGACCAGGCCTGGATGCAGCCCAACTGGTACTGGGACCACAAGGCAGGCGAACGCCATCCCTTCGACAAGACTCTCGCCGCCATCAAGGAGAATGGCCTCGGGATGGAGATCGAATTCGAATACAGCGCAGTCGCCGCCGAGATGAAGCCCGGCGTGGGCGGTCCCGACGCATTCGGCAAACTCTCCTTCACCTCCAAGGACGTTCCCGCCCTCCAGGGCAGGGTGCGCGAGTACATGCGCCGCTACCGCGAGGCCGGCCTGATGGGCAGCGGATCGTTCGCCCTCTACAGCGGCTCCAACGCCCTCACCCAGCTCGCCACCTCTCCCCTTCCCGAAGACCGCGCCCTCTACGACGAACTCTGCCGTTTCGTGCTTGAGAACCGCGGCGAACTTGCCCGCACGAAGGTCAGCATAGACGTTGACGGAAGACTGACCGGCTTGTCGCTCGGCGGCCGTGAATACGCCGGAGGCTATCCTTTGTGGAGGCTATACTACAACACTCCCGAACAAAAGGAGATTGAGGTTTCCGGCTGGGACGAGAAGCCCGCATCCGTAAAAACCGTTGCCGACACAGTTTTCGTCGACTATGACCGTCTTGCCGGCAAGGCTTTCGAACTCCACCTGAAGGTCTGGACCGAAGGCACGATGGTGCGTTTCGGAGCAAGCGTAGTCAACAACGAGCCCCACACCATCATCCGCGAACTGCAGTATCCCCTCATCGGCGACCTGCAGCTTCCCTCGGAATACCGGCTTCTGACCACTCACACCGGAGGTCAGATCTTCGACAATCCAGTCTGGAAGATTTCCAACGTGGATGTACGCCCGCTCTATATGACTCCGGCCCAGAAGTTCCGCCAGTACGACCTGCAGTATCCGCGCAATGCGGCCTCCAACTGCTTTGCATTCACGGGCGGAGCTGACGGCCTGTATTTCGGCTCCCACGACACCTCGCTCCAGCAGACCTGGCACGGCCTCAGGACGTATCCCGACAGGGGCACCATAGGCCATGTCACCACTGATTTCAAGCATCTCGAGGCGGGATTCTACCGCTACCCCAACGCGATGTGCGGCGATACGTGGTCTAACGACGCATCCGTTGTCGTGCCATACGAAGGCGACTGGACCGCGACCTCGCGCATCTACCGCAGGTGGGCCGACACATGGTGGCACCACGCCCCCGTGCCCAAGTGGGTGCAGGACATGACCGGCTGGCAGCGCGTCATCTTCAAGCACCAGTACGGCGAGTATCTGCGCCGCTATCAGGACCTCCCCGGACGCATCTTCGATGCAGGCGAGTCTGTCGGCTGTAACGCCGTACTCGCATTCGGCTGGTGGAAGGAAGGCATGGACAACGGCTACCCCAACTACTCCCCCGACGACTCGCAGGGCGGCGATGAGGCCTGGAAGCAGGCTGTCAGCGAGTACCGCGACAAGGGCGGCCGGCTGCTGCTTTACTACAACGGCAGGCTCATCGACACTGAGAGCGAGTTCTACCGTAACGGTGGAGGCAAGCGCGTCTCCAACAAAGACAATACGGGCCGCGAATTCACCGAACACTACAAGTTCACGGGCGAAGGCACCACCCTCGGCTACTACGACTCCCGTACCTTCACAATCGCCGACATGTCCAAACGCGAATGGCGCGACCAGCTCATCGCCTGGGCCGACAGGGCCATGGGGCTCGGCGCAGATGCCGTCTTCTATGACCAGCTGGGCGTGGCCGAAGAGTTCCCCAACTGGGACCTCTCCCGCGAGTACCCCGTACAGGACATTTTCACCGGGCGCTACAAAGCAGATGCACTGAGAGAAATCCGCGACCACGTCAAGGCTGTCAATCCCGAGTTTGCCCTGGGCACAGAATGGCTCTCTGACTGCACTTCGCAGTTCTGTGATTTTGTCCATATCGTGGAGTTCACCGCCCTTCCCGAGAGTTTCCCCGAGTGGTTCCGCTACACCTTCCCCGAGGTAATCTGGAGCGACAGGTGCGTCCGCGACGACAACGATGTCCCCCGAAGGGTTGGCAACACCCTCCTCAAGGGCCTTCGCAACGACATCGAAGTCTTCCGCTGCAGAGGACTCATCGACGAAACTCCCGTGTATCAGCAGTATCTCTCCAAGGTCAACGCCATCCGCCACGACTTCCCCGAGCTTCTGCTCGAAGGCCGCTTCGCAGCCTGTGACGGATTCACATGCAGCAATCCCTCTCTCACCGCCCGCAGCTACACCTCGGCAGACCGCATCGCCGTGGTGGTCACAAACACCGGGGCAGGGCGCCAAAGAGGCCGCATCTCCGTCCCGGGCTACACGCTCAAGGACAGCCGCAGGATCGGCGGCAGAGTCCGCGGATCCAGAGTGATCCTTTCCCAAAACGATATCGTAGTACTCATATTCGAAAAGAACAAATGAAATCTCTGCTTCTGGGCTTCATCCTCGCCCTCAATCTCATCCCCGCTCCGGTAGAGTTCAAGCCCTCCGAAGGCACTTCTACGGTAGACAATGTAGTAGTGCGCAAGCATTCATTCGGATTCCGGAAGGCTGTCAGGGATCTTCCCGAATTCGCCCGCAAGGAGGCATACAGGCTCACCATCGGCCCGCGCAAGGTGGTTGTCGAGGCGAGGACCGACGAAGGCGTCTTCCGTGCACGCAAGACCATCGAGCAGCTCCAGGCCCTCGGCGAAGTGCCATGCGGGGTCATCTTCGATTATCCACGGTTCCGCCATCGCGGACTGATGATCGACGAATCGCGTACTTTCAAGGGCGCTCAGTTCCTTAAGAAACAAATGGATGCGATGGCTCTCCTGAAGTTCAACATACTCCATCTGCACCTCGACGACAGCGCTGGCTGGAGGATAGAATCGGAGACTTATCCCGATCTCACGGCCAAGGGTGCGTTCCGCATCGGAGCCCACTATATGGAGTGGGAAAAAAGCGGGTACAAGTATTCCACTCAAGACGACCCCGAAGCTTACGGCGGATACTATACCAAGGATGAACTGCGCGATCTCGTGGCATATGCCGCAGAGCGCTACATCACCATTATCCCCGAAATCGAGATGCCCGGACACAGCCTCGAAGTGACGAGCGCCTACCCCGGGACCAGCTGCACACTCGAAGACGGCACTCCCTTCAAGGGTGCCTGGGATGTGTGCCCCGGCAGTGAAGAAACCTACAAACTGCTCGAATCCGTACTGACGGAAGTGATGGAGATCTTCCCCTCACACTATATTCATATAGGAGGAGACGAGGCTTCGATGGCAGTATGGCCCAAGTGCATCAAGTGCCGGGAAAGGATGAGGCAGGAAGGCTACACCGAAGTGTCGCAGCTTCAGGGCTACCTTGTGAGGCGCATCGAAGCCTTCGTACGCGCCCACGGACGCAGCATCATCGGATGGGACGAGATTCTCGAAACCGGTGTACCCCAAAGCGCCGTCATCCAGAGCTGGAGAGGAATCAGCGGCGGAATCAAGGCCAATGCCGCCGGCCACAAGGTGGTTATGTCTCCCAACAGCCACCTCTATTTCGACTACTATCAGGACCTTATCAGGAAAGAGCCCAGGGCGTGGGGCGAACTGACATCGCTGCGCCACGTCTACAGCTATGAGCCGGTCGCCCCCGGAATGGACGAAACGCTTGTACTCGGACTCCAGGCCAACCTCTGGTGCGAATGGATCCCCACTGTCGAACATGCCGAGTATATGCTGTGGCCACGCGGCTTTGCAGTGGCGGAGATCGGCTGGAGCCCCCGCCGGGAGAAAGATCCTCTCGAATTCAGGGATCGGGCAGATGCGTTGAGGCATGTCCTGATGGATATGGGCTACAACACCTTCGACCTCGATACCGAGTCGGAGCTTGCAAGGAGCGGTTATCGCACATTCGATGCCTTCGAAAGAGCTAAAAAGCAAAATAATTAGTATATTGCCACATATGATTATTACTGTCAACACACGTATCAAACACTCTATCTACAAGCAGATTGTAGAGCAGGTCGAGCGCGGCGTCCGGGACGGATCACTCACCCCCGGTGAGCAGCTCCCGTCCATGAACGTGCTGGCCGACAAATATGATATTTCCAGAGAAACTGTCAAGAAAGCGTACGGGATACTGGTCGAGAAGGATATCATCGAGCCCAGACACGGCAAGGGATTCTATGTCCGGGACCTCGCATCCGGCGCCAAGACAGAAGTCCTTGTAATTCTCGACAACTTCTCTGTCTACAAGCAGATCACCTACACTGCTTTTGCCCAGACTCTCGGTCCCGAGGCCGACATAACGATCCTCAATCACAACCAGAATCCGGATCTTCTCGAGTATTTCCTCGACAGCCATCTGGACAATTTCGACTACTACGTAATCGCGCCCCACTTCCCCAATACGGAGACCGTTCAGAAGCGCGTCACGAGACTCCTCTCCAGGATTCCCGTACGCAAGCTTATCCTTATCGACCACATCCAGCATGGGCTCAGGGGCCGGTTCGGCGCAGTCTACCAGGATTTCGAAAACGACATTTGCGAGGGTCTCAGTCAGGGAAAGGCGGATTTCTCCAGAATCAGGCGGTTAAAGGTACTCACCCTTCCGCAGTCGCTCTACGGAGCCACTATCTGCAAGGGTATTGAGCGTTTTGCCCTCGACAACTCCCTGTCTGTCGAGTACTATTCCGGCCTTCCCGAAACTGTCGAGCCGGGCGACGCCTTTATCATTCTCAACTCTCAGCTGGACTCGGGACTGGTCGGTCTGTCGCGTATGATCCAGGAATCCGGACTCGAAATCGGCAAGGGCGTATTCATCGTCTCCTACAACGAATATCCGATGAATGAACTCATCCTCGGGGGCCTTACGACCGTCTCGACGGACTTCCCGGAGATGGGCCGCACTGCAGCGAGGATGATTCTGGACAAGAAGATGAACCAGATTCACAATCCGTTCCGGATGACAAGAAGAAGGACATTCTGAAACTGACCGATAGGATGGAATTTTGCCAACTGTTGGATTTTCAGAGTTTTTATTCTTATCTTTACGGAAACAGCGATAATTGTTACAGAAGTTAAACCAAACAATAACCGGATGAAAAAATTTTTGAAAATCGCCGGAGCCGGCGCTATTGCCGCTCTTGCCACGATGATTTCCGGGTGCAAGGTAGACGATGCCTATACCTTGGACAATCTTAAGGACATCGACCTGAACGTAGCCCTGTTCCAGAATGGGATTCAGCTCAGGCTGGCCGACAGCACCTCGGTGTTCCGCATTGATTCCCTGATGAAAACCACCGGCCTGGACACATCAGAGTTCATCAAGCAGAATCCCGACGGGTCCTACAGCGTCAAGTACTCCGACAAGATCGACCTTGGGGAGAGCCTTTCCGATTTGGATCTGGGTGGCGCAGTTTCAGTCGATGCCATCGACGTCTCAGTGCCCGTTTCTTATGGCCCCGACCTCGAACTGCCGGATGGTTTTGATGCCGACGCACTGATCGCGCTGGGACAGACCGAGTACACGGTCCCCGCCATCAGCTACGAAATCGAAGAAAACATCGAACTCGGCCTGATCAGTGTTCAAGATATTCCCGATATGCTCGTGGGTATCGGAGAGATCGTTCTCGACGAAGTCTATGCAAACATCGAGATTCTCTTCACCGATCTTCCCGGGGAGAATGCCCAGTTCGACTTCAGCGCGACCGCTACCCTTCCTTCCTTCTTCACTCCCTCTGTCGTTGAGCTCAACGGCACCGTCTATGAGAACCAGGTCTTCTCCCGTCAGATCAAGCTCGAGAAGCTCGACCTCTCATCGAAGGATCTGGCTCAGATCAAGGAAACCGGAGAAGATATCAAGGATTATGTAAACATCACCGGAAGCGCTTCCACCCAGGAAGTCACCATAAAGCTTGTCGAACTCACCAAGAACGCCACCGGAACCGTTTCTGTCAGGATCTCCGACGGCCAAGGCAACTTCGCCATCAAGAGTGCCCAGGCAAAGATCGACTACAGCATGGACGAGACTTTCAGGTCGCCGTTCTTCTCTCTTCCCGAAGAGCTGGCCGACGCCACCCTCGATCTTCCCAATGCCTCTGTCGACCTCACGGTCAAGACAAATATGTCACTTCCTGTAGGCGGATCCGCGGACCTCTCAGCCCAGGGAGCAGACAGCCCCATCGCGACTCTCAATTTCGAAGTTCCGATGAGCGCCGATCCCTCCAAGTACGAAGAAAAGACCACCCACAACGAAATCAGTCTCAATAAGCTTCTGCAGGAAGCCACCGACTCCATCGACTTCTCGGCTCACCTCGCAACCGACAAGACCAAGTATTGCTATATCGAGCCCAAAGCCGATTATGGCATGGAGTTCGACTACGAAATCAGCCTGCCTCTCAAGTTCGGTACCGGCACACTCATCAATTTCGCCGACACCATCTCGCTTGGCAGCGACGCCAAGACTATCGGTAGCATGCTGAGGAATTCCTCAATCGGTATCAGGGCCAATGTCAAGAACACCATCCCCGTTTCGGCCGACGTTACCGTCAGTTTCCTCTCTCACGACGAAGAGAGTGACCAGTACACCGTCGTCCCTCTCAACAAGCAGCAAACCGTCCAGCTCCCCGCTCCCGGTGAACCTGGTCTCCTTCAGATTGTCATCGGTTCCGAAAAAGACAACGAAGCTCTTGAGACTATCACCGACCTGAAGATCTCCTTCCAGGTCCACTCCACCGGAGAAGCCCTCAAGGGAGAAGACTACATAGTCCTGACGGATCTCTACATCTTGTTGCCCAACGGAATTCACTTCGACGGCAATAAACTGAAGGACAAGGAAAACAACAACGAATAAACTTACACGGATATGAAAAAGTTATTATCAGCAATCGCGGTCCTGACAGTGGCCAGCAGCCTTCTTTCAGTACGTGCAAGTGCCCAGGACAAATTCCAGGGTGGATTCTTCCTCGACAACTACAACTACTCATACAGGATCAATCCTGCCATCATGAGCGAGAAGAGTTTCTTCGGCCTCGGTCTCGGCAGCGTGGAGATGGGTCTGAGCAGCGGACTCGGCGTCAGTTCCCTGATCTATCCCAATGCCAACGGCGACGGTCTTGTGACCTTCCTCAATCCCAATGTCAGCACGGAAGAGATGATGACGCATCTCGGCAAGGACAACCCCTTCGGACTCGATGCCAACATCAATATCCTCTCCGTCGGCAAGCGCAGGGAAAACAAATTCTACTCGTTCGAAATCAACCTCCGTTCAGACCTCGGCAGTTCCATCCCCGGAGACCTCTTCAGATTCCTCAAGGAAGGTAACTCCACCACCCCGTACGACCTCAGCGCCCTTTACATCGGGGCCAAGGCTTACACCGAGATTGCTTTCGGTACCGCCACCAAGATGGACAACCTCACCATCGGTTTCAGGCTCAAGGGTCTAGTCGGACTTGCCAATGCGGATGTCCGCTTCGAAAAGGCTGATGTCCTTTTCAATGAAGGAGTGATCGCTACCGACATCGAAGGCAAAGCGAGGGTCGCTTTCCCCTGGGCTACTTTCTACAACGACGACAATGGCGATCTCAATGCCAGGATGGACGGGAAGCCGGCTCCTGCCGGCTACGGCGGAGCAGTCGACATCGGATTCAAGTGGAATCCTTTCGAGAGCCTATCCCTCACCGGCGGCATCAACGATCTCGGAGGCATCTTCTGGAAGTACAACGGCGTAGCCAAGGCTGCCGATCAGTTCACCTTTGACGGATTCAACAAGATCGGAGGCCAGAGCGGCTACGAGGACGATCTCAACCAGGCCAAGGACGACTTTCTCGAGATTGCCAACCTTCAGGTCCTCGAGGGTGTGACCGACAGCGGTTTCGAAAGGCTTGCTTTCACGGCCAATCTCGGCGCCAAGTACCGTCTGCCCATCCTGAGTTTCATCTCCGTAGGTGCTCTCGGCATCTATCATTTCGATCAGATTGCCCCCTACTGGGATGCCCGTGGAGGCCTGACCGTCTCGCCTTTCGGCTTCCTTAGCCTCACTGCCAACTACGGACGCAATACCGAAGGCAATGTGCTCGGTCTCGCAGCAAGCGTCACCCTGCTGTTCGTCAACGCCTACATCGGCGTAGACACCTTCGTCGACCGAGTGGGCATCATCCCCGTCGATGGCTTCAAGTTCCCCAAATACGGCGGAGTTCCTGTACCGATCGACCCGTTCCGCTGCAAGCTGACCTTCGGTCTCAACATGCAGTTCGGCACACGCTATCGCAACTAGCAGATACCATCCCACAAAAAAGTCAGCCTGAACGGCTGACTTTTTTTATGCCTTGAAGAGTAATGAACTGTCGCCGTACGACAGGAAGCGGTAGTCGTGTGAAAGGGCGTAATCGTAGATAGTGCGCCAGTCGCCACCCACAAAGGCGGAGACCAAAAGGATCAGCGTACTTTCGGGCTGATGGAAATTGGTCACAAGAAGGTCGACAAGGCGGAACCGGAAGCCCGGAACTATAATTATACGTGTTCCGACCTTAAGCTCGCTGCTACCGGTGTTTTCGAGCCAGGAAACGATGGCCCTGAGCGCTTCTTCGGTCGAGTAGGAGTAATCGCGCGTATAAGGGTCCCACTGCCCCACATCCGAGGGCTGGCCGTTTTCGATGATGCCGACTCCTACATAGTACAGCGACTCGAGGGTACGGACCGAGGTCGTACCGACTGCGACGAGCTTGCGCACCTCACCCTTGGCAAGGAGTTTCCGTAGGAAATCGAGTGTCACCACGAAGGGCTCGCGGTGCATGGGGTGATCGGCCACGTTCGACGACTTTACCGGAAGGAAGGTGCCGGCCCCGACATGAAGGCAAACGTTCTCGATATCAACGCCTTTGTCCCTGATTGCCTGAAGCACTTCTTCAGTAAAATGAAGGCCAGCCGTCGGCGCCGCGACAGAGCCTCTTACGCGGGCGTAAAGGGTCTGGTAACGCTCGATATCGAGCTGCTCGGTCTCGCGGTTGAGATAGGGCGGAATAGGCACCTGCCCGCAGAGTTCGAGGACTCGGCTGAATGGCTCGCCGCCCTTCCACGTGAATTCTACGGTGCCGGTCTGACCATCCCTGGAGACCAGACGGGCCTTGAGTTCCATGCGAGCCAGGTCGTCATGGCCTCCGTCCTCGGGCAGGGCATACGAAAGAAGATCGTCTTTCCAGCGCTTTGAGTTGCCGATGACGCACTGCCAGGAGCAGCGCTCTACAGATGCGAATGCGGTATTGTATTCGACCGGATCGACCGGCTGGAGGCAGAAGATCTCGATATGCGCCCCGGAATCCCTGCGGAAATGGAGCCTTGCAGGAACAACCTTGGTATCGTTAAAGACCATCATGGAGTCGGCAGGGATGTATTCCGGAAGATCGGAGAAAACACGGGACTCCACGGTTCCTTTCTCGTAGACGAGCAATTTCGACGCATCTCTGCGGGGAAGAGGATATTTTGCGATTCTCTCGTCGGGCAGCGGATAGTTGTAATCTTCTATATGAATCTCAGGTATCATCTCTAGTTTTCAATTAGCGCTGCAAAGTTAATCATTATGCGGGACAAAACGATTATTTGTGCTTATAGAACGTGCTCGGAGAAATGTAATCATTCTAAAGAAAGAGCGTCTTGGTATTTAGAATTAATTCAATTTAGAAAGTGGTGCGGGTTACGGATGTTACTCAAAATTGTAAACCCGAAAAATTTGTAACGTTTCACAAATGAAAAGTTAACAAAAAGCGCCATTGCGGTGCACCCCGGGGCCGAATTGGGGTTATAAGATTGGCTGATACTTGATAATCAGTAATACTAAATTAGTCAAACCCAGCTATTTAGCGGATTTAACGAAAGTGAAAGTATAGGATATTAACGCTCGTTTGATGATCGCTCGAACCTGAAAACGTGTTGTGATGGCATAATTGACGTATTTTAAAAATGCTATATGGCACTGTGCCAGTATTTTAGCATTGTCAATCTCAATTTTTATTTCAGTGCCTATTTTGGGGCTATTTCCGGTTCCCTGGCAGATTGGTCGAAAAGGCGCTTTGAAATACGATTTTTTGTTTTTACATTTGTGACACAATAATTCGAGAGATGAATTTACGTTTGCAACAATTTATCAATGCCGAAAACATCACCCAATCCGAATTGGCTGATTCGATTGGCGTAGCCAGAGGCAGTATCTCACATATCCTCTCGGGGCGAAACAAGCCCAGTTTCGATATGATTGAGAAAATGGCCGCACACTTCCCTTCTCTCAACGTAGAATGGCTTATTACCGGCAAGGGTAAGATGTATAAAAACCACCCCACAGTGGTCCAGGAGGGCGATTTATTCGATTCTGTAGAGGATGAAAACGAGGTGGTTTCAGAGGAAGAAATAGCCGAGTCAATGGCCGAAATGACTCCTTCCAAGCTCGTCCAGCCTAGAAGCAGCACTTTAAGTAGGCGCACGCAATCACAAAAGAATCAAAGAGTTATTTCTCGTATACTCGTCTTTTTCAGCGACGGTACTTTCCAGGAATTAGTACAAGATAACGCCTAAACTGCTATATTTGCATTATGGTTAAAGCTTCCATATGCACTATAGGCGACGAAATCCTGATCGGACAGATCGTCGACACCAATTCCTCTCATATTTCCCTGGCTCTAGAAAACTGCGGCGTCCAGGTCACTAGAATGATCAGCATTCCGGATGACCATGCCGATATCATCACTTCCCTTGCCCGCGAACTCGATTCCAACGATATCGTGATCTCCACAGGCGGTCTCGGACCCACCAAAGACGATATAACAAAGAACGCCCTTGCGGAGCTTTTCGGAGCTAAAGGCTGGAAAACCCACGAGGGTCAGCTCAGGATCGTACATGAGATACTCCATTCGAGGGGGCTCGACGTGCTCGATATCAACCTCAAGCAGGCTGAAGTGCCTGACTGCTGCGAAGTCATTGAAAACCACCACGGTACGGCGCCAATCATGATCTTCACGCGCCCCGACGGCCATAAGCTGTACTCCCTTCCCGGAGTTCCCCACGAAGCCCTCGGCGCCCTGGATGAGGTCCTCGCAGACATAAAGAAACACTTTAAGCTAGATTCCATATATCACAAAACTATAATGGTTTACGGTTTTGCGGAGTCCGCGCTTTCGCAGCTCATCGAGCCGTGGGAAGACTCGCTTAAGTCTCTTGGGATCCACCTTGCTTACCTTCCTAATACCTCAACCGGCATAAGGCTCCGTCTTTCGCTCTTCGGAGGCGAAGAATCCGCCAATGCCCTTAAGGTCGAGAAGGCCCTATCCGGTCTGCGCGAGATTCTCGGAGACAACATCTACTCCGAACAAGACGAAACTCTCGAATCCGTCATCGGACGGCTGCTCAGAGGCAGCGGAAAGACCCTCAGCGCCGCCGAATCGTGCACCGGAGGCATGATCTCGCACATGATCACCACCGTGCCAGGATCATCCGAATACTACCTGGGGAGCGTCACTTCCTATGCTATTGCAGTCAAGGAAAAAGTCCTTGGAGTGCCCTCAGAGACTATTGAGGCCAATGGAGTAGTCAGTTCCGAGGTCGCCGCCGCGATGGCAGAGGGCGTCAGGAAACTCACCGGCAGCACGTATGCCGTCTCCACGACCGGACTGGCCGGCCCGGGCGGCGACGAGCGCAACCCCGAAGGCACGGTCTGGATCGGCGTCAGCGGCCCCCACGGCACAATCACGAAGCGTTTTCAGTACCACAACGACCGCAAGCGCAACATCGAGCGCTTCGCCGCCTCCGCCCTCGACCTCCTGCGCCGCTACATCCTGAACGACAAGCAGTAGGATTCGCCGCAGGCCGCAGAGCATCAACGAATAAACTATAATATAATATAGGTTAATGTCAATTTTTGATATTAATCTATATTTTATTACATTTGCCAGACAAATGATGATGCTCTATGAGCAACACAGACGGCCATGCCAAGAATTTCTCATTCATAATGGAAAAGGATGGTTCGTGGCACCTCTCCCCTGCCTATGATCTATGCTTTATCCTGAAGACCGCGACTACTCCGGAGAGACATCACGAATTCTCTGTCCGCGGCAAGCACGAAGACATAACCGTCGATGATCTGCTGGCGTTTGCAGCCCAGAATGACATCAAGAATCCCTCTAAGTACATTGGCAAGTTAAAGGATGCGCTCAAGGACTTCCGCCCTCTGGCAACCGCGAACGGCGTCGCGCCATTCTTCATTGACATTATAGAGTCCAGATTGCGTGAGTTGTCTCCGGATGTCTTCGCCCCAGACGACACCGTCTCAGACCTGATTCGATTCGAAATGACCGATTCCGGGAACATCCACATCTATGCGCTTATCAACGGACAGGAGAAGCGGCGCGTCTTTACCCCGAAAAAAATCAGTTCAAAGCCGTCATGGAAGTGTGTTGCACTTCTAATTAGAATTCACCAATGATAGACATACCGATAAATAGATTGTAATTACTTATTAATAATGAAACGAATATCCTATTTTATCCTGTTGCTTTTAATGTGTTTGTCTTGTACAAAGAACCCTGATGAAGCCGCTGTTGTAAAAGAGTGTAATCTTCATGGATATGCTCAAAAGGGGCAGTTCGTAAAAGGTTCTCAGGTTACCGCTTTTGCTGTTAATGGAGAACTAGTTGCCACTGGCGAAAGTTTTCCTTCGAGTATTTCTGACGACCTTGGCTCGTTTGGGGTAAGTGGCAAAACAAGTGCCCCATTTATTGAGCTTCGGGCAGAGGGGTATTACTTTAATGAGCTTGAGGGTGCTATATCTTCAAACCCTTTATACCTTGAGGCATTTGTAAAGTCAGATGATTCTGCCGCCAATATTAATCTGATGACTACCGCAATCCGTCCACGTGTCAAGAAACTCATTAAAGAAGGTAAAACCTTTGATGAGGCCGTAAATCAAGCACAGAATGAACTATTAAGAGCAATCGGTTTTACTGGTTCATCAGCTAATTTTGATGATATGGATATTACTGGCACATCTGATGGGGATGGTATGCTTCTCGCTTTTGCATGTTTAATACAATGTGGGCGTAGTGCATCTGAAGTAACCACCTTCGTTCAAGAGATTGCCTCTGACATTGAAGATGATGGGGAGCTGGGCGCAACGGTATTTGACAAGTTTAAGTCAAAAGTTCCCGACGTAAATCCATTCCGAGTAATTGAAAACCTTGCCACATATTATAAAGAGAAAAAACTTGCAGTGACTAATGTTCCGGCATTCTATCGTTTTCTTGATAAGAAATATGATGTGCCGTTCATGATCGTAGAAGATAATACAATACCTTTCACATCTGATTCTGGATTCCCTAACACAAAGGCTTACGGAAGTCCCGACCAAATCGAAAGTGGTTTGAACGTTCTGGCCTCTATTAATTTCACTGTGGAAGTCGATGTTGAAGGGGCAACTGTTAATAAAGAGCAGATTCTTGGGCCGGCTTATCACATCTCTTTTATTATTCCAGCTAATGAATCAACGAATGGCCGTACTGCTCATATACTATTCAAAGATGCTTCAGGAAACATTTTAGACCAGAGAGAATTCGTTCAGGGCGGTAGTGGACAATATCTAATAATCCAGTATGGAAACGCAACCAAAGCGAGTGCATCTTCTTTCGACAACCCCTTCCAACTTGGCACCGAAATATCTGTTAATGGAGAGGCTCATGCAATTGAAAGAATAGATGCTTATGGTGGGCAACTTGGTGTTAAAGTCTCAAACGCAGACTCGTACCTTGTTACTTATCCTATTGGGAAAGTGTTTAGTGGGGGCCATATAGCAAGAGTAAGCACCACTGTTAGTGAAGATCAAACCATAGAACCGGAGATGTATTATTATGGCGGCTTGGCAGAATACAATGGTATTGAGATTAGTAATCCCGGCTATGTTAGAATGCAGCCTTGTTTACCTGCTATCATGATAAAGTTTGATTTACCTAATGTTTCTAGTGGTTATCGTTTGCGAATATCTGATGTTGAGATTAGCCCTGTAGCACAGAATGAATATCTAGCAGGAACAGCATCGTTTGTGGTCAATGAACAAGATAAAACAATGTATCCGGGTCTAAACCCTAACATTGCATTTGCGACATCAAAACACAGTATTAAATTAGGATTGAATAGTGATAATAAATCGTACGGTGTTACCTTCCCCCAGACCTTAACAGAGGGATTGAATGTTAGTTTTAAATATACGATTTCATACTCTGAAAATGACATTGTCTACATTCTCCCGATTCAGATTCCGCAATTAACACAGCTGCGGGCTGGCTGCCTTTATGGAATAAGAATTAAAGTCAATACATCTTCCGCATCATATGAATTAGAGGTGAGTGATTATTATTCTTCTGGTGGAACAAACATTTCGATTGATTAAACAATAGAGGTTATGGGGCATTCGCTATTGCATCGTTAGTTCAATTATTTTATCTTAGCAATACCGGTGTCCTCTGCGTTAAAATGTTTTTGAGAGATATAAATAATAAGTTGAAGAAGCAGACTATTTGTCGATTCAAAGCACATTTTAAGAGGAGATAATGCTCCTTAAAATAGCATCTGATCTGGAACGAAAAATGAAGATGTTTGAATAAATAAGAATACCGTTATGATTTGGACTCTCATTTTTTTCGGCTTGTTCGCTGTTTGCGGCTATATTTGGAACCGTCTTGTGACCGAACAGAAAGATGAAAAAAGACGTGTACCCGTTGGGTGCAAATTTATAGCAATAATTGCCTGCATACTCATGTTTATATTGGCTTCTTTTCTTGCAAAACCATTCCTGCCTAGTGATGAAGAAGATGCTGCAATTGATTACTATTACGACCCTAATTAACATTTAGGGATTGCTGCTAGCATTATCCCCTCTCGCCCTCCTTCCCCCATACGTCTTCGAGGTTTAGTCGATCTTCTCCTCCCGCCCAGCCACAGAGCATCGGTAAGATATAGGTTAATGGATGTTTGGAGCATTAAACTCTATTATGATTCAGCCAAGTTAATGGTTTTGCGCCCGAAGCCATAAACCTGATGGAAAAAGCCTCAGACAGGTGATAATCGGGGATTAAAACCCATTATTCGCCGAATAAATATCGGTGAATAGCTTGCTTTTTCGCCTGAAATGGAGTACGTGATTCCGTGGATGTTACTCACAATCAGGGCGTTACTAAAACTCAGGCACTTCCACCCAACGATTCCCGGCAGCAGTTAACGGAATGCCCCACCGAAGTCTAATCCGCCGCCAGGCAGGAGTTTGCTCATGATATAATCACACATCTTATGGAGAGCGTGGCACTTACATCGCTATGCATCAGAGACTTAAGCAAAACGATATACCTGAATCCAGGTACATCGTTTTTGTTAGTTGGCTGATAGCCAGATACTTAAGCGCCACGGCGCGAACAGCATAACACGGTCGCACGAGCCGCCAGGCTGTTGCGTAGCTAGATCAGACTTCCCCACTCGTCGGTGAGGGCGTCGAGGTCGCGCTTGAGTTCGAGGTACTCGCGGGTGAGTTCCATGATGTCGGCGTCGGCGGGAGGGGCGGACAGGATGGTTTCGATTTCCTTTTGGCGGGCCTCAGCCTTGGAGATCTCGGATTCGAGATACTTGATGCGCTCTTTCTTGCGGCGCTCTTCGCGCGAGATCGCTTTCTGCTGCTCGTAGGAGAGGGCCGGTTTTTTAGGCTCAACGGGCGCGGAGGCAGACTTTGAGGCGGACTTGGAGGCGGGCGCGGAGGCAGACTTGGAGGCAGAGTTGGAGGCCGGTTTGGCAGCCTCGACAGCGGGGGCCGTTGAGCGGTCGAGCTCGTGGAGCGTTTCCATGCGCCTCTTTTCGAGGAACTGGGCGACGGTCTCGAGGTGCTCCTTCACGCGGCCGTCTTCGAACTCGTAGAACTTGTCTACGAGGCCGTCGAGGAAGTCGCGGTCGTGGGAAACTATCAGGAGAGTACCGTCGAAGCTTTTCAGAGCCTGCTTGAGGATATCTTTAGACTTGATATCCATGTGGTTGGTAGGCTCGTCGAGGGCAAGGAGATTGTGGTTGCCGAGCATCAGCTTGGCCATTCCGAGGCGCGCCCTTTCGCCACCGCTGAGCACTGAGACCCTCTTGTCGATGTCTTCGCCCCGGAAGAGGAACTGCGCGAGGATGTCGCGGAGTTTGGTGCGGATATCGCCGACGGCTATGCGGTCGAGGGTTTCGAAGACCGTAAGCGATTTGTCGAGCACATCTTCCTGGTTCTGTGCGAAATAACCTATTGAGACGTTATGCCCGAGGCGCGACTCGCCGCCGGCAGGATCGAGCTGCCCCATAATCACCCTCATAAGGGTAGTCTTACCTTCGCCGTTGCGCCCGATCAGCGCCACCTTCTCCCCTCTTTTGATTTCGATGTCGGCATCGCTGAAAACCACTTTCTGGGGGTAAGCTGCAGTAAGACCGGTCGCCTTGTAGACAACATCTCCCGAGCGCGGTGCGGGCGGAAACTTGACCGTCAGCGTTGCGTTGTCGGTCTCGTCGATTTCGATACGGTCGATCTTGCCCAGAGCCTTGATTCTGGACTGGACCTGGTTAGACTTGGTGGGCTTGTAGCGGAACTTTGCGATGAAATCCTCCGTCTTCTCGATCATCCGCTGCTGGTTCTCGTAGGCGGCGGTCTGCTGAGCCATACGCTCCTCCCTGAGTTCCAGATACTTCGTGTACGGGACCTTATAGTCCTGGATATGCCCGAGCACAACCTCGATAGTGCGGTTGGTAGTGCGGTCGAGGAACTTCCTGTCGTGGGACACGAGCATCAGCGAGCCCTTGCGCGAAGCGAGATAGTCTTCCAGCCACTCTATCGACTCGATGTCGAGGTGGTTGGTAGGCTCGTCAAGAAGAAGGACATCGGGCCTGCGAAGAAGTATCTTCGCGAGCTCGATACGCATGTTCCAGCCCTGGGAAAAAGTCTCAGTAAGACGTCCCAGTTCCCTTTCCCTGAAGCCGAGACCGATAAGGGTCCTTCTGGCCTGGATTTCGGGCGGTTCGGAGTGAGAGGTGGTAAGACGGTCGTTAAGGTCGGACAGACGGGCCGTAAGCTCCATGTAGGCGTCTGACTCGTAGTCTGTCCTGGTGCTCAGTTCTTCGGATATCTGCGCGATTTCCGCCTCCATACGGTTGTCTTCGTCGAAGGCGGTCAGAGCCTCTTCGAGCACGCTCCGGCCCCGGTTGTGCTCCATGATCTGGGGCAGATAGCCGATGGAGAGCCCCGAAGGCTTGTCGATGTGGCCGGACGAGGGCGACTGCAGGCCGCAGATAAGCTTCATGATGGTGGATTTACCCGCACCATTCTTACCTGTAAGGCCTATCTTGTCGTTCTCGCTTATGTGGAAATTGATCTTGTCCAGAAGGACAAAACTTCCATAAGCGAGGCTCACATCGTCAAGAGAGATCATCTCTATTTCTTTTCTTCTTCGGGCTGTTTCTGGTCGTCAGGCTGCTCGCCTTCCTTGAGTCCCTTCTTGAAACTGGTCACGCCTTTTCCAAGACCCTTCATGAGTTCGGGAATCTTTTTACCTCCGATAAGAAGGAGAATGACGAGGGCGATAATGAGGATCTCCCACCAGCCGAGCATTAAAGGAATAATCAACATATCGTACTGCAATTAATTGTTATTAAGCGATTTGAGTGATTCTTCAAGAGCGGCGATACGCGCCAGTGCGTCGGCCTCTTTCTTCCGTTCTGTCTCCACCACCTTGGCGGGAGCATGCTCCACGAAAGATGCGTTGGAGAGCTTGCGGCGAACTGCCTCGAGGAAGCCTTTCTGGTGAGCGAGCTCAGATTCGATCCTCGACTTCTCTTCGTCGGCGTTGACAAAAGCTCCGAGAGGGATGCTCATCTTGACGGTGCCGACTATGAAAGACACGCATCCGGGCTCTGCGGGCGCACCGGAAATGACCTCGGTGAGATTTGCAGACTTGGCGAGGATAGGGATAAGCTCTTCGCTTACTGCACCCTCCACGTATAGTTTGAGTGCCTCCTTGGGTGATATCTGCTTCTGCGCGCGAACCGAACGCACGCCGATAATCGCCTCCTGAATCAGCTCAAATTGGCCGAGGAACTTGGAATCGTATGGGCCGGCCACGGGAGTACGCTCATACATGATCGTCTCGCCGTCGCGGCGCTTGGACATGGCCTGCCAGAGCTCTTCCGTAATGAAGGGCATGATGGGGTGGATAAGCTTGAGGAGCTTCTCGAAGAACTCCATCGTGGCTTCGTAGGTACGGCCGTCGACCGGCTCGCCGAAGGCGGGCTTGACAAGTTCCAGGTACCACGAGCAATACTGATCCCAGAAGAGCTTGTAGACGGTCATGAGGGCATCGGAGATGCGGAACTTGGAGTAATGGTCTTCGACCGTCTCGATGGTCTTGGAAAGGAGGTTGTCGAACCACTTGACGGCGATCCTCGAAGACTCCTTCTGCTCCGCCTTCTCGTCTACGCTCCAACTGCTGACAAGTCTGTAGGCGTTCCAGATCTTTCCGCAGAAATTGCGTCCCTGCTCAATCTGGGCCTCATCGTAAAGGATATCGTTGCCGGCAGAAGAGCACAGGAGCATACCGAGACGGACTGCATCGGCGCCGTATTTCTCGATAAGGACGAGCGGATCGGGGCTGTTGCCGAGGGTCTTGCTCATCTTGCGGCCGAGCTTGTCGCGCACGATGCCCGTGAAATAGACGTTACGGAACGGGATATCGTTCATGAACTCGTTGCCCGCCATGATCATCCTGGCTACCCAGAAGAAGATGATGTCGGGACCGGTCACGAGGTCGCTGGTCGGATAGTAGTATGCGAGGTCGGCATTGGGCTTGCGCTCGGGGTGTCCGGGGAGTTTGGGATCGAACACGGAAATAGGCCACAGCCAGCTGCTGAACCAGGTATCGAGGACGTCTTCGTCCTGGACGAGGTCTGCTGCCGTGAGCTTCGGGTCGATCTTCTGAGCGGCCTTGAGAGCCTCTTCGGGAGTGGCTTCGACCACATAGGAACCGTCCGGGAGATAGTATGCAGGTATGCGCTGACCCCACCAGAGCTGGCGGCTGATGCACCAGTCGCGGGCATTCTCCATCCAGTGGCGGTAGGTGTTGCGATACTTGTCGGGGATGAATTTGATCAGGCCGTCCTCCACGCTTGCAAGGGCCCTCGGGGCGAGTTCTCCCATCTTGAGGAACCACTGTGCGCTGAGCCTGGGCTCGATGACGGCATTGGTCCTCTCCGAATAGCCGACCGGCGAGGTGTAGTCTTCCACCTTCTCGAGGTTGCCGGCTTCTTCGAGCATCTTCGCTATCTTCTTGCGGGCGACAAACCTGTCTTCGCCCACCAGGATCTGTGCGTCTTCGTTGAGACGGCCGTGGTCGTCGATGATATCGAGGATGGGCAGATTGTGCCTAAGGCCGATTTCGTAGTCATGGACATCGTGGGCAGGGGTCACCTTGAGGCAGCCCGTACCGAAGTCCATCTCGACGTAGTCGTCTTCGATGATGGGAATCTCCTTGTTGATAAGGGGGATGAGCACCTTCTTGCCATGCATCCACTTGTGGCGCTCGTCATTGGGGTTGACGCAAACCGCGGCGTCGGCCATGATGGTCTCCGGACGGGTTGTAGCTACCACTATATACTTGTCCGTGGGGTTGCCGTGACCGTCGGAGATGAAATATCTCATGTGATAGAACTTGCTCGGGGTATCCTTGTGGATAACCTCGTCGTCGGAGACGGCCGTGTGGCCTTCAGGGTCCCAGTTGACCATGCGCACACCACGATAGATCCAGCCTTTCTTGTAGAAATAGACGAAGGTGTTGATGACGGCTTCGGAAAGCTCCGGCTCCATCGTGAAGCGGGTGCGGTCCCAGTCGCAGGACGCACCGAGCTTGCGGAGCTGATTGAGGATGATTCCGCC